>JAEEGL016994058.1_pt1 | contig 13732 bp, 6 predicted proteins | sample 9134231 | NCBI WGS metagenome assembly JAEEGL01 (sample SAMN16246548, study PRJNA631951) | gut metagenome | biome: gut microbiome; feature: rumen; material: fiber-attached | host: Bos | place: Iran: Karaj | collected 2018-10 | reverse complement strand
GCGCCGACGGGCGGGACTTCGCAGCTCTCGACCTGCCGGGTGCCGGCGGAGTCGGTGACCCAGACGGTCAGGATGTCGCCGGCGTTGACGGCGTACGGGACGTAGTTGGCGTCGGCCGGGTCGCTGTCGAAGGGAACCGCGAGGCGGAAGTTGATGCCGGGCGCGATGGCGCCCGCGATGGTGGTGCGGGCGACTTCCTGGGTTCCGCGCAGGAGGAAGATGTCGGCGCCGGAGCGGTAGACTTGGCCGTAGCGGTCGCAGGCTTGGCCGTAGTAGAGGAGCATGGGGCGCGGGATGCCGGCTTGGGAGAGGGTGGAGGTGAGAGCGACGGCGGTGGCTAGGGCAAGAGTGACAAGTGACAAGTGACAAGTGACAAGTTTGCGGTGCGCGGCGGCGTTCGCCGCCGCGGGAAGGATGGAATGATTGGAGAGCATGGGTGGGTCCTTTCTGAAATATTGATTACCGCATCTTGTCACTTGTCACTATTCACTTTTCACTTCGCGCCGCAGGCGCGACTCCACTGTCTTGCACGTGGAGGAGAGCATCTTGAGGAGGTCGTTGCAATCGGTGCGGAGGGGGGCGAGGCGGGCATCGGGAAAGAGGGCGGCCCGGGAGAAGAGGTCGAGCCAGTATCGGGTTTCGGAGCACTCCTTGAGGGCGATCTTGCATTTGTTGAGGAAGTCGCGGAGCGTGGGGGCGAATGCCGCTTCGGCCAGGTTGGCGCCGATGGCGGTGCCGCTGCGGAGGACTTGGTCGGCCAGGGCGTATTCCTTGCATTCGTCGCGGAGGGCGCGGGAGAGCGCGACGATCCGCACGGCAAAGTCCATGCTCTTTTCCCTCAAGGGGCTGTCTTTCATTCCGTTCATCGGTCACTCGGCAGGGGATGCGAAGCCGGGTTTATTTGTACCGCATTTCCGCAAGCTTGTCACTTGTCACTCTTCGCTTGTCGCTAATCGCCGGAGTAGGAGTACGTCTGGAAGTACAGCCGGATGTCCTTGACACCGCTACCGTTGCGGGTGCCGTCGGGCTGGAGGGCGCCGTGGATGAAGCGGTCGAGGCCTTCGGCGGGGTCGGAGAGGAGGGAGGCACCGGGGATGATGAGGACCCAGTTGCTGTTCCAGACGGAACGGCCGACAAGGCGGGCGTTGGTGCAGAGTTCGGCTTCGGTGAAGTTCCCGGCGTCGTGGTGGGCGCGGAAGGCGGGATGGCGGCGGCGCTCGGCGGCGGAGCCGGAGAGGGAGTCGAAGAGCGGGGAGAAGCCGGAGGTGGCGGCTTCCGCTTCGCCGATGTCGACGGGGAGCGGGAGGACCTGGTCGAGGACGTTCCAGGTGCGGAGGGCGGTGCGGGTGCGGTCGGTGCCGGTGACGATGGTGTCGGTGCCGGCAGGAACGAGGTATACGTTGGGGGTGTTGGCGAGGCCCGCGCCGGAGGCGTTGTTGGTGTTCCAGGCGATGTTGTAGCCGCCGAACCAGACGCCCACGGCCCGGATGCGCGTGGAGAGCCACGTGGGGTCGTAGAAGTTGTCGCCGCCGCCCGCCGGCCAGCCGAAGAAGTTGCGCCGGGGGACGATGGAGCCGCCGAAGCGGATGACGAGGCCGGGTTCCTTGTTGGTGGAGGCGCCGCCGTAGGGGACGCAGTAGCGCCGGTATTCGTCGACCTGGTTGAGGTCGTCGACGCGGCAGGCGGTGAGGGCGTCGGCCCACGCGGTGTCGGAGGCGGGGGCGATGCGGAAGAGTTCCTTGCGGAGGGAGAAGCGGGTGGTGGCGCTGTCGGGGTTGTTGATGCCGTACCGCGGCTTGACGGCGTCCCAGTCGGCCTTGAGGCGGGCGAGGGCGTCCGCGAGGCCACCATCGCCCTCGGCGCCGGCGGTCTGCGGGACGCCGTCGGCGAAGCGGCCGAGGGTGCGGGCGCGGACGATCCTGGAGAGGAATCGGGCGGCGGCGCTCTTGCCGGACCGCGCGTCGAGCAGCCCCGTCTCGTAGTCGTAGGCCATGGCCGCCTGCCACGCGTAGCGCGCGGCGAGGTCGAACATCCCCGCGTAGTTCGCCAGCGTCTCGTTGCGGAAGGTCCGGTACAGCATGTCCGCGTACCGCGCCCCTTCCAGTTGCTGCGCGATGCGGTTGCGCGCCATGGCGCGGTCTTCCGCCACGCGCTCCCCTTCCGCCTTCAGCGCCAGGACGCGCTCCATCGCGGCGTCCATCGCCGTCAGCTGCGACTGGAGCTCGCGGATGAGCGCCAGCTGGTCCGCCACGTCGCCCAGCAGGGTGATGGCCTTCTTCTGCAGGTCGCCAAGGGATGCGTTCTTGGAGATTTCCTTTTCCAGGGAGAGAATGTGGTTCTCCAAGCCGGTAACGGTACCTTCGGAGGCGGTCTTGAGGACTAGGGCCACCAATTTCTCTACAAGAAAGTGCCCCACCGCAGTTGTCTCCAGAGCTGCACCGCCGCGTACTTTTGTTCCGCCAAAAACAGTTATGATGAAATCTGGTATCGAGTGCGAAACTGTTTCTGTAAGCATCTCGCTCCCCTCCGCCAACAAGTTCGCCGCTTCGTAGCCCGACTCCATCGCGGCCTTGACGGCGTTGAGGTTGTACTGGTCGCTGTAGATGTCGTCTTCTTTTCCCAGTGCCGTGAAAGCGACATTGGCGTCGATGTCGAACATCTTGAGTTCATCCTTCAGGCCCGCCTGGCGGCTCTCCAGCCCGTCCTTCGCCTTCAGGAAGGAGTAGTAGGCGCCAACGAAGTCGTACAGGGCCGCCTGGATTTCGCCCTGGGCGCGGCGCCGGCCTTTCCAGTTCGACGGCTTGTCCTGCAAGCCCAGTGAGTTGAAGGAGCGGGTGACGGTCCAGGTTCCGTTGGTGGCCTGCGTGATTCCATTCGAAACAAAGAGGTTGCTGGCGGTGCTGTATTCGTTCGTATAGAACTGCAAGTCGGAATACCAAGCCGAGTTCGAGGTGAAGGTGAGCAACTGGATGGTGGCCGAGGTGGAGACGTTGGCGACGGGGGCGGGGCCGTAGGTTTCGTCGAGGTCGAGAATCATGAAGTTGACGAGGTCGGGCCCGTCGTATTCCTGTGCGTATGTGCCGCCGGGGCCGATGTCGTCGGCGTAGGGGTAGCCGTAGATTTCGACGAGGCGGTTCTTGAAGGCGATTTCCTCCTGCTTCGCGGCGGAGACGGCTTCGAAGGCGGAGTCGTACTGCTTGCGGAGGGCGAGGGAGGCGTCCTGCGCGGCGGAGAAGGTGGTTTTGGCGTTCTGGAGGGCGGCAAGGGCGCGGTCGTACACTTGCTCGAAGTGGCCCTTGCCGGCATCGAGTTCGGCGGCGGAGATGTCAAAGGGGATGGCGTCCTCGGCCAGCCCGAGGGGATTCAGTCCGGCGTTGGCGCGGTCGAGGCGGGTCTGGATGTCATCGAGGGAAGCGGCGACCTCGCCGATGGAGGGGGCGTGCTCGCGATCGATGGCGTCGAGATCGGAGGCGGGGGCGTCGTCGCCGCCGACCTGTGCGCGGTTGGTGACGGTATCGAGGAGGAGGGAGTTGGCGACGGCCCAGTCGAAATAGGCGCCCTGGCCGGCGCGGACGGCCCAGCCATCGACGTCCCAGCAGCGGTTTGTGTCGGAGTCGGGCGTCCAGCGGTCGAGACCGGCGGCACCGAAGGCGTAGTCGCGGCGGGCGGTGAGGCCGACGATGTCGGCACCGGTGCGGGCCTTGGCGGCTGCTGCGGCGGCGAAGGATTCCTCGTCGAAGTAGTCGACGCCGACGGAGGCGTTGCCGACAAGGGTGGCGCCGGGGGTGGTGTTCCAGCCGAAGTTGGTGTAGGCGAGGAGGGTGTAGTACGGCGCGAGGGCGGAGAGGTAGTGGCCCCAGGCGTCGCCGTGTCCCTGGGGGTACATGCGCTTGGCGTCCTCGGCATCGATGTCGCCGGTGGTGTTGGTGGGGTCGCCGTGGATGTCGTAGTTGCAGGCGTAGGCGACTTCGCCGCCGTCGATGCCGTGGGTGTAGTTCCACATCAGGCGGTTGTACACGGGGGTGACGGTGACGGGCGTGGTGCCGGAGTCGTCGCGCCCGCGCAGGAGGGCGAGTTCTTCCTCCAGGAGGCTGGCGGTCTGGTTCTCGAAGCAGAAGAGGGAGGTGTCGAGGGCCTCGTAGGAGTCGTACCAGCCGGCGGCGGCCGTGCCGGGGTTGACGGCGATGGTCGGATCCTGCGCGTCGGCGTAGGCTTCATTGCCGAGAACCATGTAGAGCTTGTTGAGGCGCGTGGCGGCGAAGAGGAGGGAGTCGTTGCAGTTCGGGTCGCCCGTGCCGGCATCGAGCGAGAGGGAAAGGGCGCGGTCCATGACCGTCTGGTACACCTGGATGAGTCCGGCCGTCTGGACGGCGTCTTCGTTGAGGGCGACGGCGCCCTCGTAGGGCCCGCCGCACTGCTCGAGCATCGTCTGCGCCAGTCCGGGCGCGTATTGCGTCATGTCCTTGAAGCGCTGCTCGAAGGGGTTGAGGGCGGTCATGACGCGCTCGATCCAGCCCTCGGCGAAGGCGCTGACCCACGGGCTCCAGTTGGTGCCCGAGGGACCATTTCCGCCGACCCGCCGGTAGCGGACGGCGAACCAGTGGTCGGAGAGCATGAAGAGCTCGCTCGTCCCCCCGCCGCTCTCGATGGTGACGGAGACGGCGCCGTTGCTGGTGCCCGTGGCGGTCTTGAACCAGGGCGTCCACTGCTCCTTGGGCGTGCTGGGTTCGCGGCCCGCGGCGGGATCGCTCCAGCGCCAGTCGAACTCGTAGAGGTCGGCCACGCCGCCGAAGTCGTCGGGATAGACGAGGGTGAGCTTCTCCTCCAGGGGGTTCTCCGGCTCGACCACGTCCAGGTACTGCGAAGCGAAGAGGTTGGTGGAGACGCGGAGGACCTGGAGGCTCACGGGGAGGCCTACGGGTACGCGGTCGGTGTTGGTGCTCTGGTTGAAGGCGAGGGTGACGTAGCCGAAGGCGTTCGTACCGGTCGGCGGCGCGCTGGAGAGGGCGGCGTTGACGTAGGCTTCCCCTCCCTTGAGCACCGTTGCGGTAGCCACGGGGAGTTTGCCGACCGCCGTCTTCCAATCCGCGGAGACGGAGAGTCCGTTGGCCAGCGCGAGCAGGTCGTTGCGTTCGGCGGTGGTGAGCCAGTTCGGGCTCACGTATTTGTCCCCCGCGAGCGGAGCGCGGAGCATGCCTTCCAGCACCAGCTGGCCGTTGGCGCCGCGGGTCGGATCGTAGAAGAGGCGCTCTTCGAGGGCGGGGGAGACGTTGACGAAGCGGTAGCGGTTGCCCGTCGTTTCCTTGCGGGCCTTGCCCGCGGAGACGAGGGAATCCACGACCGATTGCTTGAGGTCGGCGGTCTTGGCGGCGGCGGGGTCGTAGAGGACCACGCTGTCGCCGTGGTTGTTGGCCGCCGACTGCTGGTAAAGGATGTCCACGCTGGCCTGGTTCCAGATGTCCGGCAGGCCGCCACTGGCCTCCGCGAGCGTCTGCGCGACGTCCATCACCGGGACGTCCCCGGGCCAAACCACGTCATAGACGACGTTCGTGGGAGTTCCGCCCGTCCCGCCGGCCTCGTGGGACGTCGGGAGCCACGGCAGTTCCGTCCCGTCCGCCGGCTGGGTGTCGAGTTCGGGGAAGAAGAATCCCGGCTGCATCCGGTAGTAGTACTGCATGACGATGTTCGCGCCGCCCCCGTCGTTCCCGGCGGCCTTGGCCCACCAGGAACCCTTGCGGTCCTTCCAGCCCGGTCCCGAGACGAGCTTTGATTGGGTACCGATCCCCAGCTCGGCGAGCGGCATCGGCGGGTTCACCGCCGCACCGGCCTGCGTCCCCTCGGTTTCCAGCTTCCGCACGACGCGGAAGACCTGCATCCCCGGCTTGCCGTCCGCGTCGGCGGTGTTGACGAGGACGAAGGGCTCGCTGGAGTTCGTGGTGTTCAGGTCGTCGCGCAGGGCGTATGCGGTGTTGCCGAGGAGGACGGCGTGTTCCTCGTTGGGGTTGTAGCCGGGCTTCTTCGCGTCGTTCTGGACGTAGAGGCTGGGCTGGCTGAGGGCCACGGGAGCGCTGCCGTTGGTGGAGCCGATGGCGATTTCGGGGGCGTTCGTCGGCCAGACGGCCCGGTAGTGCTGCACCACCGAGGGATAGAACACCGCATACGGCATCTCCGCGTTGTCCGCCGAAGGCTTGCCCCACCAGATTTCGAGGTCCCCTTTGTTCACCGCGAAAATCGCCGAGCGCGGATTGGGGTCGTAGGTTGCCGGGTAGTTGTAGGTCTCGACGTTGTAGACCGTCCCGGAATGGATGTTGCCCGGATACTCCAGCAGCTCGGCCACGTTCGTGACCGCCAGATGGTAGGACGCGAGCCACTTCGGAGTGCCGTAGAGCTGCCCGTGGGAACCATCCACCACGTCGCGGATGATGGTTCCGCGGCCTTCGTCCATCGGATAGCATTCCCGCAGGTCCGAGAGGCCCTGGACTCCCTGGATGCTCCGGTCCTTCCAACCGGCGATGTCCTTGGCGGAGCGGGCCGCGTTCCAGTAGCGCACCTCGTCGATGCGCCCGGCGAAGTGGCGCCCCGTCCGGAGCGAGCGGCCGATCTGGATGTGGCGGTAGTTGGCCCCGAGCACGTTGGGAACGGCGGCGTTCGTCGCCACGACGTTCCCGTCCAGGTAGAGGCTCATCCCGTTGCTCGACGCGACGCCCGCGAGGTGGTGCCACTCGTTCGTGGGAGCCGTGTTCGTGGCGGTCACCCGCCCGTACACCGTCATGAAGTAGGGGGCCCCGTTCGTGAAGCCCATTTCCCACGCGTCCCCCGACGCGTCGTCCGGCGACTGGTAGAACGACATCACCGGCTGTTCGCCCTTGGAGTCCTTCATGCGGAAGGCCCAGGCTTCGATCGTGAACTCGTGCCAATCCGGGTTGAACTCCGTCTGGGTTCCCACCACGTAGTCGTTCGTGGTCTCCAGCTGCAGCACGTAGTTTTCCTCGCAAACGGGGAGGATTTCCCTGCCGATGTCCCAGTCCAGCACCGTCGCGTCGTACGCCCCGGGGTCGTCGTGCTTCACCGCCATCACCGGCTCGAACCAGAGGTCGTCCTGGGTCGAATACTGGATCAGCGCGAACCCCGGCGCGCCGAACGAGAGCCGGTTGCCCGAGCCGACCGTCGCCAGCAGCGCGTTCACGGATTCGCTCTTCGGGTCGTCCGGAGTCGCCTGGCTCGCGATGGAGACGCCCATGCCGGAGGGCAGCTGCGCCGGCGTCCCGTTCGCGGCGGGGGCGATGGGCATGCGGATGATGTCCAGCGGCCAGTCGATGTCGTACCAGTCCAGCTCAAACGGCCACTGCACGCCCCGTGCGTCCTTGTGTTCCCAGTACACCTCCGCGTCCCAGGGCGTCCCCGCCGTCGCGCGCAGGGCGTAGAGCCAGTTGCGCTTGGTGGCATAGTCGCTGTTGGCGTCCACCATGAAGAGCTTGTCGGCCTTGCCGCCGCCGATGCCGGCCGTGACCTTCGGGATGAGGTCGTCCGTGCCGTAGTAGCGGTCCCGCGGGAGCAGGCGGTCCCCGACGCTTGCGGAAATCTCCTCGATGGCCGGGGCCGTCACCTGGACCGGCTGGACGCCGAGCGACTTTTCGTACTTGCCGTCGGCGTAGTATTCCAGCAGCAGGATGCCCTCCACCCCGTGCGCCCGCAGGCAGCGCGACAGCCCGTCCCCGTCGAACCAGATGCCGGGACCGTGGTTCGTCGAGACGCCGGTGATGGTGTTCGTCCCGAGAGAGTTCGTCACGATCTCCACGGCCGGCTCGGGGACGTAGTTGTTGTAGTGGAGCGTCGCGTACACCTGCTGGTTGTTCGCCTGCATGTACACCACCGGCGCGTTGTAGGGGTCTTCCGTCCAGTAGATCCGCGCCGGGCGGTTCGTGGGGACCGAGGAGACCGTGTACACCACCGAGTTCGACATCCCGACCGTCTCCCCCTCCGCGTTCGTGATGGCCGCCGCGATGCCCGGCCAGCCGATTTCGATGCTGCCGCCCGCGGCGGCGACGAGTTCGCCGCGGGAGGGGAGCCAGATGGCGCTGCCGGAATCGTTCCGCCAGTAGGCGTTGGAGTTGTTGCCGAGCTGGACGGGGGTGAAGAGGAGCGGGGGGAGGCCCTCCGTCACGCCCGGCGGCGGCGGAATCACATCGCCGAGGGCGTATTGCGCGATGTCCGACTCGACCGGCTGGCCGTAGGCGAAGGAGAGCAGGCGCAGCGAGCCGTCCGGCGTCCGGACCGAGAGGTTCGTCATGGCTGGCGTCGAAGCCGTGTTGGTGGGGTTGTCCCAGCAGTTGGTGGCGAAGCCGCCGGGGAAGGAGACGAGACCGGCGCCGTTGGTGTAGAAGCCGTCCATGGAGGCGGGGGGCGGGTCTTCGAACCAGCGCATGCCGTACTGGGTGGTGAGCTGGGGGGTGGTGCCGCCGGCATCCGCGGCAATGGTGCGCGCAGGGAGCGGGAGGAGGGCGCAGGCGGCGGCGAGGACGGAGGAGAAGAGGGAGAGGTTTTTCATGGAATCACTCCTTGGGGGGAATTTCGGGATGCCGGGTTGCCGGGATTGGGCCGGGGAAAGACGATTCGTTCACTTGTTTCCGCAAACTTGTCACTTGCCACTCGTCGTTTTCCGCTCGCGCCGGAGGCGCGCGTCACTCCACCCTCATGATGTAGTGCAATGCCATGAAGGGCGGAAGGTTCTCGTGCGGGTCGGCGGATCCTTCTTCGCCGCCGTCCGGTCCGCCCGCAGGGTCGGTCTGCGCCGAACCGCCTGTGATCCACACGTTGTCGTGCCCCTCCGTGTAGTCGCTGCCGGAATGCCCCCGTTCCAACCCATAGGCCCCCAATCCGTGGGTGTGGGCCGGCATTTGCTCCAAGGCGAGGGCCACGGTTTCCGCGCCGCCCGTGTCGCCGGCCGCGTACTGTCCGCCCGCGCCCACGGGGAAGCGGCCCCGCAGGTCGGGGGTTCCGTTTTCCCCGTTGCAGAGGGTCCATCCGTCGGGAGGGGAGTTCCCGTCGCCGAACCACATGATGATCGATCCAAGCGGCATCACTCCGATTCCGGATCGGGCCCCCCACGCAATCGCTCCTTCCACCGCCAGGTCGCCTCCGACGGAGAGCGTGCCGGCCACGTCCACATCGCCCGACGCCTCCGCGGATTCCGTCCGGAAGGAGGAAACCGCGGTCTTGCCATGCACCGTCAGATCCTTCTCCACGCCGAAATCCCCGGCCGCCCCCCCGGCACCGGTCGCGGAGAGCGCGTAGGGTGTCGCCGCCACGGCCGCCCGCGGGGTCATCGCCTCCCCCGCCGCCTCCGCTTCCGCGAACACCGGTCCCGCCGCCAGCACCGACTCCAGGGAGTTCGTGGGGGAGCCCTCCAGCGGCTCCAGCGCATCGTCCAGGCGCAACGAAAACCGGCCGTCCGCGTCCAGTACCGCCTTGGCCCGCCGCCCCCAGAGGACTTCGGTCGCCGTCATGGAGGCGTACAGGCGCACCTCCAGGTTCTGCTCGCCCGTCAGCGGCTTGCCATCCGATCCCACGATCCGCCCCACGTGTTCCCACACCGCCGGGGTGGCCCCCCACGCGGCCGCGGCCACCATTGCCGCCAACGCCCATGCTGCCGGTTTCTTCATCGCTCGTCCTTTCGCCCTACAGTTTCATGATGAAATACAGCGCGCAATACGGAGGCCGGTTCTCGTGCGCCTTGCCTTCTCCCGCGGGGTCCGTCTCCTGCTGGGCGCCAGCCAAGGCATATAGCACCTCGCCGCCCCAGGACGGATTGGCGGCCAGGTACTCTTGTTGATCGTCCGGTGCATCCATCCCGTGGTGATGGGCGGGAATCTGGCTGCTTTCCAGCGCCACGGCGTCCGCACCGCCCACATCCCCGTACCGGTAGACCTGGCCCTGGCGGTCGTCCCCCACCCCCACGAGGAAGAGGTCGCGCAGGTCCGGCGTTCCGTTGCTTCCGTCGCACAGCGCCCATCCCTCCGGGATCGAATGGGGGTCCCCCGCCCACATCGCGATGCTCCCCGCGGCCAGGCAGCCGGGCACTTCGAGCGTGCCCGCTTCCACGGGGCCGTCCACCTTCAGCGAAGGTGCGGAGCCTGTCCACGTCGCGTTTCCGCCGACATGGAGGTTAGTGAAAGACGCCTTGCCCCCGAAACGGCTCGTCGCCGCCACCCGCGACACGCCGTTCGTCGCGGCAACCGCCAAATCCCCGGAAACGGGGAAGTCCGCCACCGACTGCCGTGCGCTGTGCGCGAGCAGAGCCTGCGGGGCGGCGGTGAACTCCACGCGCGGGGCGATTGCCCCTCCGTGCCCCTCCACTTCCAGCTCCAAATAGCGCCCGAAAGGGCCGTCGCCGTCCCCACTCTCCAGGAAGGCATCCGTCATCTCCTCCCCACCCGCCAGCCAGGCGTGGAACAGCCCTTCCGGGGAGCACACCACCATCTGGTTCGTCTCCCACAGCGGAACGCCACCAGACACCTCGTCGAAGAGCCGGAACGTCACCGTCTGCTCTCCCGCCAGCGGGCCCGTCACCGGATCGCTCAAAACTCCCTGGTACGCGAACCCCGCCGGCACCGGATTCCCCGCCGGAGCCCCCCACGCCTCCGCCGCCAGGCACACCACGCACGCCAAAACAAACCTTTTTTCCATGGCTGTCATCCTCATCTCGTCACTTGTCACTCGTCACTGTGGAAAGGCGCCCCGCGCCATTTCACTTCACCCGCATGATGTAGTACACCGCGAAATACCGGGGGCGGTTCTCGTGCGCCTCCCCGGCCGGCCAGGGAGCGTCCTCCGTCGCGCCTTTCACGGTCGCTCCGGTCGGCAGAGACCTGTCCGGCAATTTGATGTCCACCACCGCACCCAGAGTGGTCGCTTTTGTTCCATACGTGTGGGAGTGCCGCGGCATCTGGTTCGCCGAAAGCGCCACCATCGCCTGTCCCCCCGTCGATTCGGGCGGATGCGTGTCGGAGGCCCCCATCACGAACAGCCCGCGCAGGTCCGGGGTCCCGTTCTGCCCGTCGCACACCGCCCACCCGTACGGGACGGTCTCTTTTGTCCATGCCAGGATGCCGCCCACGGGAACCATCCCCTTCACTTCGGAGGTGGAGACGGCCGAAAGCTTCCCCGTGACGGTGAGGCCGCCGATGGTCCAGTCCCCGTTGGTCACCGCCAGATTGCTGCTGATGGTCCCGGAGTCCGCCGAGAAGTTTCCCTTGAAGGTTGCGTTTCCGCCCACCGTCAGCACGCCGTTGACGGTGAAATCGCCGGGGGCCTTGGCGGCGTACTGGGCCTGGAAGGCGTAGGGGGAGGAGGTGACCAGGAGGCGGGGGGCGAGGGTGCCGTAGCCATCGACGGAGAGCTCGAAATGGCGCTCGTTGCCCTGGAAGGCGTCCGCGAGGCGAGGGACGGCCTGGTCGGGGTAGAGCATGGCGCCGCCGTCGTCGAGGGTGAGGTTGAAGGAGCCGTCATCGGTGCAGGTGACGGGGAATTGGCGCTCCCACACGGTCGTGCCGCCGACCGCCGCGTCGCAGAGGCGGAAGTCCACGCGCTGCACGCCCGTGAGGGGCTTGAGGACGCCCTTGGAGTCCACGGTGGCCAGGCGCCCCTGGAAGTTGACCGTGCCGGGCACGACCAGGGCGACCTCATCCGCGGCGGCAGTGACGGCGGCGCACGAGAGGGCGGCGAGGGAGAGTGCGAGGAGGGGGAGATGGAGGTGTTTCATGAGAGCTCCTGGGTTATGTGGGGAGGCGGCGGAAGCCCGGGATTCCGGGGAGGCCGGGATTTCGGGAAAGCGCTTCATTCCGCAACCAGCACGGCTTCGGAGAGGACTTTTTCGAGGCGGAAGGCGCCCTGGACCTGGATGGGCTGGGCGCGGAGGCCGGTGAGGGTTTCGGCGTAGGTGCCGGAGACGGCGGTGTCGGGGTTCGCCAGGGAGGAGGCGTCGGGCGGCGAGACGGTCAGGGAGATGGCGCGGGCGACGTCGCGGGATTCGACGGGGCCGTCGTAGGGCTCGAATTGGCCGTTCTTGTTGTCGAAGAGGGGATGGTAGCGGTGGAGGAAGGGGTTGACGGGGTCGTCGTAGGCCAGCGGGAGCGAGTTCGTCATCGTCCCGGAGAGGCCGTTGGTGCCGAGCGGAAGCGGGGGCATCGGAGGGAAGGTCGCGGAGCTCGTGCGCCAGATGTTCGTCGCCTCCGGGGGGACCAGGTCGCGGCGGGTATAGACTTTCGGGGTGCCGTTCGTCCCTGCCGCCACCACCCACGCCTCGTTCAGGAGGGTTGCCGCGCCGGTCTGGTCCACGTGGGCGATCAGGCGGAGGTTCGCGGCGTGGGTGACCGGCAGGGCCTCGTCCGGCTTGTAGGAGGGGCAGTCCACCGCCGTCAGCGCCGCCGATCCCGTCCAGAGGCCCGCCTGGGGATGCGGCGAAGCGGCCACCTCGTGGATCGAGTCATTCGCCGCCGCCGAGAGTTCGCGCACCGCCCGCACAGGGACGTCGATCGCGATCTTGCCCTCCGCGTCGCGGATTTGCAGCACCGACTGGCAGGAGGCGCCACCCGTGCTGTACGCCATCTCCGTGCGGTGCACCCCGAAGGTCCCCGTCCAGCTTTCGCCCGGGGCCAGCTCCAGCGAGGTCTTGGCAAACGCCTTCCATTCGCCGCCCTCCGCCAGGTGCAGCGGAACGGCGCCCGCCAGCGGCTCCTCGCCCTCCGGTGGCTCCTCCGAGGCCGCCAGGGACAGCGTCAGCTTGCGCGTGCGCGTCGGCGAGAGGTTCTTCAGCGTCAGGGTCGCCTTTTCCAGGCTCGCGCCGAAGTCCAGCCCCGCGCCGCCGCCCGCCGCGATTTCCAGCGGGCCCGCGTAGGAACTCGCGCCGTTGCAACGCACCCACGCCGCCTCGCCCGCCGAGAGCTTCTGCGCCGAGGGCCGCGACACCGTCCGCTCGCTGCCGTCCGGGGCGATCTGCCAGACCGCGTTTTCGTAGCCGCGTGAGAGGTCCACGGCGGAGTCCGCCTCGAACCACTCGTCGAACGCCGCGCCATTCGCGCCGACCGGGAAGCCCACCAGGTTCAGCGCGTTGGGGTACCACTCCGTCCGCGGCAGGCGCGCCTTGCCCTTCACGGCGACCGAGCGCGCGGGCGTGCCGTCCCGGAGCTGCAGCAGGTAGCTCTGGCCGCCGGAGAAGCCGCCGAGCGTGGAGAGCGCGCCGAGCTCTTCGCCCGGATACCACACCTTCCAGTGCGGATCGCGCGCGAGCGGCGACCCTTCGTCCACGACGAACTCCGCCGGCTCGAAGCTCCGGTTCCAGCGCCATATCCCCGCGAGATTCTCCTCGCCGACGGCCTCCACCACCTTCTCCAGCGTCCCTTTCTCCGGCTCCACCTGGAGACAGACCGCATTCCACCCCGCGTGCAACGGAACCCGCTGCGTGACCCATTGTGCGCGCGCAAGCGAACAAGCGGCGATCAGCGCCGCAAGGACGACGGGAAGAAGAGGTCTGTTCATGGGAGACTCCGTTTGGGGGTGGAGAGGCTGTTTGCCGCATACTGTACGCCAGGAAGGGGGCGGGTGGAAAGAAGAAAGAAAGCCGGAACTTTGGAACGCGGTTTGTCATAACAGAGGACACTCTTTGAAAACGGGCGAGGGAAGGGAGGGGCGCCCGTTTGTCAAAAAGTGGACACCCGATGGGGTAGAACGGAGG
>JAEEGL016476580.1_pt1 | contig 13732 bp, 9 predicted proteins | sample 9134231 | NCBI WGS metagenome assembly JAEEGL01 (sample SAMN16246548, study PRJNA631951) | gut metagenome | biome: gut microbiome; feature: rumen; material: fiber-attached | host: Bos | place: Iran: Karaj | collected 2018-10 | reverse complement strand
TATCGCGTCGGGGCTGGATCCCGAGAAGAACGTCCTGTTCGTGCAGTCGCACGTTCCGGCGCACGCAGAACTCGGCTGGATCCTCGACTGCTATACCATGTTCGGGGAGCTCTCCCGCATGACGCAGTTCAAGGACAAGAGCGCGAAACACGCCGACAACATCAACGCGGGGCTCTTCACCTACCCGACCCTGATGGCGGCGGATATCCTGCTCTATCAGGCGGATCTGGTGCCGATCGGCGCCGACCAGAAGCAGCACCTGGAACTCGCCCGCAATATCGCCGACCGCTTCAATCAGGTCTACGGCGACACCTTTACCGTGCCGGAGCCCTATATCCCCGCCGCCGGAATGAAGATCATGTCGCTGCAGGAGCCGACCCTCAAAATGTCGAAATCCGATCCCAACCCCAACGCCGTCGTGCGCATCCTCGATCCCCGCGACGAGATCCTGCGCAAGTTCAAACGCGCCGTCACCGATTCGGGCGCGGAGGTCCGCTTCTCCCCCGAGAAGCCCGGCGTCTCGAATCTGATGACCATTTATTCCTGCTTCTCGGGCAAGAGTTTCGACGAGATCGAAGCCGAGTTCGCCGGCAAGGGCTACGGAGACTTCAAACTTGCCGTGGGCGAGGTCACCGCGGACGCGCTCGCTCCCGTGCAGAACGAGTTCAACCGCCTGATGGGCGATAAAGCCTACCTCGAATCCGTGATGAGATCCGGCGCGGAGCAGGCGTCCTACTACGCCCGGAAGACCCTCTCGAAAGTCCGCCGCAAGATCGGCTTCGTCAACTGACCGGGAAGAGGAGACGAAGGATACGCGCGCTTTCTTTCGGAGAAAGCGCGGCAAAGAACTTCAATATGGGATTGAAGTTTGCGGCACTCGTGCCTCGCGCCTCGGGCGGTCAGCCCGGCTTTTACAATCACTTTTACTATAACCGCGCACGCCGATCTCGGCGTGCGCGGCGCTGCTGTTGTAGAAAAAAACGGATTATTTACAGGCAATTTTTGGGACGATTGCAAAAGCAAAAACGTTATGGTATAATCAAATGTGTCGAAGCTGGGCGAAAAGAGGTACCGGTATGGAAAAGAAAGAACAACGCAAACCGAGGATTAACGGTTCTTTATATATCCGGATTACATTTGAGAGCGAAGGTTACCTGCACCGTTACAAAGAGATCGTCGACGTTGATAAAAAGCAAATCAAATATTCGTTGGAAGACGAAACGACGGAGAAAATGTCCGAGGATTTGGAAAACGCAACTCTTGATGAAACTACGGTCGTAAGGAAAACGAAAACTTGGGTGTCTCCGATCAACCGCGAAGAAAATCTGGTCGCGTTGATGGAGGATCTCAAAACCGGGCGATTCAGCCGAAACGATCTTTTGAACGTGTTTAATTCCGACGAAAAAGCCCTGAGTATCAGTATCACCGAAAGAATGGTCCCGTCAAAAAGACTCTTCTATTTTGAAAAAGACAATCCGTATTTGCTTTTGGAATTGTGGGACGCTTTTTGCCGCATTTCGGACGGTTTCTCCAAGAACGTCTTTCCGCTGTTCGTGGAACGGCACACGCAAAAATTCCGAAAAAAGATCCCGAACGAAAAAGACTACCGCGAGTTCGTGCGCGCTCTTTCGGTAAGCGAAAACGGCAAAGAGGATTTCGCGGCGGCAAGCACTATGTTTGAACAGAACACCGTTATGGGCGTCTTCCCTTCCGTTTACGGGTGTAAAGGGCTGTTGGAAGAAGGAAAATATATCTTGTACGACAGTGCAAACAAAAACGGGTTAAAGTTTCGTTTAGAAGACGCCGACAACAAGGCGTCGTATTGCGCGCTTTTGTTCCAGCCGACTGGATTGTTTGATTTTTTGAAAGAATACCAGACGTGTTTTAATGACGAAGCACTCGAAGAACTGTCCGTGTTCAGCAAAAATACGAACCTCAAATCGGAAGATCTGCCGTTTGAGGAACGTGCCAAAATCCAGAGTTTCTATAAGGAAATCGGATTGTTCGCGGTAACATATCAACTCACCGATTACGGACGCATTTTTGAAAAAGGTGCAAAAGGCGGTCGTTTCAATCCGGAGGGAAAGCACACGATTGACTTGTTCTATTTGCTTTTATCTGTGGCGAGGGCTGCGTATCAGGGATACGTTCCGGTACTTGCGGTACTTGACGAGATGATTCTCTGCAAAACCAAATCGCTTATTTCGGTTCACGAAGCGATCAACAGGATCCTTTCGATCCAATCGGAGAAAAAGTATTACGTCGTCAACGACGTTTTGTACTGTTGCTATGATTACGAAGCGTATCTGTACAGAGAAGGCAAGTGGATAACGTGCGATTATATGGAGTGCATCGCAGACCGCTTGTACGGTTTTGAAGCTTCGGAGCCGGAGGGTTCGCCCTATCGTTTCGGGAATGGGGCTGCAACCGACGATATCGCGGAGATTAGTGAAAACAACGCAAGCAACCGTTTCGGGACGGACACGATCATCAAAACTCTTGACCTTTTTTGAGGAAGGAGATACGATATGAAATCTTTCATTATCAACAGAATGTATGCCGGATCTTATTTGGAGGAAAAAAACGGAGGGGGAGAAACCATCAATCTGCTTCACGCCGACGACGGGGTGAACTATTGCTTTGTCAATCCGTACGGAACGTTCAGCCCGAAATACAACGACACGGTGAAAGCCGTGATCCATACGCGTTTTCACACGGTCGGGTGTTTCGAAGTGATCGGCGTCAGCGTTCTCGGTCCAGACAGTCAACTAATCCACCCCAAAGGAAAAAACAAAGCGGAACAAGAACTTTTCGCCGCAAAAGAATTGAGAGAATACGCAGATAAGACGCCAATTCTATACGGCGGCGTTCCGTATTTGGAGGAAGACGGGATTCATGCCAGCATTACGTTTAAGTCAGCCCGGTTGCTTTATCCGACCAAACAAATCTTCATTCTTGACAGCAAATACGATAAAGAGATCGGCGACAGTATCGCTAAATACAAACTTACAGACAAACATTTCGGTATTCAACCGCTTCATATGTTCGTTGACGACGAACAAACTCCCTCCGCGTTTGCGCAAATTGAGCAGATGCTCGCAAACAAAGAATTGTGGGAAGAAAGAATTACGAAAATCGACGATATTCAGTTTAATAATCACTTCAACTTTCTAACGCTGATCAGAAAAGAAGACGATGAGCTCGCGTTTTCCAATATGTTTAAGTATTTCTTTGACAATTTCCCCGACCTGCTCGTCGGATTTGCAAGGGATTTTTTGAAAACGAAGATCAGCGAAGGATACGTTGTCAAAAGAGAACATAACAACATCGACTTGTGGATCGAGGATGACGATGACGTTATCGTGATCGAAAACAAGGTAAAATCCGGGATCAATGGTCTTCCTGAACGACACGATCTTAGTAGCGGTGCTGTCAAATCTCAACTGTTGAAATACTACAAGACCGCTCACGAATATGCAGATCCCAAAAACAAAAGGGTTTCCTGTTTCCTTTTTGTGCCGAATTATAACCACTTGGATTTGTCGGATTACGAAAAAGGTAATTGTTATAAAGTAATTCGCTACAGAGATATATATCGGTTTTTGATTTCACAAAGTGTTAAAAGCCCGTATTACAGCGACTTCTGCAACGCTCTTTACAAACATACAAAAGATTACGCCACCGATTACAGCGAAGCGCTTCTCGACTATCTGCGACAGCAAGTCAGAAGAAAAAAAGCGAAAGCTCCCGGAACTACCGCTCCAACTACTCCGCCCCGACTATAGGAGACGCGCGGAAACAGATGCAGAATTCGCGTTTGCGTCCCGAAGCCGTATAAACATACCGCGAGAGGGCGCAAACGCGGATAGAAAAACGAATTCAAACAAAAAGAAGAAACCCGTTCGCCTTCGCGAGCGGGTTTCAACCTCTATTGCGATTTGCTATGCGGGGCTTTCAGGCGAAGCGAAAAGCATTAACGGATTATAAAATCTTTTCGTTTTTCGGTCTGCGCTGAAATCCGTGCGTCAATTCAACGTTGGACTCTGCCGCTGCCGGAGCCGCCCGCGAGGGCTTTCACCTCGTCCACGGTGACCATATTGTAGTCGCCCTGGATCGAGTGCTTGAGACACGACGCCGCGACCGCGAACTCGATCGCGTCCTGGGTGGAATAGCCCGACAGGAGCGCGTAGATCAGACCCCCGCCGAAGCTGTCGCCGCCGCCGACGCGGTCGACGATGTGCATGTGGTAGGACTTCGAGAAGCAGTAGTCCTTGCCGTCGTAGAGCAGACCCGCCCAGTCGTTGTCGTTCGCAGAGATCGAGGAACGGAGGGTGATCGCGACCTTCTTGAACCCGAACTTGTCGGCGAGCTGGCGCGCCACGCTCTTGTAGCCCTCGTGGTTGAGCTTGCCGCTGTCGATATCGGTGTTCTCCGCGTCGATGCCGAAGACGTCGTGCGCGTCCTCCTCGTTCGAGATGCAGACGTCGACGTAATCCATCAGTTTGGTCATGGTGGCGCGCGCCTCGTCTCTGGTCCAGAGCTTCTTGCGGTAGTTGAGGTCGCAGGAGACCGTCAGCCCCTTCGCCTTCGCCGCCTTGCAGGCGTCGAGCGTGATCGCGGCGACCGAGGGATTCAGCGCCGGGGTGATGCCGGTGAAATGGAACCAGTCGGCTCCGTCGAAAATGTCGTCCCAGTCGAAGTCGGAGGCAGACGCCGTCGCGATCGAGGAACCGGCGCGGTCGTAGATGACCTTCGAGGGACGCTGGCTCGCGCCCTTCTCGCAGTAGTAGATACCGATACGGTCGCCGCCGCGCACGATCTTCGACGTGTCGACCCCGAAACGGCGCAGGGAGTTGATCGCCAGCTGACCGATCTCGTGCTTCGGCAGTTTGGTGACGTAGACGCTGTCGACGCCGTAGTTCGCAAGAGAGACCGAGACGTTCGCCTCGCCGCCGCCGAGCAGCGCCTCAAGGTGATCGACCTGCACGAACCGCAGATATCCGTCGGGGGCAAGACGCAGCATGATCTCGCCGAAAGTGATTACTTTTGCCATTTTTGTCAAGTCCTTTCGCAAAAATGAATTCTTCAAGAGACTATTATAGCAGATGAAGGGCGATTTGTCACCCCCTCCGCCGCTTTTTTTGGAAAAACGTTTTTCGTCTTCCGCGCATATCCTGACAAGGGGGGAGATCGGCTATGGAGATCACGGTTTTCGGGCTTGACAAACGCTTCGGCTGCGCCGCGCGGACTCTGTCGGAACACGGCTTTGAGACGGCGTTTTACGCGGCGGGCGCAGATCTCTCCCCCGTCCTTCTGCTCCCTCTCCCCGCGTCACGGGACGGCGCGACGGTGACGGGGTATCCCTCCGTTCTGCTCTCCGACCTGCTCGCGGGAGCGCCGCGGGCGGTCGTCGGGGGCAACCTCTCCGGCAGTTTCACGTCGGCTGCGCGGCGGGCGGGGATCGCGGTCCGGGACTATATGAACGTCGAGGCGTTCGTTTTGAAAAACGCGTCTCTTACGGCGGAGGCGGCGCTCGGCATCCTGCTCTCGGACTCCCCCGCCGCCCCGCGGGAGAACCCGACGGCGATCCTCGGCTTCGGAAGGATCGGTAAATTCCTCTGCCGCGGGCTGCTCTCGCTCGGCTGCCCCGTCACGGTGTTCGCGCGCGACCCGCGGGAGCGCGTGATGGCGACCCTGATCGGGGCGAAGGCGTCCGATACGAAAACGCTTGCAGAGCCGGGCGCGCTCCGGGGGTTCCGCACGCTGGTCAACACGGTCCCCGCCCGTCTGCTCTCTCGGGAGGCGCTCGGGGATCTACCTGCGGGTTCCCTTTTGCTCGAACTGGCGTCGGGCGACGGCAATCTGCCCCTCCCGCTCCCCGACGGCGGCGTGAACTTTCGGAGGGAAAACGGTCTGCCCGGCAGGGTCTTTCCCGAAAGCGCGGGGATCGCCCTCGGAGAAACGGTATACGGTTTGCTCCGCGAACTGTTCCCGGACGAAAACGGAAAACGATAAATCGGCTGTCAAGGCGAAAGGATAGAAAAAATGATCGGCTACGGTTTTTGCGGCTCGTTCTGCACCCTCTCCCGGGGATTTGACGAAATGGAACGCCTGATCCTTGACGGGCGCGAGGTCCTCCCCCTGATGAGCGACGCGGTCTATTCGACCGACACGCGCTTCGGACGGGCGGAGGATCTGCGGGCGCGGGTGGAGGCGGCGACGGGAAAAGAGATCGTGCATACGGTGGTCGGAGCCGAGCCCCTCGGACCGAAGCGCCCGCTGGAGCTTCTGATCCTCGCGCCCTGCACCGGCAACACGCTCGCCAAGATCGCGCTCGGGATCACCGACACCGCGATCACGATGGCGGCGAAGGCGCATCAGAGACAGGACAGACCGCTGCTCATCGCACTCGCGTCGAACGATTCGCTGTCGGCAAACCTCTCGAACGTCGCCCGGCTGATCACCCGCAAGGGCGTGTATTTCGTCCCGATGAAGCAGGACGATCCCGAACACAAGCCCCACTCTTTGGTCGCGGACTTCACGCTTCTTTCCGACTGCGTTTCCGCCGCGCTCGCAGGGAAACAGATACGACCCCTCTTCCTATAAAAAATACCCGCGCAAACGCGCGGGTATTTTGATTTTTGTTTTTAATCGGTTTTGAAACGGTAGTAGACCGGCGCGGCGAGTTCCATCCCCGTAGCGGGAACGTACAGCGTCGAGTTCACGGGAGTCGTGAGTTTTTCGACCTTCTGGACGAAGTCCTTGCCGCAGCTGACGAAGACGTCCGCGATCGCGACGTACGCCGTTTTGCCGCTCTTGGCGGTCGTGCTGATCATCCGGAACGGAACGACGTAACTCTCGGGGGCGATATCGGTATAGACGATCCCGCCCTTGCCGTCGGACATCGCGGTATAGAGAAGGTTCGCCGAGGTCTTCATGCCATTTTTGCTCGTCGAGGTCTTGAGTTTGTACGCCGCGACGCCGTCGAAATAAACGGTCTCGGTCACGACGTAGGTCGCCCGGGTCTTGCCTGCCGTCGTGTCTTTTTTCAAGGTCGACGCGTTCGCCACTTCCTCGTGGATCCGGACGCCGATCCGATGCCAGCCGTACCTCGGAACGACGTTCGGATCGGTCCCGCCGATATTCGGATAGTCGGCGTAACCGCCGCCCTCTTTCACCATATTCGCGGGGGTCTTTACCTCGCTGTCGGAGACCGGGACGATAAAGTTATCCCCCGTTGCCTCGAATCCCCCGGCGTACTTACACCATGCGTCGGAAACGTCGGCGACGGGCGACCAGAAGACGATCGCCTCGGAATTGATGCGCGTCGTCACGTAGGGGTTTTTCTCGTTATCGAGATTCTGCATCATCCGGTTATAGAAGACCGAATACTCGATATAAAGGTCGTTGCCGGACGGATTGCTTGTCGTCGGGTAGAAGTGCTGTCCCTTCGCAGATGCGAGGATCGGGATCCGATCGGATTCGAACGTGCCCGCGGTCTTGTCCGTCAGAACCAGGACCGTCGGAGAGAAGGTCGTCGTCTGTTCGACGTACTTGCCGCAATGAACGCAGGTCCCATTCCGGCTCCCGTCCGCCTGATCGACGACCGAGGGCTCTCTGATCACGTTCCAATCGGCGTCGTGCGCGTCGGGATCGATCGGGATCGCGGCGACCGTCTCGGGAACGAATTCGCCGCAGACCGAGCAGTATTTCGCCTCCACGCCCGGGGTCGAACAGGTCGCTTTCGAGATGACTGCGTACTCGCTGCCCGGGGTGTGCGTATGTCCCGCCGTATCGATCGTACGGTTCTCGACGATCTCGCCCGGCTTGACCTTCATGATCCGGATGACGGCGTCGAGCTTCGACGAAGAAATACCGACCGAGTTCTTCAGATAGTTGTAGGTCTTCTCGGCAAACGAACTGCCCGAGGCGGATTTCAGTTTTTGGAAGTATCCGTCCTGGATCTTGCTCTTGTTTCTCGTTCCCCCGATACCGCCGAAATTGGAGAACAGATAGTCGCGCCAGAGGTCCTCTTCGGACACCCCGCAGAGCCCGTTCACGAGCCAGGAGATCAATCCCGTGCGGTCGGTCCCGATGATGCAGTGGTAATAGATCGGGTAGTTGCTCTCGTCCGCCAGGAGATTGAAGATCTGTATCAAAAGCAGGCGGTTATCCAGATCGGTGAGGCTGGTGCTGATCGATTTGCGAACGTACTTCACGTCGCTGCCGAGGAACGATTTGGTGATCCCGCCGGTTTCGTCTTTTTCACTGTTTTTTCTGCGCAGATCGAGTTCGGTCTTGATCCCGAAGGTCTGCCGCATGGTCGCGATCCCCTCGTCGGTGATCAGAGGGGTCCCATTCGAATTGTTGAGTTCCCCGCCCCGGAAGAGAAGCCCCTGCCGGACGCGTCCGCCGTCCTCGGTCACCCTGCCGCCGAGATCCCGGACGTTTTTGACGCCGTCCACAGAGAGGTTGCGCGGCGCCTGCGTCTCGGTCGTAAAGGTCGACGCTTTCGTCTCGACGGCGGCGCCGTCCACGTCGTACGCGGTCACGCTCCAGTAGTACTTCTGCGCGATCATAACGTTATAGACGCGGAGTTCCCTCTCGGATCTGCCGACAAGGTAGGATCTGACGTCGGACTTGTCGGCTTTCGTCCAGAGCCGGACGATGAAATACCAGAGTTCGTTCTCCCCCGACGTGAAATCGACGTCCCAGGAAAGCGTGACCGGCGTCGGACGGGAAAGCTCGTCCTTCCCCTCCGCGTAGTTCGTGACGTTGTCCGCGTCGGCGTCGGCAAAATACGCCTTTTGCGGCGCGGTATGGATCGACACCGAATCGCCGAGCGACGCCAAACGGACCGAGCATTCGAGCGGCTCGGATTCGGGCTCGGGTTCTCCCTCGGTTGCCGCCGCCGTCGTTTCGATCAGCGCGGTCGTCAGGTCGGGTTCGGTTTCGACCGGGTCCTTCCCGCAGGAGACCAGCGGGAGCAGCATCGAAAGCAGGAGCAGAAGGATCAGTAATCTTTTCATTGGTTTCCCTTTCCCGGTTGAAAACCGGTTTTCAGTCGGCGATCACCCTGTAATAGATCGGCGCGGAAATAGCCGCCCCCGTGGGGAAGGTCAAAGTCGACGACGAAGGAGACGAAAGTTTTTCGACCTTCTGAACGAAGCCCTTGCCGCAGCTGACGAAGGCGTCCGCGATCGCAACGTAGACGTACTTGCCGCTCTTGGCGGTGGTTCCGTTCAGCGTGAACGGAATGACGTAGCGGTCCTCGCCGATATCGGTGTAGACGATCCCGCCCTTGCCGTCGGACGCGGCGGTGAAGAGCGGATCGTACATCGAGCGCATCGGGTGCGCGCTGTCGTCGGTCCTGAGTTTGTACGCCGGAACGCCGTCGAAATAGACGGTCAGCGTCAGGCGGTATTTCGCCGCGGTCGCGCCGGCGGTCGTATCCTTTTTCAGGGCAGAGGCGTTGGTCAGTTCCTCGTGGATCCGCATCCCGATCCGGTGCCAGCCGTACGCGGGAACGTCGGGATCGCTGCCGCCAATATTCGGATAGTCGGCGTAAACGCCCGCCTCTTTCACTATATTCGCGGGCGTCGTCACCTCGCTGTCGGAGACGGGATTCACAAAGTTGTCCGCCGTACCCTCGAACCCCCCGGCGTACTTGCACCAGGAGCTCGGCGTATCGGCTGCGGGCGACCAGAAGAGCACGCTCTCCGCCGACAGGCGGACGGTCGCGTACGGATTGCACTCCGGATCGAGATTCTGCGTCGTCCGGTGATAGAAGACCGAGAACTCGATATAGAGGTCGTTGCCGTCGGGGTCGTTTGCCGTCGGGTAGAAGTGCTTGCCCTGCATCGCCTCTGCAAGATAGTATTTTTCAGCCTTGTAGGAGCCCACGCTCTGATCCGTGAAGACGAGGGCGGTCGGCGCAAATTTCAGCGTCTCTTCGACGTGCTTGCCGCAATAGATACAAATGCCGTTCCGGCTCCCGTCCGCCTGATCGACGAGGGTCGGCTGACGAACCACGTTCCAGTCGGCTTCGTGCGCGTCGGGATCCGCCGGGATCGCCGCGACCGTGTCGGAGAGGAACTCGCCGCAGCCCGTGCAGTATTTGACCTTGACCCCCTCGGACGAGCAGGTCGGCGCCCCGATCACGGTATATGCCTCCGCCGGCGTGTGGGTATGCCCCGCAGGGATCTTCGGCATCGTGTACGAAAGGGTCTCTCCGGGCGCGGCTTTCATGATCCGGATCACAGCGTCGAGTTGTTCCTTTGGAACGCCCACCGTATTTTTCAGATAGTTGTAAACCTTTTGCGCGTAGGATTCGCCCGCCGTGTTTTTCAGCGTTTTGGGATACGCGTTCTCGATCGTGCTCTTGGCTCTCGATCCCCCGATTTCGGCAAAGTTGGTCTGCAGATAATCGCGCCAGAGTTCATCCTCGGACACCCCGCACAAACCGCCTACGAACCAGGCGACCAGCCCCGTGCGATCCGCCCCCGCCGCACAATGGAAAAAGATCGGATAGTTGTTTTGGTCCGCCAGCAAGGCGAACACCTTTTTGAGATTGCCGTTGAGGGTGGCGTCCGGTGCAAATTTGCCGGACAGCGTACGACGGTAGTAGTTCACGCTGTCTCCGAGGAACGATTTGGTGATCTTGCCCGATTCGTTATCCGTGCGCAGATCGAGTTCGGTTTTGATCCCGAGCGTCTGCCGCATCGTCGCGATCCCCTCGTCGGTAATCACGGGGTCCCCTTCGGTATCGTGTCTCCCGCCCCGGAACAAAAGTCCCTGCCGGACGCGTCCGCCGTCCTCCGTCGCTCTGCCGCCGAGATCCCGAACGTTGGTGACCCCGTCGACGAAGAGATTGCGCGGCGCCGCGTTCTCGGTTTTGAAGAAGGCCGCGTCAGACGGAATGACCTCGCCGTCGGTTCCGTATGCCGTCACGTTCCAGTAATACCGCTGCCCGATATAGGCGTTATAGAAGCGGTATTCCCTCTCCGACCCGCCGACGATAAACGCCCGTTCGTCGGACTTGTCGCTTTGCGTCCAGATGCGGACGACGAAATACAGAAGCTCGTTCTCCCCCGATTCGAAATCGACGTCCCAGGTGAGGACGATCGGCGTCGGACGGGAAAACTCGTCCATGCCCTCCGCGTAATTGGCGACGGAAAAGACGGTGTCTGAAAGGTACGCCGCCTGCAGGGCGGTATGGATCGGCACCGACCCGCCGAGCGACGCGGGGGTGACGGTGCATTTCAGTTCGACGTCTTCCTCGACCTCGGTCTCCGCCGTGGTTTCGGGCGCCGTCGTTTCAAGCTCGGTCCCGACCGGGTCCTTCCCGCAGGAAACGAGCGGCAGCAGCAGGGCGATAAGCAGCAGAAGGATCAGAGTCTTTTTCATCGTTTTCTCCCGTTATTTTTTCAGGTAGCGGATATTCATTCCATGGAAAGACAAAACTCGGAATTCTCCCAGTAAACGGCTGGTGATACGATCCGAATACTTTTCCTGCAATTCTCTTTGCATCAAATTGGTGTTGATGACTGTCGATTTCTCTTGACTGATCCGCGTATTGATAAGATGATAAAGCGCCGCGAGCGAAACGTTGGTATTCAGTTCTGCTCCGAGATCGTCAAGGATCAGAAGCTCCGCGTCAAGGTAGATCGCGCTCCGCTCGTCCTCCCCGTCCCGCCCGCTCCGGAAGCGGTCGTGTTCGTAGGCGGCGATCACGTTCTGCGCGCTCTCGTAGCGCACCTCGTACCCTCTCTCGATCACCCGGCGGGCGATCGCGGTGGAGAGGTGGGTCTTCCCGAGCCCGGTCCCCCCCATCATCAGGAGGTTGCCGTACTGCGGCGGCACGGTCTCGGCAAAATCTTTTGCCGCCGCCAAATTATTTTTCATCTTTTCAAAATCATCTTTAGACGACCGGTAATAGTCGAGCGAGAAGTTCTCGAAGGACTGCTTTTCGATCAGGTGTCCGATCCCCGACGCGCGGAAGCCCTCGGCAACCAGCTCGCGCTTCAAACACGCGCACATTTTCGTCCCGTCGTAGCCGGTATCCTGACAGATCGGGCAGGTATAGCGGATCTCGGTATAGTCCCCGGGATAGCCGAGAGTATCGAGGATCGCCCGCCGCTCGGAGAGCAGTTCCTCGTTTTCTTGCCGCAGTTTTTCGACCTTTTCCTTAACGCCCTCGGGTCCCGCTGCCGAGATCTCGAAGATCCGCCGGGCGGTCTTGGCGAGCGCGGCGTCTATTTGGGCGATCTCGGGGCTCTTCGCTTCGACCTCGCGACGCCGCTCCTCCGCCGATTCCACGGCGGATAGACGGCGGTCGGCGATCCTCTGCCTTGCCTCCCGGATCTGTTCCGCAAGATAAGCCATTATGAAACTCCTTTCGGTAGGACGATCTTATTGCTTTTTGCCGTAGCTTCTTTCAAGCGCACGGGCGAAGAAATCGTCGACGTTATAGGTGCTGGGAATATTATCGTGTTTCGGTCCGCGCGTTTTCTTGTCATAATGGGGCAAACCGCGCGCGGCCCTTTCGCGTTCGATAAACTGTTCGACTTCTTCCGCGCTCCCGGCGCATCCGGCTTGTATCCAAATCCTAACGAGTTTGTCAATGTATGCGAGCGATATCTTTCCGGTGTTGTTCACGGTCATATCGTAGGCGATCCCGATCACCTCGACCGGGAGCTTCTCTTCGATCAGCCACTGTGTGAAACGTTTTTCCTCGGTTTTGGTCAAGGCGCGTTCGCCGATCCCGAACATTTTGCGAAGCTGCCCGATCTCACTCTCCGCCGCTTCGCGGTGAGAAATGTATTCATCCAGCTGTGCGAGCGTTTCGACCCCCTCTGAAACCAGAGAGACCGCCGTTCCGCGAACGTAATAGATCGTCCCTTTTCCGCGCCGTTTGCACCAAGAGATCAGCGTCAGCACGTACGCCGGTTCGACCTGCAGCTGCTCGACAAGCTCAACAAAGGTTTTCAGTTCGGTCGTGTTGAAGGTCTTGCCGAGAATCTTCTGCGCCTCGTCGATCGCGCCCGAAAGATTGCGGCGTCGGATGATCTCCGCCGTTTCTTCTCCCGTCATGGAGATCAGTTCGTTTGCGGCGATCGGCGCCGGCTTTTCGGGCTCGGATTGCTCCGCCTCGCGCTCGGTCAAAATCCCGGCTTCGCGCCAGTAGTCCAGAGCGGCGTCCGCGCGGGCTTGCGAGACCCCGGCGTCGCGCGCGACGTGTTCGGCGCCCCGCTCGAGGAAGACCAGAAGGACGCGCAGATCGTCCGCCGACGCTTCGCGGAGCGCGATCTTCCCCGCCAGACGCGGGACGTCGCCGCGGATCCCGTCGTTTACCTTCAGGACGGTTTTATCGGTTTTTTCTTTCATACTCATCACTTCATCCGGGAGCGGATCCCGTAGCTTAACACCATCAGCGAGTCTCCGAGATGCACGTTCAGTACGTACACGTCGGGATAGTCGTCGAGCTTCAGTTCCATATTCGCGAAGTTCCAGATGCCGCGCACCCCCGCCTTCGCAAGCCGCGCCGCGACCCCCTCCGCCGCCTCTTTCGGCACGGTCAGGACGGCGATCTCGGGCTTCTCTTTTTCGCAGAACGATTCGAGTTCCGCAACGTCCAAGACCGGGAGATCAGAGACGGTCGAGCCGATCACGTCGGGGTTGACGTCGAACATCGCGATCCGCTCGACCCCGCGCCGCTCGAACATGTGGCTGG
>JAEEGL015387736.1_pt1 | contig 13732 bp, 10 predicted proteins | sample 9134231 | NCBI WGS metagenome assembly JAEEGL01 (sample SAMN16246548, study PRJNA631951) | gut metagenome | biome: gut microbiome; feature: rumen; material: fiber-attached | host: Bos | place: Iran: Karaj | collected 2018-10 | reverse complement strand
CAACGGGTGCGAGGATTTTTGCGATCTTAAGTTCGAGTGTAGCGACTTCCCGGAGCTGTGCAAACCGGACAACAACTACAGTGTTTACGACCTGTTGCAGCATAAGACTATCGCAAAATCAACGGCGAAGAACGTGGTTTCAAGCATTCCCTCGCATGGAGTGCTGATGGTACGGTTGACACCTGTCAAGTAAGTAGCCAGAATGCATACATCAACAAAGCCCGCTGAATTGCTTCGGCGGGCTTTCTTGTTGAGGGGATTATAAATCCCCATTTCAAACCAGTCGGATTGCAAATCCGACTGAACTATCAATCGAGCTGTTAGTTCAGCATCACAGGCATGAGCAACATCAGCAGGTCTTCAGACTCGTTCTCATTATCAACGGGAGTGATGATGCCTGCACGATTGGGAGCCGACATGTCAATCTTAATCGTCTCGGAATCGAAGTTGGCCAGCATCTCCTGCAAGAAGCGTGAGTTGAAGCCAATTTCCATGTCGTCACCTTCGTAGCTACAAGTAAGACGTTCCTTAGCCTCGTTGTAGAAGTCGATGTCCTCAGCAGTCAGTGTGAGTTCTTGCCCAACAATGCGGAAACGCACCTGGTGAGTGGCTTTGCTGGAGAACACAGCCACACGGCGGATGGCCGAAAGGAAGGTCTGACGGTCGATGGTCAGATGATTGGGGTTCTGCTTCGGAATGACAGCATCATAGTTGGGATAGCGGCCTTCGATGAGGCGGCAAATCAACATATAGTCGCCAAACGTAAATGAAGCATTGGTCTTATTGAACTCAATACGCACAGGCTCATCAGCCAAGGTAGTCAAGATGCTCTTCAATTGGTTGATGGGCTTCTTGGGCATGATGAACGAAGCCACCACGTCCGACTTCACATCCATCCTTCTGTAGCGCACCAACTTATGGGCATCAGTGGCGACAAAAGTCAGGAAGTTTTCAGTCATTTCCATCAGCACACCCGACATGATAGGACGAATCTCATCCATGCCCGTGGCAAAGACGGTTTTCTCAAAGCCTTTTGCCAACACATCGGTAGGAATCTCCCACACTGAAGTATCAGCCATGGCAGGCAGTTGCGGGGTTTCGTCGGTCTTGTGACCCGCCAGTTTGTAGCGACCTTCACCGGCAATCAGCTCCACCGCCAAGGTGTTGTTGTCAACCGAAACCGTAATCGGCACATCGGGGAAATTCTTCATGATTTCCAGGAGCAGACGAGCGGGAATCGTCACTTCACCCGTTCCCTCCACCATGTCGGGAACGAGACATACCGTCATGGTCACATCCAAATCCGATGAGGTAATTTTCAGCTGGTTCTCGTCCAAATGGAACAGGAAGTCATCCAAAATGGGCAAGGTATTTTTCGAGCCGATAACGCCGCTCAAAGCTTGTAGGCTCTTCAACAATTTAAGACTTGATACTATGAATTTCATATAGTTAGGTATTTATTTATCTTTAAGATTTGAAGTTGTAAAAATACAAATAATTGAAACATCAAGGGCAATTAATCGAAAAAAAAGTCAAATTTTAGAAACTTCCAATAGTCAAGCCCGCATATTTCAGACGGTTTAAGAAATCAAGCATCGACTCGTATGGCACCGCAACATATTGGAACTGCTGGTCATCCTTGGTTCGAGTACGGTTTTTCTCCTTCGTATCAGCCAAACGCTGATTGATGTCGGAGAAGGTGCAATGCACTTGGAACTGTCCGTCGCCACCATTGTAGTTGATGTAGGTTTGGAACATGTCATTTTGGAAGTAATAAGTGATATTGCCCAAACGACGGTCAAAGACAACGCAACCATCGACATATTTGTTGACACTATGGTTACCAAAATTACCCAAACCTATCTTCACTCCGGAAACAAAAGCGTGAAGGTTGTCGTTCCATACCATTTTCAAGTCTGGAATCACAATCGTATTACTATAGAAATCAGAAGATTCCATCTGAGGATAGCCACCTGCCAATTCAATATTCATACGTAATTCCTCTGTCTTTTCCGCTGAGTTTTCCGAACGGAAATAGGGTAAATATTGGGTCTGTGTCAAGTCAATCGACATGCCCACCGCATTGGCAAAGACCTCCGCCATGTCCTCCATTGCCTTATCGTCGAAAACAGGTGCATTGAAAACATTGAGGCCGTGCAAGGTAAGGCTGTCGTTGGGGTATTGGGTGTAGTCACCATGGACGATGAATTTGGCCAAAGGCGCGTCAAAGCCCAAGTCGGTCGTGCCATGGCCATTGATTACGCCTCGGGAATCCAAAACGAGACGGGAATCAAATTGCGTTGTATCAGTCACAATAAAGCGAAGACTGTCGGCATCAAACCACAGGACGCCATTGATTGGTGCCGCTTCATCAAGTTCTTTCCTCCCCTCTTTAGGTGTGAGGAACGATCCAAAATACCCACCATCGATAGCCAACTCATAATAGAGGCCATTCGTCATCCTTGGATCCCTTTCTTTTATGCGGTCCATATCAACAGGAATACGAATAGATGTGGGGTCAACAAAAGTGGCCGAGACAAACCAATGGTTAAGTGCAGCGATAGAATCTTGTGCCGATCCGACAAGGGCCTCCGAGCCTTGATCTGGCGGAAGCGTTGAAGAATCCGTTTCATCAATATCGACATTCACTTCCACATTTGTAGAATCTATCGGCGTTTCGACAAGTTCAACGACCTCTATGACCGCAGGCTCTTCAAAGGCCAACATTGCAAACTCGCCATCATAAAAGCCTAACTTTTCGGTAGCATCCAAGGTTAATCGACCCCGGAAGCCGAATTGAGTGTTCAGCTTAAACTCCGATGTCTCTCCGATATGGGCATAACCATGGGTAATGCCTCCAACCGGAACGATGGTATCCATCCGAATCGGGGTATTGATTCCCGCTGCATTGGTGTAGTCCCATGTGCCTTGTGCATCGTAGTAATTGCGGCTATGGATGTTCACCATCGCATTTTTATAGAGATGGAATTGGTTTAAAGTGTCAGCCAAAAGGTCACCGTTAACAGGTTCCAACTTCGATTCCGCATTGATATCTACATCGTGCATATACGGGAACACTGCTGCATCAGCCACACGGATAATCTTCACATCGTGCGCATGGATGACATAGTTGGTCATGTCGTATTCTGCACTCATGCTATAGAACTGCAAAGAGTCTTGTTCGGGCACCAAAGAGATGAATTTGGAAGCATTGTTATGCACGGCAAGCAATTCCTCATATGTGCTGGCTGTGGCATAATCACCGAAAGATTCCTCTGGATTGTATAGGTGCAGGCTATTGGCGGCCATGTCCCATTCGGCTTCCTTCAACGAACAGATATATTGGTTCATCGGGAAGTCAAGGTTGCTGCTTTGGTCAAGATAGTCATATTTCACCTTTTGGGCGTCAAAGTCTACATTGGCTCGGTAGTTGGTGGCAGCGAAAGCAATGTTGGTCGTATCAGCGGAATAGAGTAAAAAGTTGGCCGAATCAGCCACAAAAGTCGTCGCATCCAAGGCGAAATGGTCGGAATCAAACTCGGTCAGGCCAAAGCGCATCTTACCGTCAGCGGAATAACCATCAGGCGAAAGGGCTGTCTTACCCGAGAAGTAAGTATCGCCATACATGCAGATGGGCTTGTCGATGGTCTCCGTGGTCAGTTCGGGTTTCAGGATATCCCATTTCAACCGAAGCGCATCTGCCGAAGCCATGGGAAACCCCGTACCATCCTCCCGAGGCACCATCTTGAACTGGTTGGTGATGGCAGTGACCGAGTCCATGTAAAACATAAATTGGTCGGATTTAAACTCAGCTGTCTGATAGTCAAGCATACCCTCGCCGAAAAAGCCACTCCCCGACAGGAAGACTTTATTGTGGAAACGACCCAAGTCGCCATACAAAGGATAGGATGCCGTTGCGTCTTCTCCAATTTGGTGGACGAAGCCCAAAGAATAGTCATCCATGACCACTAATGGCTGTTCTATAATGGGCATAATGCCACCCGAAACCAGCTCGCCATCAAAATGCACCTTTTTCATCGTCAAATCATTCAAGCTGTCGATGACAAATGGATATACACTATAAAAGAATTTGCCGGCAAGGTCTTCCGCTGTCATCACTGAATCAACACTACCGGGGTTGAACACGCCGCCATTGATTTTTCTATAGAACTTAAAGCCTTCGGCATCACTATGGAAAATCGGATAATCCGGGGTCTCGTAACGACTTGATTTGTTGTCTCCATGGTCAATATCCAAACGGCCCTTCAACTTTTCCAACGTACCATCGACAGGGATGATATGGTTGCCGTATCGCGCATAAAAACGCAAAGAATCGACCTTTTCCATATTGATGGAGAAGTCTTCATAATTGAACTCGCTGTCCTTGGTGAAGAATTCAAACATACCTGCCAAAATGCCACCAGAAAACGTGAAATTTTGGTTTTTTGTGAAAGTAACACGTCCCAAATCAGGCACAATGACCACCCTTTTGCGATCGCTCAATGAAATGGCTGGGCCTTCAAATCCATCAATTTGGCTAGTAATGCCATACACAAGCAAATCACCAGTATTCAAGTCGATACGGATATTAGGTTGGCGGTTCGATGTGACCGTATGCAGCTTGATGTTATCATAATCTATCGTCTCGCGGAAGGAGTCCACCACGTCAAAAAAACGTGGTAGGGCTACAACCCATTTTGTTTCGGTATCATATTCCACATAGCCTTCGGCTTGCAGTCGGAGCATGAGCGAAATCACTTGTTCAATGGGATAGCCCAGATAAGAAGCCAAGTCGCCTACGGCAAACTTCACCTGACGGTCTACGTTATCGAAACCTTTCAAAAACTTCTCAATACGGATCATAGGATGTGCACCGTCGAGACCTTGAAGTCGCTTGAAATCATTGTGGCGGAAATAATTTACCGAAACCACATCGCCTTCACTCATCGGATTGACGCCTTCCATCCTCCTGAAATCCACCTGATTGCCATCGATGTCCCAATACATGGCCTCGACAAAAATGTCCAAACCATGGTAATAATCATGGAACGGACCGTCACCAAAATCTTTTTCGGAACGGTAAATCATCATCCTCCTAGTCTTGTTGTCATAACGAAAACCTAGGCCATTATGATAAAGGGAATCCATTTCGGAGCCCAACGAATCCGTTAGATAAAGGCGCATGGCAGCATGGTCGGACACCAACAACTCATCCATCGACATTGTCAAGCGTTTGGCTTGCACCCTAACGACCTCCCTTCCTCCTTGACGAAAATGGAAAACCGCCTTGTTTCTCACTCCGCCAAACACTTCCACTTGATTGCCCATCATACCGATGCCGCCTTCAAAGTCGATATTTTGCATCAAATCTTTGATTGCATAATCCGAACGATACGATTTCACACGAGGAAACATCGTTTTTTCATCAGGTGTGTTCACCAAAACCTTATCCTCATATCGGCAAAGAATGTCCTGATCGAAATGTTGGCGCTCATGGAAAATCACCGAGTCGATGGCATATTCGGAGCGACTGAGATCAAGCATGTAATAATTTGGCAAAGTGACAAACACCTTGTCGGCAGGAATGTCAAACCGGGACCAGTCAGCACTGCCACCCGTTCCTTCCCAACGGTTGCGATCCAAATAATAAACGCCTTTAGTATTCTTGATGAGCGATTCATCCTTTTGCGACACCAAAGCCAACGTGCCATCAACCGTCAGCTCGAACTGCTCTTTTGAAGGGAATCCCCATAGAGCATCACGAAGCGTCCATTTGGAATTACCTTTTGCCGACAAAACCTTGTCAACAAAGATGTCACGGCACGAAACCAGATACTTATCCACTCCATTCATTGACTTTTGCACCTTGGCATCTGTGTAGCTCAGCCAGTTATTCACGTCCTTATGGGTCAAACTGGCAGTAGGAATCCTTTGCAAGACTTCAACAAGATGAAAGATGTTAGCATAAGCCTTTCCTCCGCTTTTGGCATGCAACAACTCGCAAAGTCGCATAATGGCAGCAGCCTCCTGATTGTCATAGTAACTCTCCCAAACGCCTTGAAAAGCCTGCATCATCACAGCAGCCTCGTCGCGGTCTTGTTTCGAAGTTGAGGAGTTCAAGTAAGCAGACAATTGGTCATAAAACGCATTCTTCTCGGTAGAAAAAAATGCCTGAGCAAAAGCAGAGGTAACACCTAAGAAGAGCGCACAAACTGCAATAAGGATCCCTTTTTTCATTCCACGCAATTAGTTATAGAACAATTATTTACAAAACTCAGCAGCCACCCAGTTGTTACGACTCAAATGGCGGCAATAGTGCAATCCATGACGTTCGGCTTCGTCTCGGATGCTCGGCAAATCCTCAGTGTAGAAGCCGCTGAAGAAGATATGGGCATCGGGGCGCATGGCATCCACATAATAGTGCATGTCTCGCAAAAGAATGTTACGGTTGATGTTAGCTAACACCACGTCAAAACTACCTTGAATTGAATGGGCATCTCCGAGGATGATTTCAATGTCAGAGATGCCATTCAACTCAATATTGGTAAAAGCATTACGATAGGCCCACTCATCATTATCGATGGCCACCGTGTGAGCTGCACCCAATTTCTTGGCCAAAATGGCCAACACTGCAGTCCCACTACCCATATCAAGCACTTCTTTCCCTTGAAAATCAGTTTCCAACATCAATTGGATGATTTGTGCTGTCGTCTCATGATTGGCGGTGCCAAACGACATCTTGGGCTCAATGACAAGGTCGAATTCAAAACTTGAATTGGGTTCGTGGAAAGGTGCACGCACACGGCAACGCTCGTTGACCACCACAGGCTGATAGGAAGCCTCCCAAAGCTCATTCCAGTCCTTGTCGGGCATCTCCTCCACTTTCAATAAATGCACATCAAAGAATGTCGGATCCGCCAGCAGGTTCTCCACCGCAATGTCATCACGATTATCAGCTGAGCAATAAGCTTTTAGGCATCGATCTTCGTCCATAAAGGAATCGAAACCTATTTCCGCCAGCATGGTAACCAGCATATCATGCTTAATATCCGACGAAGGAGCGGTAAAAGTGTATTCAAAGGTCTTCATCACTCTTCGCCAATGTGTGAGGCTTGGATGCAAATGGAGACGAAGTCTTCTGCCTTCAACGAGGCTGTGCCAATCAATCCGCCGTCGACATCGGGTTGTGAGAACAGCTCCGTGGCGTTCTTGGCATTGCAGCTACCGCCATAGAGGATGCGGATGTCGTCAGCCGTAGCTTCATCGTAGTGTTCCTTAATCAGAGAACGGATGTAGGCGTGCATCTCTTGAGCTTGTTCGGGCGTGGCGGTCTTGCCAGTGCCAATGGCCCAAACGGGTTCGTAGGCGATGATTGCATCATAGATGGCATCACCATCCAAGTGGAACAAGCCTTTTTCCAATTGCTCCTTAACGACCTCAAAGTGACGACCTGCTTCGCGTTCTTCAAGCACCTCACCCACGCAATAGATAGGTGAAATATTGTTCTCAAGCAAACGGTTGATCTTCTCCGCCAACACTTCGTTAGTTTCGCCAAAATACTTTCTTCTTTCGCTGTGTCCCACAATACAATAATCCACATCTATGGATTTCAGCATCTTGGCCGACACTTCGCCCGTGTATGCACCTTTGTCATAGGCACTGCAATTCTGTGCGCCCACATTGAAACGCTGCTCGTCAAACTCATAGTCTGTCAGCATCTCAAGATAAGGGAAAGGAGGACAAATGATGACTTCGCAGTTCATTTCGTCCTGTTCATCAAAGCGGTCGAGGATATCGTCAACCAAGGTTTCTGCCTCTTCAAATGTGAGGTTCATTTTCCAGTTTCCAGCTACAATTTTGCTTCTCATAACTATTTCAATTTAAAGATTTAATATTCAAAGATTTAGTTCATCAGAATTAAACATTTCAAGATGATGCAAAATAAGGTATTTGCAACGACATCGGCAAATAAAAAAGCCATTTTATTTAACTCGAATCCTCCTACCCTTCCACAACTTTGTAGTTTTCTTAAACTTGTTAAGTTTACACAAGATAGAGACCGTTGTATAATTCTCCACGGCAATGGAAGCCAACGTATCCCCTTTCTTTACCACATAGTATTTCTTTCTCTCCCTAAGCTTCGGGTAAACAGCCTCCACAATTTCCACGGTAAACTTTTCATCCATGTCATCGTATGCCGCATCCAACAGGTCCGTTGACATCGAATAAGACCTATTAACAGGCCTTCCTTTATCTTTAAGCGAATGGGAAAACAGCCATTCGTACGTCTGTTTGAGATAAAAGACTCGGGCAAGACGAGAATGGTTCACACCTTCAAGACGATCATAAACCAGTCTAGTGGTATCGCCACATGAACGTATGGAATCCACTACTCGGTCAGAACAGCTCACTGGAACTGCCTTATCCGCAGTGCCATGGATAATCCAAAGAGGCAATGTGGACAAGCCACAGAGTTCTTTCCCTGAAGCTCCGCCACACATCGCCATAGCAGCAGCCACTCGATCGGGATATGCTGTCGCCACATCCAAAGCACCATAGCCTCCCATGCTCATGCCAAGCACATAGAAGCGATTGGTGTCCACTTTGTAATGGTCGTCAAGCCAATCAAACAAAGTCATCACACGCTTCGGTTCCCATGCGCTCTGTGCTTGGGGTGCGACCACTATCGCATTGATGGCTCTCCCTTTAAACAAGGCATGGATGCTGCCATATTGCAGCACCATTTCCAAAGAGTCACCGCTCAAACTCTTTCCGTGAAGAAACATCACCAGAGGCAACTCTTCAGCCTTCTCATAACTCTCTGGGAGATAGAGCCAAAAGTCATATCCATCCTCTACGAAACCGCGACATGCCATCACCTGCGCCAATGAATTCAGCGGCAGCATGAGCAGCATCATGATGAGGAAGGGTAACTTCTTCACGGTTTTTTCAATTATTGAATAAAAAGCAATTTACAGCGGCAAACCTCAACTTGATTTCCAGTTAGGATTTCCGCCTTTACTAATCGTACACAATATTCATCCTCAGCGGTTTGCTCACAATAGAAGTGCAGCAAGTCGCCTTGATGTGCCTCGGCAACATAGGCAATCTCGAAACGTTTCAAATGATGTTCACGATACCAGTCAATATCCCAAAGATCAAGAACATGCTCAATGTATTTCACTGAATTGACATGCCCGTTGATATCAATATCATTGTAGGTGACTTCTATGGTTTTAATCAATTCGACATTATCCGACATCTTCACGCGACCGCCTTTCTCAATAGGACAAGGCTTATCGTCCACAATCCAGTTCTTGATGGCGCCATTGTCAATGGAATAGATATCACATGGCTGGCGCGTCTCAGTGTCAATCATCGCCCAAATGGAGCGGCCATAACCATATACATGGTCATTACCATCTGAAACACAGAAATTACGGCTTGTGAAGAACCGCATTGCACTTTCCACCCATGTCTCGATGGTAAAATGCTCATATTGGGAAGGCATTTCCGTCACCTCAATAGCCAAGCGAGATAGCACCCACGAGCGGTTGATCGTCATCAAATATTTCATCCCGAAGCCACGGTCAGTAGAATGGAAATCTGCCGCATTAAGCATCTGATTACCCAGATGTCCCAGAAACATCCGTCCCGAGAAGTCGCAATGAAACGGCTCAGCCATGAATTCGTATTTCCCGATCTTTTGCATTCTATTTTCTCTTTTTGTGAAGGTTCTCAGCAAGAACAATCACCTAGCAGGTCAAACAAAATATATGGAGGAATTAATGCTTATTATTTACTGAAAATCAATAAGTTCTACATCAAATACCAAATTGGAGAAAGGAGTAATGCCATCGCCAGCACCACGATTACCGTAAGCGAGATAATAAGGAATGTATAGCACACCTTTCTCGCCTTTTGACATCAATAAAATGCCTTCATCCCAGCCTGAAATGACCTGCCCCACACCAATAGTGATGACAATCGGCTCGCCTCTATCATAAGATGAATCGAACACGGTACCATCCAGCAGTTTGCCAACATAATGCACGGTCACCTGTTGCCCAACTCTTGGTCTCTCGCCATTCCCTTCTTGAGTTCTCACATAATAAAGTCCTGATTCTGTCGGCTCTGCTTTAATTTTCTTACTTGCAAAATATTGTGCGAGTTGTTGTGCAGCAACATCCGTCTCATCGGGGTAGTCTGCTTTCATTTGCGCAACTCTTTTGTTCGTCTCCTTCTTCAACTTTGCATTAAAACGTTGCGGATACTCACTTTCAGGATAACAATCGACTAATCGCGCCTCAAAACGCATCACATCTGTCGAATTAAACTCTTCAGGCAATTTTGATGAACCGAACAACTTGATGAAAGTGGAGTCAATGTTGACAATGAAAGAGGCCGAATCTCCCACATGCATCATGGCCAAACCCTCAAAAAAGTCACCAGCAAATTGCGAAGCAATCATTTGCATCGTGTTTTCTGAGTTCGGGACGATTACGACCGTATCGTTCACCATACAACTGAGGTTGACATCCATTAGAGCACCAACTTGAGGATGAGCTCCATCACCCTGTGTATAGAACTTATAATACAGTCCGTTATTCGTTTTCTGATAACCAGAAAAAGGATTGGAACTTAAGTTCTTGTTATTGGATTTGTTGTCATGCGACTGTGCCAACATAACATTGGCAATCAGAAGCATCATCGCTAGCAATAGCGTGTTTCGAATCGCTTTCATTGTTTTCATATTTGAATCATTTTTCTCTTATATAATCCTAACTAATTCGTACCCTTGGGTCAATAATGCCATAAATGATATCCACCACAATATTGACGATAATCAACATAACCGCGATGAGCAACACAGCACCCATGATGACAGGAAAGTCGTATTTATCCAACGCATCAACCACCACCACACCGATGCCTTTCCAGTCGAAGACATACTCCACGAAGACGGCACCCGCCAATAAGGAGGCAAACCAACCTGAAACTGCAGTCACCACAGGATTCAAGGCATTGCGCAAGGCGTGAACACAAATGACACGCCATGGCTTCAGACCTTTGGCTCGGGCAGTACGCACATAGTCCATCGACATGGCTTCCAACAAAGAGGTACGCGTTAGCTCAGTCACCACAGCCAAAGGACGCATTCCTAAGGTCAAAGCAGGCAAGATGAGGTTGCGAAGACTCAATAACTCTCCACTGCCGTATTCATCGACGGTGTAAAGGCTACCCGTCATGCTCAAACCCGTATAGTTTTCAAGCAAAAAACCAAAAATCCAAGCCATGAGGATAGCGGCGAAGAACGAAGGCAAAGACATGCCAATGGTAGTGATAAACAAAGTTAGCTTATTTAGGAATTTGGTATTGATGACAGCCGCCAAAATACCGACCAACAGCCCTAACATCATGGCTATGGAGATAGAAACGGCCGCCAATAAAAGGGTATTGGGGAAAGCCTCTCCTAGTATATCGGAAACCTTCCGCTTGCTTTGGTAAGACATTCGCAGATACGGACTTTTTAGCACGACAGCCGTCGAACCCAAGGTCGCCAACTTGGCATAACGGCCGATTTTGTCAAGTTTCTGCGTGCTTTCCGAGACATCATAAAACGAAATCGGGACCAAGTCGTTAAGATAGTCTACATATTGCTTCCCGAGACTTTGGTTCAAACCCAGCTCCTCACGGATAGCATTTACCGACTCTTGGTCAGCGCGTTGACCAAGCATCATCTGTGCAGGGTCACCAGGAAGGATGTTGAACAGGAAAAACACCAAAGTGGCGACACCCCATAGCACCGCAATTCCATAAAGCAACTTCCTAATGACATAGGCTCCCATAGCTTCACAAAACCTTCAAGACATTTTTGAAATCGACAGAACTCCACTTGTCCTTCACCAAACCGTTATCTAGCCAAATAAGGCCAGGATTAGAGCGTACTATCGGCTTGATTTCCAACTCATCGGCATAATAGACCTCATAAAGGAAACTATATTTCTTACGCAACTGATCCACATATTCAGGTTCATTAGCTACAGTCCAAACCACGATAAACCCTTGTTTTTCTGCGACTTCAGTAATCTCACTAATCTTCTCCCATTCTTTTTCGGTCACTTTAGCCAAATCATGAGACGTAAACATAAGCAGATTCTCTGTGGTGAGGATGTTTTCTGTAATGTCATTCCCTTCTTCATCCAAGGCACTGAAACCAAGGAAATTGGTTCCTCCTTCCACTCGTTGGTCAACAAACTCCCATTGCGACCTCCAAATTGAATCGTTCCAAGGATAGTTCGGAGAAAGATACTCTTTCGTCTCACCCGAATATTTGTTCCTGTAAGTCAAATAAATCTTACTTTCTTCCGCAGCCTCAGTGGTCAACTGTTTGCCCACCTTCCAATTCATGAAATCGACGACGGGTAAATGACGGTAGTTGTAGATTTCAAAGCCCATGAATGCCAAAGCGATAGTAATTCCAATAGCCCATTGTGTACCTTTTCTCAACTTGTTTTCCAGCAGTTTATTATTCATTATCAGCGGTATCAGTACTGCATCAATGACGAGATTTTTATAGAATGTCTGCCAGTTGCTCATCTTGATAGCCGTACCGAAACAGCCACAATCAGGCACAAGGTCGTACAAAGCATCAAACAAGGTCGTGATGGTAAAAAACAGCATCAACAAGGTTGCACCTAAAACCGCCAATCGCGGCAAGATTTTAGTTATCAAGCAAAAACCTACAATAAACTCTGCCAATATCATCAACATGGCCAATACCAAGGCAAGCTCATTCAGCCAAGTCATACCATAAACAGAAAGATAGTCCAGCATTTTGTATTTCGTACCCAAAGGATCAACGCCTTTAGTGAAACTACTGAAGATAAACAAAGCACCCACCAAAACGCGACAAACTGTTAGAGCCGAAATATTATATCTTTTACTGAACACCAAGGCAACCAGCATATTAAGCAGCAGAATGGCAAGAAACCAAAGATGATAGGCAGGCAAGAAATAAATCCCTACCGCCGAGACCAAAGCCACTACAATGCTAATCCAGGGGAGATTTATACCGTTTCTCTTTTTCATTTTTTATCTTGTTCACTTAGCAAAATCAACGCGAAAACCGCGTAATTAATCATATCGTAATAGTTGGCATCAAGTCCCTCAGAAACAAGGGTTTTGCCACCGTGGTCTTCTATGCTCTTGGTACGCAGCACCTTGCTCATAATGAGGTCGGTGATGGAGCTGACGCGCATATCACGCCAAGCTTCATCGTAGTCATGGTTTTTGCGGGTCATCAGCTCATAGGCTTCCGTGGTGACTTTATCGTACAATGCGGTAGCCTCTTCAGCAGTCAGATCGGGTTGGTCGACTACACCGAGCTGTAGTTGTATGACACCCATAGCCGCATAGTTGACAATGCCGATGAACTCAGGCTCAATACCTTCGTCCACAAATTGTTCCGCTGTTGTTTGCAACGTCCTGATTCTCTTCACCTTGATAAAAATCTGATCGGTGATAGACGATGTGCGCAAAATTCGCCAAGCCGGACCGTAGTCTTTCATTTTGTCGACAAACAGCTTGCGGCATTGCGCCAAAACCGCATGAAATTGGAGTTTTGTATCTTTTTTTGGCATGAAAAATGTATTTTTGCAAAAATAAAACTTTTTTCAATGCTGAGATTCGATTCCAAGAATAAAACCCTTATTTTCGATCGTCCCGCCCT
>JAEEGL015075517.1_pt1 | contig 13732 bp, 16 predicted proteins | sample 9134231 | NCBI WGS metagenome assembly JAEEGL01 (sample SAMN16246548, study PRJNA631951) | gut metagenome | biome: gut microbiome; feature: rumen; material: fiber-attached | host: Bos | place: Iran: Karaj | collected 2018-10 | reverse complement strand
TTCCTGATCGACGACCATGAGGCAGATAGAAGAGCCCCAGTCGAAGGCAATCTCCAGCGGTAGCGACGGATCGGTGTCGCGGTCGAGCGACGAATCATGCTGCTGCAGCTTATCCCAGTCGTAGTTGACAGAGGCGGCGAACTCGGTGAGGCGCGTGGCATCTTGCCCGTTGTAATATACCTGCTTCGCGTCGTCGATATTGTAGAAGCAGTCCGTCACCTTGTCGATGTACAGATTCATGATTTCGACGAGGAAGATGAGGTTCGGCATCTTCTCCTGACTATTGAGGATATATGACAAACCCAGCATTTCGAGGTTGTCGAAGGCGTTGCTGACGGTGAAGAGCAGCCCATCGCGCGAGACGAAGGGGTGTATCTGTTGGCGTAGGCGTTCGATGCCGTTCCACTGTGCGACAAATTCGGCCTTTGCCTCACGCTGTTGTGCCTCGGTACCACCCTCCTTGGCGTGCTGATAGGCACGGGCGACGTTCAGCATCTCAATTTGTAGAGATACGACGCGGTTCCAGGTGTCGAAGAGGCGGATGCCTCGTTCCTTGAGGTAATAGTCGGCCAACTCGAGAATCCAACGGCCATCCTTGGAGGTTGGCATGGAGGTGAAGTAGGCGAAGCCGTGATGTTGGGTGACTGGGGAGGCGGACTTAGCACCGAAGAACTCGTTGTTGCCACGATTCGTAGGCACCACCTCGTTGTTGTACTGCTCGCGGTCAATCAGCAGAGCTTCGTCCAGGATCTCGTAGTCGGTGTTGGCACCACGGCCACTGCCGGATTCTGACTGGGAAATCATGGCGAAGCGGGTACCGTTGGAGAAGGAAATGATATTGTCGAATTTGTTCAGCGACTCGTAACTATCCTTGAAGTACGACGGCGGACGCTTGCCGATGACGTAGTTAACCTCCTTCTGATAGCCCATTTGGTTGAGGAGCTTGAAAGAAGAGGGAAGGGTGCGGGTAAGCAGCTGCCCGTAGGTGACACCGGTAATGGCGGTGACAGACTTAGGCATACGACGGATGACATGATCCATCTTATAGCCGATGGCGAAAGACTTGCCGGTACCACGGCCTGCCACGGACACCTCACTCTTCGCGTCGAAGAGGAGCCCGGGGAGCTGGGAGCGGTTGGCAGAGACGGAGAGTTCCACTTACGAAATTGAAAATTGAAAATTGAAAATTGAAATGGGGCGGTGCCGGTTGGTCGGGGTTCTGCGGGTTGGTCGGGGTTCGCGGGTTGGTCGGGGTTCGCGGGTTGGTCGGGGGTGGAGGGGTGGGGTTAGGAGTCGAGAATTTCTTCGGCTTCGATGTCGGTTATCTCACCATGGATGCCGGAGAGGATGGCTTCTTGCAGATCCTTGGGAAGTCGGCGCACGTCGCGCTGAGGGAGACGGAAGGATTTATCGCCCAGCTTCAACTCGATAACGATAGTATTCTGCTCCATGAGTGAGGGATCGATTTCGGACTGCGGCATAGCTGCTATAGCCTTCTGGAGGGTGGCGAGGTTCTTAGCGGTAACGCGAGCGTCGGCCTTGGGGTTGGCAAGTTCCTTCAGGAGGCGGTCGAGGAAGTAGGTGCGTAGGAAGTCCTGCGTGATGTCGACGTAGTTGCCCCATGTGGCGCGTGTGAAGTCGACGAACTTAGCGGCGGTCTTGTACTCCATGCCGTCGTGCATAGCCATGAGCTGATGGATGAGTGCTGACCGCTGCGGGTAGCGAGCCATCAAGCCCCAGCAGTCGCGACAGACAGCGAGCATGTGCTGCCGTGTCTCGGAGAGCGCGGAAGACTCGCCGGTTGTCAGGTATTCCTTGACAATGGAGAAATCAGCATCAGTGATGTTCAATAAGTTATGCCTGCCCATAGGTTTTATAGAGGGGATAGATTGGCTAGAAATCTAGTTCGTGATGGGTAGCGTCGACCTGCTCGTAGAGCTTCATCATGTAGAGCTGGGAGGGGGAGCTGCCGTTGTTGGCGGAGTCGAGGATGCTACGACGGAGGATTAGTTCCGCCTGCAGACGGCCTGCCTGATATAGGCGGTAGAGCTCGCCAGTGCGTTGCGTAAACTGCTGTCGTACCCATACAGGATCGAGACCGAAGATAGTAGCGACCTCGAGATAGGAGAATCCGACGCTGCCACACTGGGAGATAGATTCAAGTTCCTGTTGAGTTAAATCTTCGAAAGTCTTGTACGCCATAACTATTTGTTAATTCCACGGAAGATATGAAGCACTTTGTCGGCCTGATGATTGCAGGCTAGCGCGAGCAGACGTTCCTGCTGACGGTCGAGGGTGCCGGAGAGCCAGTCGGAGAGCGAGCGGGTGACATGCCCATGGGGAGACTCGCGCCCCACGCCGTACTCCTTGAATACGCCGTGTAGGGGGAAGTGGAAGAAGATGCCGGAAATGTCGCCCGCGTCGGCCTGCAGCTTGAATTGGATGCTCCTCGCCACCTTCTGTTCCGTCTTGCCCGCCTTGGGGCCTGACTGATAGGTGTGCGTCGGCTTGCGCTTACCCTTGCTGAATGCCGAGGCAGCCTGCCGGGCGTAGCGTTGTGTCTCCATCGCCCAGCGACGGACGGCGGTATTGTATTCCGACTGCTCGAGCGCGACGGTACGGCCACTGTAGACATCCTTGACTCGTAGTGCTTTCGGCATGGGTTCAATCGGTTGTGATTCTACGCCAAAGGAGCTTCGGATTCAAGCGACGGACGAAGCGGATGATGAACGGCACCAACAGCACGACGGCAAAGATGGAGATGCCGATGAGCCACCCGCGCAGCCGACGCGCACGGTCGGCGGACTGCTGCTGCACCGCTGCCAGCTCTGCCTTCAGGGCGTTGGTGGCGGCAGTGTCGATGACCGGGATAAACTCGGTAAGGGTGTCGGTGCTGCGCTCCCAGTGCCAACGGTCGCGATAGAAGGTGTCGACACTGTGCACGGTGTCGCCCTTCAGGAACTCATAGTGCGTGTGCCATCGGTCGACAGAGTCATACAACGTGTCGGTGGTGCGCTCATACCTCACCTCCGGCACCGCCACGTATTCGACGTGGCGGCAGCCGGCGAGGAGGCTAACACTTAAAAGCGATAATATGAAAAACAACTTATTCATTGGATAGAGGGGTTAGAGGGGTTAATACTGAGTGCGGATAGTGAGGCGAATAGGGATGCCATTGCGGATAGCGTCAGCGCAGCGGCGGGTAAGAGCATTCATGTAAGCCGAGCCACCAGAGAGACGGCCTTTGGCGGTGTTCTTACCCACGAGGATGCAGCCGAGGGTGTCGGCATTGGAGGAACCGCTGTGAATGAGAATGCCAGTGAAACCGGGCACGTCGTGGAGATAAGGCACGTTGATTCTATGTTTCGCCCAATACTGCACGGAGACCTTGTAGGTGCCTGTGGGGATGGCGGTTTGTCCGTAGACCTTGATGCGCTTGATTTCGTCGAGCGGCATATCCGACGACAATCCACGGTCGGTATCCTCGAGGGTGTCGCAGAAGTACTGCCCGTCGACGTACAGCTTGCCGATGACATAGCCCTCGCGGGGGTAGAGGCGGACGACCTCGATACGTAGGGTGTCTAATTTATCCATGACTTTCTTAATGAGTTTTTTGAATAACATTATTTCAAGTGTTTAAGTAAATCTAACAATTCGGGCTGCGGATGAGGGTCGAGGCGGCGACGGTCCCAGCCGCTATTGAGATACACCCCCGGTACGCCACGACGGAGGCGTGGCGTGACCTTGGGTGTAAGGATATCGTAGGTGTGGGAAATGCGGTAGCGACGGAGGAGATAGCGCAGCAGAGTGCCGAGCGAACGCAGCTGCGCGTCGGGGAACATTTCATAGTAGAGTTTGCCGTGCCATGGCTCGCACCGGCAATATTCGTAAAAGTGCGGTACCGGCTGCGAGAGCAACGCGCCACCGTCGGGGTCGGGTTGATAGCAGCGGCTGCCCCGACGCTCCACGGTTCCGCCGTTGGCGAGCGCGACGGCGATGATGCGGGTATTGGCATCGTCCATCTGGGGATAGAGGCTGTAGTAGTTAGGCGAGAAGAGCTGCAAAATCCGCCCGTCGCGTTCGACGATGTAGGCAGGCAGGGTATTGGGGTGCCGTGGCTCGTGCGCCCAAGCGTAGCCGGTGTCGAAGCTGCCGATAGAGCTGACGACAATCTGCGACTTGGCAGTACTGCCCTCCCAGTTGATGTGAGAAAAGGGGATGCTGACGCGTGTGAATTCCATTAACGTTTCCTCCTTGAATCCTTGACTTGTTGATTTAGTCGAAATAAAACCTGAGAGACGGAGGTAGCGAGCAGCTGACGCTCGTGCCAGATAGAGTCGCCGAGCAGCGAGCGGGAGACTTCGACCCACTGGGGAGCGGAGCCCTCGCCCTTGTCCCGGGCAGCGGTGAAGAGATAGGGATACTGCTTGGTGAGGTGGCGACGGAGGGAGAGATAATTGACAGAAAGTGCGAGACGCTCAGCGTCGGAGAGAGAGAAGAGCGGGAGGCGGTTGCTTGTGCCGTAGCTAGAGAAAGGGATGCGGTCGTCTGCATCCTCGAGCTGGGGTTCCCGCAACGGGCGGAAGAGAGTAGCCGCTACCGCCTCCCAGTTGCCGGCGAACGCCAGCTGCTCGACGAACACGAACTCCTCCCACGTCACATTGTCGAAGTCGGGCGACGGAGGGTAGACTGTGCGCCCATCAGTAAGGGTGAGGGAGGAGAGGAGCCAATCTTTGATAAGCTTCGGACGGTCGAGCCACCTGAAGTAAGACTTGAATAAGGCGTACCAGTCGACAGGCATGAAGAAGAGGCTTTCGGCATAGGAGAGGTTAAGCAGCTGCCGCATGGCTTCGACCGGCACCGGGCCACGCCAAGGCATACAGCAGGCGACGAACTGCGACGGGCTTAGCTCTTGCCACCCGGACGGAACCTGTCGGGTGCTCTCTACCGTGCCGATACATATCTTCACATCAATCACGGCTCCAATGGTTTTTGTTGTCTAGACATGCAGGCTCTGACACAATGAACTCGAAGCGCCAGCCGACGTACTTCATGGGAGGGTTGGCGAGAGGCTCGGCGTGAATATCTTCGACCTCGCACTGGGAGATAGAGGGAACAGCGTCGGACGTGATGTCGCGTTCGAGGCGGCCTACGATGTCGGTACCGACTGTTTCACACTCGGCCAGTGCAGCCGCGACCTCGTCCCAGTTGTCGTGTACATGATTCTTGACAACGATGAAAGCGAGGGTACGGCGACGCTGACGGGAGTAGGTGTCGCCGGTGATGTCGAGTAGTGAAGATTCCATGATGAGTGCCGGGAAGCGCACCTTAGAGCGGATGTCGCCGAAGAACTCATCCAGCTCGCAGCGGAAGAAATGCTTGTCGCGGGCAGTATGCCGCAGTGCGGTGTGCTGTGCGGCCAGAGATTCGAAATAGAGCTGCCAATCGGTCTGTGTCATACGCGGAAAGAGTGCTTAAGACCGTCGTTGAGAGGCGTGCGACGGCGGACGTTGCTATCGGCACCGACGACCTCGAGGATTTCGGGAAAGGTATCGGAGTGGGTGCGGAGATAGTTAAGCAAATCTGTCGAGGCAGCGTTGGCGATGGCGCGATAGTTTTTCTGCAGACGCTGACGGGTATCCAAGTCAGCAGGCGAAACCTGCGAGCCACCCACGGCACCCTCGGCCTTGATGGTGCGGAGGGTAGCACCCTCGGACGAGACATAGGCATTGAGCAGCATGATGGCTTCGGCCAGCGTCATGAAGGCGACGAAGCGACGGGCGAGGAGGAGCAGCGTAGGGTCAGTCATCCGCCCAGAGGCGGGCAGCCGGCACAGCTCTTCGGCCAGTGTGCTGCCGATGACGTAGGCGAGCGACACCCGTTCGGCGGTAGAGAGCTGCGGGCGGAGGCGCGCGAAGAGGCGGTAATCGGGCAGCATGTCGACCGTGGCGAAGAACTCATGCGGAGTGGGGAAGAGGGAGCCGGAGCGGACGGGGTTGTAGGGATCGTCGTCGGACCAGGTGCGGCGATGGGAGGCTGCCAGCTCGTCGTAGAGAAGCTGTAGATGCTCGAAAGCTTGGCGGCCCAGGGTGTCGCGTGCGGCCTCCACCTGATAGCGATAGGCGCGGTACTCGCCGTTGGCATCCTGCAAGCCAGTGTCGGACAGGTTGACGGCGAATAGGGCAAAGTTCTCGTAATAGGCGGCACGGATGACGGCAGACTGAATGCGGGCGACGAGGCTACTGCTGACAACGTCGGAGGTGTCGCCACGGGCATAGTAGGAGGCGAGCTGCGAGAAAAGTTCGTCGCCAAGTAGCGGGCGGATATACTTTTCCTCAGCGTCGGCAAGAGCAGGCGCGAGGGTGTCGAAAGCAGTGTTGACGTTGACCGGGAGGAATTGACGGAACTCCTCGGCGTGCAAATCATCAGTTAATTCTTTGGAAAAAAAAGACGGCTTCATGTTTCGATGTCGGCCTTGCTATTGCCGGTATTAAGGGTAGTAAGGATTGTTTCTTTGAAGCGGAAGCGCAGCTCCTTCGGCTTACCGTTGTAGAGGAACATGAGGCGAATGGGAAAAAGAATCTGCTGCTTCTCAATGTATGTCGTGATGACGGAGACCATGTAGGATTCGCGAATGTCGGAGCCACTGCCAGCGGTACCAGCATAGCTGCCACCGGGCATACCTGCGCCAAGAGTCGAGGGGTTAATCATCATTGAGAAGAGAATCTCGGAGTTGGCGGCAGCGGAGGTGTTGAGACGTTCCTTCGCGTCGATTTCATTCTCCAGGCGATCGATAACCCACTTATCCTCGCCACGGCCTGTGTCGTCGATGCTGTACTCGGAGAAAAGGGTTTTGTAGTTGCCTTCGCCGGTCATGTTGTTTTCAAATTCCGCCCACCAGTCGCGAATATCTTGTTCACGGCGTTCGATACCGCCCTTCTCGTCCTTGTAGTTCTCGAGGGGGAACCGCTTCTCATACCAGGTGGAGGGAATCTGTATGTGCCACATCATCGTCATGGCATTCTTGTAAGCCTCGGTGAGGAACTTAGGCACCATGTGCGCCACCTCGAGCCAGCCGGAACGCCAGACAGTGTCCCAGTCGGGCACGCCGTAGTAGTCGGTATTGCTATAGTAGTTGCGCAGGCGGGGGTAGGCTAACGGACGGTTGAAGCTGAGTTTGCCCAGTGCCTTGCGGGTTAGCAAGTCGGTGAAAGGATCGTGCTCGTCGAGCATGTCGATGACCTCGCAATCCTGTAGCGACGATGGGCTATTGTTCCAGAAGTTGGGATAGACAAGCAGTTTGCGCTTGTCTTTCGACAGGCGACAGTGGCGGGCATTGCGACAGATGACGTTGACAATGTCGCCCTTGGAGTTAAAATAGAAGATGGGGAATGCGTTTCCCAGCTTGAAGATGTCTCGGAAGGCGGAAGTGGCGTAGTCCTGAAACTGTGGCGAGTCGATGAAAAAGTCTACGTCGGGGTCGTTGAATGGCGCGAAAGTATCGTGCCCTTCTTCGTCGCGCCCGGTCTTCAGGCAGGGGAAAATACCCTGCCCAAAAGACGTGCGCGCCTTAAACCCTATGGCAGTAGAGAGTACGCCGGTGCGGGCTATCTCCTCAATAGCGTCGTCTGGGATGCGGTTGTTCGGCCCCCACGAGACGAATTCGATACCGCCGACGGTGAAGGTAGAGCGGGGCTGTTCATTCTCCAGCTTGGGATGGTGTTTCGTCTCGGCGAAGAACTTTGTCGAGAAGAGGGATAGCGGCGTGCCGGTTTTTTTATCGAAAATGAACTTCATAGTGTGATAGTCTTTCCTCGGTAGCGAAGGATGTTGTCAATCTGCACTGGGTAGACATGCCCGATAGGTTGTCCGTCGGCTGTGCACGGGCAAACGCCACGGAGGCGGTTGGAGTGCATATCACCTTTCAGCCCGCAGGTGTAGGCGTGCGGTAGGTGAATGAATTCGCCTTTCTTAGTAACGAAGTCGATACTGTAGACATGACGGCTGCCGGAAGGAGTCTCGTGCAGCTCCAAGTCGGATAGAGCATCGTGGCGAGCAATGGTTTCTTTTTCTGCCATAGATTGTATTAATTTTCTTTTTGCAAAATTACGCCTATTGTGGCAACGTGCTAGGGACAGGGGATTGGGTGTGTCCCCAGCGGATGGCTATTTTGTTGTTATTTTTGCAACATAATTCTAAATTCTAAAAAAGATGAACGCAGAGATTCAAGCATGGCTGGAGAGCAGCCGGGAGTACGCCCAAGGCGTAGAACTGATTGCCAAGTATGGCAGCGAAGGGATGGCACGGAGCTACAGGAGAGCTTCGCCTAGATTTATGATCGGCCAAGTAGTGGCGATACTGCAGAAGCTGGCAGCTCGGACGGTGGCGAAGGAGTTTTCGGCGGTTCCCGGTTCCGCCCAACCGAGCCAGCCCGACACGAGCCATGCGCCCGGAATGGGAACCGCCGATGGGAAGAATGAGAAGGCACAGGTACCAGAATCCATCAAGAAGGCAAAGGTAAGGCTGACGGAGTTTTGGCAAAAACTCAACACGCTACACCAGGAGATGCTAAGTCTTGGCGACGCGAACGACGAAGAGACCAAGGCAAAGCGAGTGAAGCTGATGAAGGAACGAAAGCCCTACATCGAAGCCTTCAGCAGACTGTATGATTTGAAAGAGGAGTACTTCGCGCTGCCTGCCGGCGAGCGTCAAGTGCCGCCAGAGCTTGAAGAGCTTCTGGAAAAGCTTGACGGCAGGGCGGTGTCCAAGACGAAGGAGGCAAAGAAAGCCGACTTGAAGAAAATGGATGAACTTTCGCTGTACAGGCTCAGGAAGTCGACGCTCGAAAAAATAAGACGCAGGAACTACCTCTTGAAATTTCAGAAAGACACGCCAGGCACACCAGACCCTATGCCGGAAGGCCCGAGAAGAAAGACGATAGAGTCGGAGATTGCCGGGCTGCAGGAGTTACTGAGAAGAATCGATAAGGTTTTAAAAAAAGGCTAAGCCATGGGGCTAATAGATTTTTCTTCTTATAATAAACCGCAAAAGCTTAGCTCTCAACCCGCCTACAAGAAAAATACATTCATGCATGGAGATACGGATATAGGCTTCGTGGGTAACGAGTACGATAAGGTGAAGGAGCATCTGGGGGAGATACAGCAGAATGCGATAATTAATTTTTGGACGAACGGAAGGTACACGATGGCGGGTGTAGTTGAGTATGTGATTGCTCAGATTGGCGCGGTAGACGTTGTGGCGTGTACTTGGGCTGTTTCGAAGCCGGCAGTGGAGACGCTGCTGAGGCTGGATGACCGGGGATTGATTAAGAGCTTTCGATTGTGGATTGACCCGAGGGTTAAGGTGCGGAGTCCAGAGCCTATGACGATGCTAAGGATGAGGTGGGATGATTGTATCGTGATTGCGCCAGTTCATGCTAAGGTTACGTGCTTGGCGAATGAGAATTGGAAGGTGTCGATTTTTGGAAGCTTGAACTTTACTACGTCGCCACAGCCGGAGAGGGGAGCGGTGTGTACCGTTCCTGAGATTTGGCGGAATGATGTAGAGATTATTATGAGACAATTTAAGTAGTTCTTCTTGGGCGATGGCGTTGCCCCGGGCTATTCAGGGGTTCGCTACGCTACCGTGCTAAAGCACCAAGCCCTTACTATCCCTATCGCAGTGGATGCGGTTCGTCCGCCGGTACATGCTGTTGACGGCAAGCACCAGCGGACGGATGGCTGCACCCACTCGACAGATTGCCGTCGGCATGGTAGCAGTATGACAGCTGATGCCGGACACGAGCTTTGCCGTCAGCCGTCACACGTACCAGGCTGACGGCTGCTCCATCGAGAGGGTGCATGAAGAAGGAGAAGCAAAAGCTGCCCCTGCTTACCTGCGGCCAAGTTCTGAGGAACGTGCGGCAGGCAAGCAGGGGCGACGAGGCACATCCTTCACGGTGGAGGTGTCCGACTGTGAAGGAAGTGCCGGGAGAAGAAGAGGGAGATAGTACGCTAGACAGATGCTGCTCGAGACTGCCCGTCGAGGAAGCTCTAGGGCAGACTAGAGCAGCAACAGTCTTGAGCGTGTGCACACACACGACTTACCAGCAGTCCTCACTATGCCACGTAATAAGGATAGCCCAGAGTGGCTAACCTCATTACTTCGGCATAGTTCGGGCTACCTGCAAGTCGAGAGTGTGAGAGCGTAGAGGATTGAGTTAGCGCATGACGGATACGACGAGACCAAGTGAGCTTCGAGGTGTCGGAGCCCGGTTGGTCGCGTCGTATCCGTCTATTGCGTGACACACATCCAACCACTGCTGGCACACTCTTACGCCTGACGGCTGCAGGGAGAGCCAGCAGTAGTCGGAAGTGTGGGAGTATGGACAAAGTATCGAGTGTGTGGACACGCTCGACAAAAGTGGTCGCGGCGCGACAGCAAGCATTCGGAATAGCAATTCACATATCTAGTAATTACTTCTTCCGTGCGCACGCTTTCGGTAGGGCGTGAACCCGCTGGGGAAGGTCGGGAGACCGTTAGATTTATATTTTTGAATTGTCGAATGAGGGAGTTGCGGATTTTTTTATACAGAGAGGATGATGAGCTCAGAATAAGGTGTGTATATGGTATTGCGCCATGAAATGTAGCTTCAGGATAGACTGAGGGTTGTTTTTTACATCAAATTTAATGTTAAAAAATATTAAAATAACATCAAATTTTATGTTATATCAAAAAAAAGTCGTATCTTTGTATCATAGAAATAAATCAAAAAATAGTATAAATACTTAAAAATCAACGCAAAATGATAACAAAAGGCACACCCCAGTACACAGAAGCTCAGAAGATGGCTAATCAGAATACTATGAAAATTTTAAAGACAAAAGGTTACTACTTCGGCGTAGAGGTTAAAGACGACGGAACCCTATGTATCACTGCCGAATACCAGCATGTTGGCAACGGAAAATGGATTAACTGCCATTCAAGGCAGTGGGAAGGCGCAGAAGCTCTCATCGGCTCTATGGGAGGGAAAGAGAAGCTCCTTGCTCGCTGTATCGAGGTGGAAAACCTCGATGAATTGGTGAACGAGAGGAACGAAGCCAACCAAGAGTACAGAAAAAAGCAGGCTGCCAGTGATGCCGCCAAGAAGGCGGCGAGAACCGCCAGAGTTGAGCAGGAATACAAGGATGCTTTCGGCGACGGTTCCCAAGAGACCGAAAGCACGCTTGAGAATATCGCCATCCTGCTGCGCTACCTCAACTCGATGAACTGGGGTGTCTGGCATCTACCCAACATGACCATAGGGTACGCCTGCCACCAGTACGACTGCGACGGCAAGATAGCGTCGACCATTAAGCTAGACGAGCCCGTCGAAGGCTACACCATGCTGCAGTATGGGGCTCCTCGCGGTCATCTGACGGCCTACACCAATGTGGAGAAGGCTATCCTTAACCGGGAAGGAGGGGACGATGAGTGAATATCCGAGTGTGGCGGAACAGATGAAGCAGTTGAGGGAGGAGCGGGGGCTAAGCCAGCGAGAGCTGGCGACCCTCGCAGGAACGACGCAGCAGACGATTAATCGAATTGAGCACGACCTCAATTCGCCGTCGCTGTCGCTGTTGGTTCCCATCATCGAAGCTCTGGATGCGCACCTGCAGGTGTGCAGGAATTAAACGTCCTAGAAAGTAAAGGAGGGTGTTCCTATGGGATGCCCTCTTTTTTTTTGCAGGGAATTAACAATTCGTTATTCCGGCACTAATTTTAAGCCAGGAAAATAGATATTGATATTCAGACGAATAGGTTAAATGAGGAGTGATTTTTTGAGAAGATTAGATTGAGGTATAGATTTTGGTTGCGTTTTTGTAGTTTTTGTAGTATTTTTGTATTATACTTTGTTTTAAGCGTTTACACTTGTAGTTTTTACTACGGAGGCGTAGCCGCTTGTAGTTTTACGCGTAGTTTTCGCGTCGGAGTGTTAAAATTTAACTTTTTGGCGGAGTACTGGATTAAAAAAACTACAAAATACTACACGGATTTTTTTATATGTAGTTTTTTTTATATAGGATAATATACTATATATCTATTATTTAGTAAAAAAAACTACAAAAACTACAGAAACGCGCGGAAAAATCGGAGGTGAGTAGTTGATTTCGGAGTGAAAAAAGGTTAATAGTTGGGGGATAGTTAGTTAAAAACTTAACAAAAGTTAAATTTTTTTATTGGTGAGAGGGGGCGAAAATGTTAAATTTTGGTCTGGGGGGGGGGATATAGAGGGATAGATATGATAAGGGATGGGGCTGAGGCGGTGGCGGTTGTTGGGGGCAAAAAAAAGCACCGCCGAGGTGGCGGTGCTTGGGAGATATGGATCTAACACTTGGCTCGAGGTTCGGCGCGTTGGATTAGGGCTATTCCCCTCCTTCGGGGTCTTCCTCTCCTTCGGGGTCGATTTCGACTTCATCGATGATGGGGAGTCCCTCATTCGGGTCGGTGGGGTCAAAGCCTTCCCAGAAGATGGCTGCAGCAGGTGTGGCGACCTCCCAGACGGGATTGATGCCGTTGGGGTCGCCTTTGTCCTTGCCGCTGGTTGCCTCGTTGCCGGAGGCAATCATGGCACCTTCGTCCTCGTCGCCCAACAGGTGATAGGTGTCGTTGTTCAGACGCGCCACAATCACCATGGGGCAGTTGTTGGCATAGTGAAGGAAGCCGAGTGCAGCTCGGCTGAAGCCGGGGTGGAAGATGTCGAGGCTGGCGAGCTGGGAACGGCAGCCGATGATGTCGCCCTGTGCGGCGTACTTCAGTTCGCCAAGGTTGTTGGCGCAGAAAATTTTGACGAAGCCTTTGCCTTCTTTGCACTCGATTGCCAGGGCACCGAGGTTAGGTTGGCCAATGGTGACAAACTCGGCTGGGTTCGTGGGGTTCTGATGTCGCTGAGCGTTAATCTTGGTAACATCGGCCATGGGGCAGACGTAGATGACCTTCACGCCGGAACGGTTGTTCTCACAGGCGTTGGGTTGGCTAAGACCTGTAAGGTTTATGTTATTGCAGTTTCTTGGCATAGTGTTTTGAAATTGAAAATTGAAAATTGAAAATTGAATTTTTTTTCATACCCCCCGCCTTCGGCGGACCCCTCTAAAGAGGGGAGGGGGTGGGAGCCGGTTTGGAGGGTTAGCCGTTGCTTTCGTTGGAATCGGCGGATTCGGTGACGGTCTCTTCGGTAGCCCAGACGAGATCATTGCAGCCGAAGCCTACAGCCTCCCACCAGTCGATGAGGAACTTCACCACGCGGTCTACCTTCTGCACGTCGATGCTGGCGGCGTTGAAGTCGCGCTTGTTCAGGTGCAGGATGTTCGGGGTGACGGTGGCGAAAATGTCGGTCGTGCCGTTCATCGAGGGGATGCCACGCAGGTTGATTTTGGTGAAGTCGATGCGGGTGCTCAGCTCGGTGTCGGTGCTGATGTTGTAGAAGCCGCGGTTGCGCTTCACTCTCAGGTAGTCGGTCACGATGTCCTCAGCGCAGAAGATGGTGAGACCGTTGAGGCGGCTCTTATGCAGCGGAGAAATGGCGTTGCAGAAAGCCTCGATGTAGTCGAATGCGTCGTCGGGGTCGTAGGTGCCCAGGCTGTTGACTACGTGGATGGGGTACTGGGTGTCGGCTGCACCGTTGATGAGCTGCACCTTCAAGCCATCCATCGTGTCGCTGGGAGTGTTGGCGGTGCCGGGAGTGGGGGCACTG
>JAEEGL010755256.1_pt1 | contig 13732 bp, 14 predicted proteins | sample 9134231 | NCBI WGS metagenome assembly JAEEGL01 (sample SAMN16246548, study PRJNA631951) | gut metagenome | biome: gut microbiome; feature: rumen; material: fiber-attached | host: Bos | place: Iran: Karaj | collected 2018-10 | reverse complement strand
CTCATGTTACTCTTTTTTTAGTGCAAATGTAACTTCAGACCTCTCCCCGCTTGTGAGATTAACAGTTTTACGGTCTGTACGATAGCCAATCATTTGCGCAGTAATAGTATATTGCTGAGCATATAAATCTTCAAACTGATAGGTTCCGTCACTTCCAGTGTAACAGTTCTTTGAACTTGGCATTAATGTAAGCAACACGCCCTGTATTGGAGCGTTTGTTTCTGCATCAACTACAGTTCCATAGATAGATATAGAGGTGTCTACAACCTTCTTTGCACAACCACTGAGTAAAAAAGAAAGACAGATTGTTGTAATAAGTAGAATCTTTTTCATTTTTGTAATAATTTAGCTAATTAAAACTTTATTTGCATCGCCAAGCCAACATCACCACGTGGAGAAACCATTGGAGCCAATGCAACATATTTTGATGGTTTGACAGTAATATGCTTATCACCACGAGCCACAGCTCCATCAATAATGTTATATACATAGAGGGCAGCAGTAAATGCAATACATCCCCATCCTATATTTTGCCAAAGGTCAGCGTTTTGACTATATTCTGCCATGTGTTTTGGGTCCTCTTGCATCAGTTTTTCATAGGACGATTTTAGACTAAAGCATGTGACGATTCCTCCAATACCAACAGCTTCTCCAGCTATAATTAAGCCGCCTTTAACCTTGCTTCCCTTATATATTTGAGCCATGCCAGGAACAAAACAACGAGCCGAAAATGGATACTTATTGGTCACTTCAACTTCTTCCCATTCAGTGCAATTGTTTGTCTTACAAATTTGAACGAGAAAATTACCAGTAACATATTTATTGTCATCTGAATACTTCCAATACTCATCAATTATACGGTATGAGTATGATAAGTTATTATTGGTGTTTACTCCTACATATTTGCCCGCATTTCGCCCTCGTTCTGCCGCTATTTGTTTTTCTGCTTCATTACGAGCATCCTCTTTACTATATCCAAACGCGTTAACAGTCATGACGTATGTGGTTTTACCATCAATGTGAACAGGTTTTGAAACCCAAAAAGGCTGTTCATCGTCCGCTTGCAGAATTGCAAACGGACTTAGAATTATACAGAACAGACATATTAAACTAAATCTCTTCATGTCCATGTTTTATTGTTCATTAAAAACTTTCATTGCCTCTTCTCTGAATTTTCTTTCGTTGAATCTGACTTTTGACTCAGCATTTGCAGAAACTGAGGATGATGCTGCTTTGACCATATGATCTACAACATTTTGTTTTTTCACACGAATGGACATGTACATAATGAAATTGCCCTGAGGGTCTGGCTTGGATGTTTTTCGGCAATATTCCATCGTTTCGTTTATCATTTCTTCTACAACCATTTGGCTGGCACCTTCAATGTGTTCGGCCATGGAACTTTGTGCATTGATGTCCATTTGATCAAAATATGAATTTGTTACTTGTTGAACCTTACCCGAAAGTTTATCCTTTAATTGCTGTTGACATGTTCGTAAAAGAGAGTTGGCTAATTGAGGATCTCCTTGACGACCAGCTTTTTGATTAAATGCGGTATACCATTCCTCGTCATCATAAAGTGTGCAAGGGTCTTGTCTGACCTCAGATTCACCCATTATATCATTATAGCCTGTGCTAGTTATAAATTGAGCGGCTTCTAAATTTTGACGGAGCTCTGCCATTCTTTTATCATGCTCTGTTTGAGCCGCTGTAAGTTGCATTAAACTAGCCATTATTAAGACCAGAAAATATTTATCGGATTTCATGACTCAAATGTTTGTGGTTATTGTTGATTTTGCTTATAATCATCGTATTGTTTCTTTGTCTCTTCTTCAAATACCTTAAAGGCACTGTCTCGGAATTGCTTCTCATTGAAACGAACCTTCATTTCTTTCTCTTCACTTAATTTATTTATTGTTTTTTCAACAACATCTTTCTTACTTACTTTAATAGCCATGTACATATTGTAGAATCCTTCCGCATCAGGTAGTTGTGTTTGTTTTCTACAAATCTCATAGGTTTCATTAATCAACTGATTTATCACTTGCCTACCAGCACTCTCAATATGTTGACGAGCATATTCGCCATCTTCTGTATCCATTTGGTCAAAGTAGTCATCAATAACCTGTTTATAGGTGCCCTGTAGTTTCTGTAAAAGCTGTTGACGTGTAGAACGCAACAATGCTGTAGGAACTAAGTTGATTTGATTCTGTTTAAAGCGTTTTACGCCAGTTGCATAAAACCAGTCAGCATCATCATATGATTGACAAGGCATTTCAGCAACCATATTCATTCTACTAATTTGCTCAGCTTCAGCGTCTTTCTTTGCTTGCTCAGCTTCAGCTTTAGCTTTGGCGGCTGCCTCTGCCTCTTTTGCAGCTTCTTTTTCTTTCTGAGCATTTTGAATGCTGTCCATCTTCATTTTATGACGTAACTCAGCTTCTTCGCGCTGTTGTTGTTGCTCCATTTCCCACTGTGCCTTTTTGGCAGCTTTTTTATCCTTACGTGTTTGTGCGGAAACTGGCAATGTCATCATTGCTAATGATAAGGCAATTGCTAAAAATGTAATCTTTTTCATAATTTATTTAATTTTAAGTAATGCCTACTCTTTGATGGATTTTCGGCTTGCTCCGTTACTTTACGTATGGACATAAAAAAAGCGTGGAACCCGATCGTTGTCGTTCCACGTTTAGAGGCCTTCGCATTGCCCAATGTGTTAGAAAGACAACGCAAAAGCCCACGCCGATACAAGAGCACACAAAGCCAGCCATGTGGCTAAATGATATACTCATACCCGTAGCCATTTACCGTTGCACTGTTCTAAACACATTTCTGAAAGTTGCGAAGTTTCTAAACGCAAGAACAGAGCGTCAAATAAACGCCTTTAATATGTCTGTGACCCACCCTGATAAGACATTAGGTGTGTGGCTGATTGCCTCACGCCTGCCCTCGGCGTGGGTTCACGCTTCAAAAGTATGGATATTATTTTAATTCACAAAGAGAATTGTTAAAAAATCACTATGTTTTAGTATTCTTTAACGTTATAGGCTGCAGATTATCGGGGCAAAGAGGAGTAAACTCTCTCATTATTTTACGTAATAACCTTGGCGATTGAAAAATTATTTATATACTTGCACCAGAATTAAGCTCTTGGTCAAGCGTACTCCATGTGCGCGCGTATAGCGCACATTTTATAATGAATACGCCCACCCACTAGCTTTTTTATTTCAAATCAGCTGAGATTTGTCAAGTCGGGGGTGTATATCATTTTGTCTGGCATTGGAGCTTTATGAAAGAACATAATCATATAGACTGGCATGTAAATTGTGCGGTCTGAAACACTCAAGTTTTCATTACACAGGACGTAAGCCTTTTTTATATTATATTCAGTATTTGCCAGCACATTCTTCAGAGCCTTGTGCCTTTCGTATGATTTTCCTGATTTAACTTCTATTGGAATAACTTCTGCATCGTCCGATATCAGGAAGTCAAGCTCTCCCTGCTTTTTGCTGGTGAAATAATAGAGCTCGTATCCATGTGCATGCAACTCCTGCGCAACAAAATTCTCATAAATGGCACCAAAGTTAATGTTGGTCTGTCCTTCAAGTATTCTCAGCTGTACGCCTCCGGTGTATTGTGACGCAAGCAGTCCTACATCGTTCTGAAATAGTTTGAATAGATTTCTCTTTTCATTCAGTTTCAGAGGATAGACAGGTGCCTCAACATTATAGACTGGTAACGCCATATCAGCGTTTTTCAACCAAAGGAAGTCATCCTTGTACCTGTCATATCTGGCCTTGTCATGCATGTTCTTCAATATAAACCGCTTATTTTGTGCATTCAACTCTGACGGTATCAAGTCAAAAATCTCATTAATTTCAAGTTGTCTGTCCTGATTATACTGTCTAATGTCAAGCCTGTAAAGTGAAAGTATGTCTCCTTGCTCTTTTGCAACTTGAATTAGGTCATTGGAATCCACATATTTTTGAACTGCTGCAGGCATTCCGCCAACTATCATGTAGAGATTGAGTAATTTCATTATCTGATTGTGTACAAAATCATCCACTCTACGTAAGTCTTTCCAGCAGTCCCTTAGTCTTTCAATGATCTGTTCACCCACACCTAATGCAATAAGAAACTCCTCAAAATCAAGAGGGTACATTGTTTTTTCCCCGACGTACCCTACAGGTACACTGCGTATTCCACTCATCTCAAGCCCTAACAGACTTCCACTTAGGGCATATCTATATCTACCATCCTGCACAAGGAACTTAATCCATGTTAGAATGTCCGGACATTTTTGTATCTCATCAAAGAAGATAAAGGTTTCTCCCGGAACCAGACTCGTCTTCTTAAACAGAGATATACGAGTGAGAATATCTTCAGCAGTCTCAGCTCCACTACACAAATTGACTAAATCAGGCTCCTTGTAAAAGTTACACTCTATATAAATCTTATAGTTAGCTCTAGCGAACTTTTCTATGGCATAACTTTTCCCAACTTGCCTTGCCCCATCAATAAGCAACGCCTTGTTTGTATTTTTATAAAACTCACTTACGTATGTGTCTATTTTCCTATATAACATTTTTCCAAGGATTTTTACGGCATAAAACTACACTTTTCCAAGTTTTTTGCAAAAATAATTATTTTTTACTAAAGATGCAAATTTTCAGCTAATTATATTCTAAACAAGGAGGTAATATTACACTTTTCCAAGGTGAAAATGGGCCATTTCTGACACTTTTCCAAGATTTTGATTACATCCATACGGAGGAAGCGCTAACCTACCCTTAGTCCTCTCATTTTGATGTATGAGGTGAGGGTGTTGCGGTCCACTTTGCATCGGCGGGCTATGGCACGTAATGACATTTTACGCTTAAGCATTTCTATTATTATCCCCTCTTTTTTGGATAGTTTGTATTTGTCTGGAGCGTTATGGCTGCCCTTGGGTCTGCCAAGTTTCACACCTTCCGCCTTCTTGCGGGCAAGAGCCTCCTTGGTGCGCTGGCTTATAAGATTGCGCTCTATCTCTGCACTCAGTCCAAAGGCGAACGCCAGCACCTTGCTCTGAATATCCTCACCAAGGCGGTAGTTGTCTTTAATGGTCCACACACGGCACTCCTTGTTCATGCAGACGTTAAGAATCTCCATAATCATAAAGAGGTTACGCCCCAAGCGTGAAAGTTCACTGCAAATGATAACATCATCTTTATGTACCTTCTTAAGCAGTGTGCCAAGCTGTCGCTTGCTATAGACTTTGGTGCCGCTGATGGTCTCCTCAATCCAGTCATCAACATGCAGTTTCTTACTCTCACAAAATTTGTTAATCTCAAAACGTTGGTTCTCAACAGTTTGTTTGTCACTGCTGACCCTAATGTACCCGTAAATCATAGTTTTTAATTTTGGTTAATATTTTTAATCAAAATTAACACTTTGATATCTAAAAACACATTATTTGGGTATTATTTACCAGACCTTATTTGAGTGGAGGATATTGGGAATGTGGGAGCACCTGCAATGAGTTTCATTGAAGGGTATTTCTCATCGATGAGAGATTCCGCATCATAGCCAGGGCGTGGATATACAAGTATTGGATATTTTTCAAGTATCTCTTTATAGCCGTACCAGCGGTCAAAGACAAAGACATTGTCTGAGCCTATTATAAGAGTGAACTCTATGGCCGGGTACATCCGAGTTAGGACGTTAAGGGTGTTTAGCGTGTATGAGGGCACAGGCAGTTGCATTTCAATATCACACACTCTGATGTTTGGCATTGCAGCTGTGGCCTCACGGGCAAGGCGCAGGCGGGTTTCATCATCCATAAGGTCAGAGCGCTTCTTGAGCGGATTTTGCGGAGAGACCATTAGCCAAACCTGCTGAATATCTGTATTTTCAAGTATGAACTGAGCAAGCCCTGTGTGCCCGTAGTGTATAGGGTTGAACGAGCCGCCAAAGAGCCCCACCTTTTTAATGGAGGCAGCGTCTGCACCCAACCAACGGTCAACAGCGGGAGTGTCACCTGTCCAGAAACTGGCGGACAACTCTTCCTGCTTCTTCTGTGGCTTCCTGTAGGTTATCATTTACCACTATTTTATCAAACTCCGATGCAAAACTAATCTCATATTCAGCCTTACGCACACGCTCATCTATCACATCAGGAGCATCTGTGCCTCTACCCTCAAGGCGGCGGCGCAGTTCTTCAATGCTTGGAGGCATAATGAATATGGTAAGGGCGGCATCGCCGTACTGCTTTTTAATATTAAGACCTCCCTTTACATCAACATCAAACACAGTAGCGTGACCCTTGTTATCTATGCGTTCTATCTCACTCTTGAGCGTGCCGTAGAAACGGTCTTTATAAACCTCTTCATACTCCACAAAATCACCCTTTGCTATGCGTGAACGGAATTCATCAGCAGAAAGAAAATAGTACTCCACCCCATTCTGCTCACTGCCACGCGGGGCACGACTGGTGGCGCTGATGGAGAACTCCATGCCTAAGTTCTGCTTTAGCAGAGCATTAATAATGGTACTTTTACCTGAGCCTGAAGGGGCTGAAAAAATTATTAATTTCATTTAATGGTGACGTGTTGATGAACGTTAGTGAATAATCGGTGAATCGGTGAATCGGTGAATTGGAGAATCGTCATGCTGAGCGTAGTGCAACTTAGCGAAGCATCTCATAATTAACGAGATGATCTAATCATTATGAGATCCTTCGGCTAAAGCCTCAGGATGACGTTAACTCTCAAATGTCAACTGTCAAATGTACATCAAAGTACATTAAGTACTTGTTCTTTAATCTGCTCAAGTTCGTCTTTCATCTTCACAACAATGATTTGCATCTCGCTATGGTTTGACTTGGAGCCCAAGGTGTTTATCTCACGCCCCATCTCCTGAGCTATGAAACCAAGTTTCTTGCCTTGTCCGTGCTCATCTGCCATAACCTCACGGAAATACTTAATGTGGTTTGCAAGGCGTTGCTTTTCCTCACTGATGTCAAGTTTCTCAATGTAGAAAATCATCTCCTGCTCCAGACGGTTAGCGTCATATTTAATGGATTCACCTAACTCCTTTAGATTATCTTCAAGGCGGGATTTAATCTTGTCAATACGGGCGCGCTCATACTGCGGAACCTCAGCAAGAAGTGCTGCTATATTGTCAAGTTTGGCAGTGAAGAACTTCTCAAGCCCGGCACCCTCCTGCCTGCGGAACTCAACCAACTGATCTATAGATCCCTCAACAGCACTCTGCGCAGCCTTCCACTCATCATCAGTAAGTTCAGCCGCCTCTGTATGCATAACATCGGGGATGCGGAGAAGAACCTGAAACCAATCCTGCGGCTCAGGTATCTGGTTTTGAGAGGCCAGCTCTGAAAGGTAGTTCTTGTATGACTTGAAAGCCTCAGCGTTTATCTGCAAGGCAGAACTCTGCGCCGATGTGTCATAATAGAGTGCAAAATCAACTTTTCCACGCTCCAGACGCTTGGATATCAAGTTTCTAATTTCAATATCTTTCTCCCTGTAAACACCTGCCACACGGGTGGAGGCGTCAAGCTGCTTACTGTTAAGAGACTTTATCTCCGCAATTATCTTTTTATCGGCAAACGCCACCGTGCATTTGCCAAAACCCGTCATAGATTGTAACATACTTATATTTTTTTGCAAAGATAACTATTTTAATTCTCAATTCTAAACTCTCAACTCTCAATTTATATTATCTTTGCAGAAAATTATGAATACAATTTTAAACATAGATACGTCAACCACTGTTTGTTCCGTGGCTCTGTCAGCAGAGGGAGAATGTCTCTCCATGCGCAAAGATGAGAGCGGCAACAACCACAGCCGGGTAATAGGCGTATTCACACAGCAACTGCTGCAAGAGGCTGATAGCAATGGCTGGAAAGTGGCGGCAGTGGCGCTAAGTCAGGGTCCGGGTTCCTACACAGGTCTTAGAATAGGTACGTCATTTGCCAAGGGCCTGTGTTACGGCATGGACATACCGCTTATAGCCATTCCCACACTTAAAATCATGGCATGGGCTGTAGCTCAGAGGCTTAAGGCGGAAGGAGTCCACTCCGATGCGCTGCTCTGCCCTATGATTGACGCCCGCCGAATGGAGGTATATAGCGCCGTCTATGACATGGAGCTTAATGAAGCGGAGGCTGTAAGCGCAAAAATCATTGACCAGGAGTCTTTTTCAGACCTGCTGGCAAACCGTAAGATATACTTTTTTGGCAACGGCAGCAACAAATGCAAGGATGCCATAACAAGCCATAACGCCACATTCATTGACGGCGTGAATCCGTTAGCCACCGACATGGCGGTGATGGCACATGAGGCATACAATAAAAAAGAGTTTGCAGATGTAGCCTACTTTGAACCATTCTATTTAAAAGATTTCATTGCAACAAAGCCAAAGAGGTTAGGGGTTTGACAGTTGACGATTAACCGATTCACCAATTCACCGATTCACCAATATATGAACAACCTTCCAGAAAACAGAATAATCCTCACCGAGTACGGACGCAACATACAGAAGATGGTGGAGTATGCCATGACCATTGAAGACAAGGAGGAGCGGACACGCTGCGTGAACTCCATTATTGACACAATGGGCATATTTTTCCCGCACCTCAGAGACGTGAATGATTTTAAGCACAAACTGTGGGACCATCTGGCCATGATGTCAAACTACAAGCTTGACATAGACTATCCGTACGACGTGCCCAAAGAGGCTCCTGAACGCACCATACCGGAAAAGATACCGTACCCTAAAGGTCGTGTACGCTTCCGCTACTACGGGAACTTCATAGACCAGCTTGTTAAAGCCGCTGATAGGCTTGAGGGCGAAGACCGTGAACGTTACATCGGTGTACTGGCAAACCACATGAAACGCTGCTACCTCACATGGAATAAAGATACTGTAGAGGATAGCACCATAATAAATGATTTGTATGAACTGTCTGACGGCAAGATAAACCTGAAGGGTACAGGATTCAAGCTGCGCAGCACAGATGAAATAATTCAACAGATAAAAGCCGCACAGGCACATACCTCACAAGGGAAGAAGAACGGCAAGAAATCACAATTCATCAAAAAGAAGAACTAATGGCATCATTTGTAATAGAAGGAGGACACCGTTTAAGCGGCAGTATAACCCCGCAGGGAGCCAAGAATGAGGCGTGGCAGGTTAGATGCGCCACTCTGCTCACATCTGATGATGTTACCATTAACAATATTCCTGACATTGCCGACGTAAACAACCTTATTGAGCTTATAAGCAATATGGGGGTAAAGGTGAACCGCCTCAGCCGTCACAGTTGCGTTTTCAAGGCTGAAAGCATAAACTTTGACTACCTGCGCACTCAGGAGTACCGAATTAAAAGCAGCAATCTGCGCGGCTCCATTATGCTCATTGGTCCTATCCTTGCTCGTTTTGGCAAGGCGCTTATCCCCCAGCCGGGCGGCGATAAGATTGGGCGCCGCCGTCTTGACACCCATTTTGAAGGATTTGTACGCTTAGGTGCCGAGTTCAACTACGATGCAGAGAACCGCCTCTATAATGTAAGCCGCAAAGAACTTAAAGGCTGCTACATGCTTCTTGACGAGGCTTCTGTAACTGGTACGGCAAACATAATAATGGCAGCGGTTACCGCATCGGGCACCACCACTATATACAACGCCGCTTGCGAGCCTTATATACAGCAGCTGTGTAAAATGCTGAAATCAATGGGCGCCGATATACAAGGCATAGGTTCTAACCTGCTTACAATAAACGGCGTAAAAGAGCTTAAAGGCTGTAGCCACACCATTCTGCCAGACATGATAGAGGTGGGCAGTTTTATAGGCATGGCAGCAATGACTGGCTCTGACCTGACAATAAACAATGTATCAATAAAAGATTTGGGGCTTATTCCTGATAGTTTCCGCAAACTTGGCATAAAGCTTGAAGTGAATGGAGATGACATACACATACCAAGTCAGGAGCGCTTCAAAATTGAGTCTTATATTGACGGTTCCATCATGACAATTGCAGACGCACCATGGCCAGGGCTCACACCTGACCTCCTGAGCGTTATGCTTGTAGTGGCCACAAAAGCCAAGGGAAGTGTGCTCATACACCAGAAGATGTTTGAGAGCCGCCTGTTCTTTGTAGATAAGCTGATTGACATGGGCGCCAAGATAATACTCTGCGACCCTCACCGAGCCACTATCATTGGCATGGGTGATGAGTTCCACCTGAGGGCAGCCACAATGTCATCACCTGATATACGTGCAGGTATAGCATTGCTCATAGCAGCCATGAGTGCAGAGGGAGTCAGCACAATCCATAACATAGACCAGATAGACCGTGGCTACGAGCGCATAGATGAGAGGCTCAATGCGCTTGGAGCAAAAATAAAAAGAGTTTAGGAGTTACAACTGTCAAACATGAAGACTGTCTTAAGATACATAACTTGCCTACTATTCCTTACGGCGATGCTTGCATCGTGCAAAGAGAGCTCTACAGATGTACATAAGGTTGACCCTGAATTTGAAGAGTATGTGCAGCGTTTCTTTGCATACGCAGAAAAATATGGTGTCACAATACCTGACAAGAACATTGTAATGGTGAGCAAAATTCTTTCCAACGGCAAGGCGGGATTATGCTATATGGATAGCTACCCTGTTTATATTGAGATTGACGACGGTTACTGGATGGCTTTTTCAGGTGCTCCTAATGAAGATGAGTCTAAGGAGGATCTCATATTCCATGAGATGGGCCACGGATTCCTGCGCCGTCACCATGACAATACAGAACTGAAAAACGGAGACTGGAAGACAATAATGTGCGGAGACCAGCTTCCACACGGACGTGTTGCAAACATTAACTACCGTGGAATGCGCAGAGACTACTACCTTAAGGAGCTGTTTACACAAACCACAGAAGTGCCCTCATGGAGCACGTACGTGCCTGATTTCTCGCACGTTACTGAAACCGAGATATTTAACGCCGTGCCCTCAGATGAAAGATACTGGCGTATAGGTAACACCGATAACTATAACGCACGTATAGAAGACGGGCTTTACATTTACACTAACAAGATTGATAACAGCCAATACGTGCCGCTTACCACCACATCGGGGTCAAGTTCAATTCTTGACGTAACAGGCGATTTCTGCCTTGAGGCACAGATAAAGTTTTCCTCCACCACCATTACTGAACCATCAGGCGGTATCGGGTTCTCTAACTATAGCACTCCGGAGGGTTCCATAAACCCGCTGCACTATGCACAGGCCTCTAAAAAGAAGTTATTCTATTTAGGAGAGAGCGACTGCCACGCCCCGTTCGTATATCTATACTCTAAGCTTATCAATGAAGAGGACTTTAACAAGATGACCATACGCAAGAACAAGGACACACTGTTCTACTACATCAATGACACTTTTGTATATCACAATGACCTCGCAGGTCTGCCTATAAAAGGCTCATCGTTCGGCTTGTTAGTTGGCGGGCATTGTGACATTTCAGTTAAAAGCGTGACTCTCAAGACTTCCGGCGTTACCAAATGTGCGTCTGACGGCGCACCAGACAACGCCCAACCCGTGGATCTTGGTCCTAACTTCGCCATCTTTAAAAAGTAACGCCTATGCTTAACAGGGTTGCCCTATACATAGAGAGAAATGAACTGCTTAAAAAGAACGACACTGTTATAGTAGGGCTTAGCGGAGGTGCTGATTCCATTTGCATGACTCACATTCTGTGCCGTTTAGGGTATCAGGTTATAGCCGCTCACTGTAACTTTTCACTGCGTGGCAGTGAGTCTGACAGAGACCAGGCGTTTGTGGAGGAGTACTGCCAGCAAAACTCCATTGAGCTTCACACCACCCTTTTTAACACCACTGCATACGCTTCTGAGCATAAGCTGGGCATTGAGGAGGCTGCACGTGAACTACGCTATCGCTGGTTTGAGGAGTTGAGACGGCAGACAGGAGCAGCCGCCGTGTGTGTGGCACACCACCGTGATGACAGCATAGAGACCAGCCTGCTGAACCTTGCACGTGGAACAGGCATTACAGGTATCTGCGGAATAAGGTGCCGTAACGGTCATGTGGTACGTCCGCTTCTTGCAGTAAGCCGCACTGATATAGAGGAGTACATCAATGAGCAGGAACTAAGTTACGTTACAGACTCCACCAACTTGGAGACTCACTATAACCGCAATAAGATACGCAACATAATTATCCCTGAGTTTCAGAAAATCAAACCCGGTTTTTGTGAGACCATGGCTGCAAACATAGAGAATTTCACAGCAGTCAACTCCATATACCAGGATGTTATAAAAAAAGAAAAAGAGAGAGTCCTCACCAAAAAGGAGAACACCCTCTACGTTAATTTAAATAAGGTGGCTGAATTTGTGGAGCCAGCCACACTTCTATATGAAATCCTGAAGCATTACGGTCTGCACCCACGTGAAATCCCCAAACTGCTCTATATGGAGAGAGGCAAGCAGGTTACAACACAAACTTGCCGCATATCAATAGTCAGAGTCAGGAATGAGCGCATGCTTGCGGTGGAGAGTCTCAGCAATTAGTGCTGTCCGCAGCCGCAGTCACAACCGTCGCCACACTCCGCATCGTGGCAGCCTTCACAACCACCATCACCATGACATCCGCCACAGCCTCCGCATGAGTGCTTGGTGAGAAGATTTGCTATTTCATCATCGGTGGCCTCACGCTTAACTATCACCTTACCCACAAAATGGAGGTCCTCACCTGCAAGAGGATGGTTCAGGTCAACAGTAACAATATCCTTACCAACCTTAACCACAGAGGCGTTTATACGGTTACCGTCAGTATCCATAAGTGGTATGACATTACCTTCAAACAGTATGCGTTCATCAACCTTGCCGTCCACCTCAAAAGTGCTTTTGGGAAGGTCTATAACCCCTTCATCATCATACTCGCCGTAGGCATCAGCACACGGAATGGTGAAATCAAACGTATCACACACGTCAAGAGGCAGAAGCTGTGCTTCAAACTTGTCAAGCATCATGCCCATGCCGCTATAGAAGCATAGAGGGCGCTCTATAGTAGCCTGCTCCATAAGTTCTTGTTCCTCACCTACCTTCAAATCATACGTAACTGCAAAATAATAACTTTTCATAATCTATATATTATTTATTAACTCCTTAACTCCTAAACTCAATTAGTACCAATTAATCCTATCCGACGTATCACTCTGCTTGGTATATTTCAAATCCTGTAGCAGAGTTGACTTTACACCAATCATGAAGTTATACGTGGTATATGTTCCAATAGGCACAAAACTACATGACATCTGCCAGCAGTGTAGGTCCTTTGATATGGTACAGTTCATATAGCTCCACTTGTTATTTGTAATATCATAATAGGTGGAGATAGAGAAATGCCACGTCTTAGTAAAATCTATGCTGCCTGATATGCTCAGGTTATGTGTCAGTTTACGGTCATACTCCATAATGTCATAGTTAAACGTGGAGTACGCATATCTAATACTATAGTTAAGGTTAAGAGACCACGGAATCTTGAATTTCTGGTAATCTGCGTCTGCTTTTTTCCACCGCTCACGCTTCAGCTGCCGTTCAGTAGGCGTGGACAGAGGATCCACCGATGCAATGTCTTCCATAAGTTCAGATGTCTCCTGCTTCTTTTCATCCTTGTCTGTACCTGCATTCTTCTTCTCCTCCTCCTTGTCCTTCTTCTTCTTG
>JAEEGL010041216.1_pt1 | contig 13732 bp, 11 predicted proteins | sample 9134231 | NCBI WGS metagenome assembly JAEEGL01 (sample SAMN16246548, study PRJNA631951) | gut metagenome | biome: gut microbiome; feature: rumen; material: fiber-attached | host: Bos | place: Iran: Karaj | collected 2018-10 | reverse complement strand
TTATGCCGTTTATAACATTGGTGGCGGCACACCGGAGAACCTGTTAGACTACATCAGCACATTACAGGAAGAACTTGTAAGAGCTGGTGTATTACCTGAAGATTATGACTTTGAAGGACACCGCGAATTAGTTCCCATGCAACCTGGTGATGTCCCTGTCACCTATGCCGACAGCAAAGCACTGGAAGAAGATTACGGATTCAGACCGACGATCGGAATCAGAGAAGGATTGAGGAAGTTTGCGGAGTGGTATAAAGAGTATAAAAGATAATCTTTCATATAAACAACAAGAGCGGTATCAGATACCGCTCTGTTTATTTATTCTTGCTTTGCTACCTTTGATTTGGTTTTCTCACCGACCAAGAAACTAAGATTTCTATTTGAAGAAAATTTAACAGCAAGAATTACTGAAACAAATATTGCAAACACAGAGTTAATGAGCATATTTATATAAGGATTAATCAACGTGTTAAGTATCGCAACACTATTTACTCTATTCTTCTCAATAATTCTTCTAGTTTTAAAGTTTGTTTGGTTTTTCTAAATACTTTTTTCCCTGTAAAAATCCGAGCAATTCCCTGACAAGAATATCTACATATTTGATAAAGCCAAGCAATTGGCCTGAAAAAGACATGCTTTTGTGCCAAAGGCCAATTTCTTATACCCTCACGCTGGAGGAATATAAATACGCCTTCTTTTCTCATAGATTGCTTAATTATTTCCCAGGGTGCTCTTTCGTGACCCAAATTCCCTTCATCTAATACGCGAATTAGAAGCTGATCAGCGGTGTCCTCATCAGCATTATTGCACCAAGTAATCTTATCAGGTAAACCAAGCCACTTTTTACACATAAATGTTACAGTTATTGCAAGCTTATCAAGACCAGCTTCAACAGCCAACGGTCTAAAGTGTTTTTCCCAAGTAGAATCATCTAGTTCTTTATGAACAAACATCATCCAGTCGATTATTTGACGCAAACCAATTCCTGAAGTTTTTAAATGTTGCATTATATGACCTAATAAAACTATGCCATTTTCACAAACTGGTAAACCCGGGAAAACATTCATATCAACCCTATAATTAACGGTATTATTAAGTCCATTCATTATTACATTGTCTATATCATTATAGTGCTTGCAGCTAAATCGATAATGAAGCTCAAAATCTATGCCATATTTCTCGAACTCGTAATGTCTATCATCATTAGATACAAAAACATATCCATTTTTCCTGAGCAAATCAGCAACAACATTAACATGTTCTTCTGAAACATAAAAGTCTATGTCGCCAAAAGTCCTTAACAATGGCTTCGGATAATAAATTGATGCAGCTGTACCCTTAAGAATGACAAATGGGATAGTATTATCGTTTAAAAGCTTAACCAAAGCGTTTTGCGCATAAATCATTTGCATGAAATAAGCTTTATATCTAGCAGATTGTATACTCCATTCATTTTTAAAGTCTGTAGGAACACCAGATATAACTAAAGGAACTATACATTGATTTTTTGCAGATTCATAAACCTTCTCCCAATTCACTTTTTCATGAATCACAGGAGTCAAATCAAAGAGAGAGCCCTTTATTAACTCTAATAGACAAGAATGTTCAATACTAAGTGATATCAATGATAGATCTCCAATTCTAATTTAAACCCGAGCTTCCTAGTAACTACTGAAATTTTGATTGAATTCCAAAATATAATTTATTATATAAATAAAATAAAAATAATTTAAGCATTTGATTTTCTAATTAACTTAAAACGTTTAAATATACTATTCAGTAACTTAACAGTCTCCTCTCTATAAAAAATTAAATTGATAAGTAATGTTGCGAATAACCAAATAAAGGTTACTATAACAGCCAAAATTGCCCAATCAATATATGAAACATTTTTCATAGGAATCCAAAATGTTAGGCAAACAGCAGAAAGTGCGGTGATAACATCCACAATTAAATGTTTGAAAAACGATTTCAAAGATATATTTAAAATGTGTTTTGAATCATAATTCGCCATCCATATGGTTTGATATACCATTGCAACCAAAGTTCCAATAGCAACACCAATTAGACCCCAAAATTTAACTGTTAGCACAGATACTAACACGTTCATAACAGCTGCTATAATATAATTCCATTGAGTTTGCTTATAATGACCTGCTGCCAGGATAAGAATATTATAAGGCAAACGAAGACAATGGGCAGCGTGTGCTATTGTAATCAATACCGCAAACATTGGGACAATGTAATTAGCATCATTTACGCCTTGCGTATAAACCATAACAAAGGGAACAATTAAGACGCCTGTACAACCAAAAATGAATACCGTACCAGTATGTAAAAGCCATTCAATCCAATTAAAAAATCTTATTAACTCCTCTCTTTCATTTTTCGCCAACATTTCTCCCATTAAAGATTGGACACCATTGGTTAAAGAAAGGAAAAGGTTTTTTACGCCATAAATCACCAAATGATATACGGAATAAACTGATACGCTAGGCATTGTAGATAGGCACGTTAAAACAACTATATCTGTCTGATCTAGCACAACGGCAGCTATATGTTGTGCTATACCATTCCATTTCTGTTTAATCGGTTCTTCAGTATATTCTATTCTCCTGTTTAATTTATAATTTCTATTTACATACACCCTAAGAAGAATAGGTCGCAGCAGATAAACGATAGACGTTGTTAATTTTACTATATGAATCGAAGCGCCAAAATGTATTAGTACTGCACATAAAACTGTATTAAGAATTAGCGTAACTGTTTGAGCAGAATATTGTATATAGCCTCTCTGATCTGCTGTTAACAACAGTCTATCGACTACTCCAAAATAGTATTGAGCAAACGAACTAATACTAATTGCAAGAATAAGCGTAGCTGTATATATATGACCAAATTCCTTGTTTACAAGTATAGGAAAAACAACAATAAGGAATGCAATATAAATTAATAATGCAATAGCAATCTTAGTAAAAAAACGACCGGCTGAACGAACAATCTTACTAGCCTGATCTATGTCTTTTTCGGCAAGCGGTTTGTATAGGGAAGATTGAACTACTGCACCTACTCCCAACTCCAAAAATGCGATAATATGAAGCCAATTACCAATAGAATTTACAAGACCATTTACACCTGAACCATAATATCCGAGAATTAATCTGGGAAGAACAAAACCACAAACTACTGTTGATATCTGAAACAGAAGAGAACTAATAGTATTGAGTTTTAATCGTAATTCTCTTGAAGAATTCAAACCTTTATACTCCAATCACACAAATTATAAAGCAACTTGAGGCAGCTCTAACCAATCACCAAAAATACTATCCCATTTCTCCGGGTCAAAAGGAACCATTCCTCCATCATGAAAAAATGTTAATTCACCAAAATAAGTCTTGCCATTAACTTCGTAAAAATCAACTCTAACAAAAGGGATTCCATCCGATAAGCGCGCTGATAATTCAATCATCTCATTATAGTTTTTGGGTTTTTCAGGTAGAACCTTTGCATTAGGATGTCCTTGTCGGACATCTATATGATTATAATCAATATCGAAAAAATCAAACGTTGTTGGCTCATTGCTGTTTTGCCTGTTTGTAGCTATAAAAAGCAACTTGCATTTTCCGTTAAAACAGAAAAACTTATAATCTCTTAGTTCACCTAACTTTTTATCCTCCATATATTTTTCAGCGATAATTCTAGGCTTAAGCTGTTTATACACCCATTCTCTATTCCACCAATAAAGACTCTTGTGATATTTATTCTGCAACTTTTTAATAGCTGCCGTTTTGTCAAAAGAAGATTTGTCTTTACAAATAACAACACTACCAGAATCGTGTGAACACTTTAGAACGAACTGATTGGGCAATGAATCAAAATCTATTTTTTCAGGTGAATCCCATATTCCGAGTATTGGAATTAAGTACTCCTCTCCTATTTTTTCAGAAACAAATTTCCTTACATCTACTTTATCAACCATAGAGACATATTCAGGTTTTCTATAATTCAGTTTTAACCACTGTATTTTTTCATTAAGAGTTTGTGGGTTTTCTAAATTCAATTTTTTACGAAAAATCAAACGGTATTTACAGCGAGCATACGTTTCATCATCCAAGAAATGACATTTAGAAAGCAAAAATACAATAGATTCTCTTATATGTGTAATTCCATATAAAATATTCATATATCCTCCACCATTACTTTTTTATTTGTTTATAAATTTCGAAATTATTCTTTTCAATTTATACGGCGTTAATCGTTTGAGTTTTCCTTTAAAAATCAAATTGCGATGAGTCTTATTATACAAAACTTCATAGTTATCAGGTCCTAATGATATATAACGATCAATTTCTTCATCGTAATGTTCATTTTTAATAGGAGGACATAATACTTGTTTATTCTGCAATGCAATATTCTCTAGCATAACTTCAGTCAAATTAAGATAATCTTTTAATGCTGGAATTACGGACAAAGCCCTATTACCTTTAACTATTAAAACTGAAATTCCATCCTCAGAACTATACGTATGGCAAAAGCTTTGTCCTCCCCAGAAATCACCAATAGTAAAATCGCTCTGTCTAAATTTATTAGCATATTTACAAAGATAACATGACTCTCTGAAAAACATACTTCTGTAATAAAAATTATAATAGTAAGAAAACTCTTCTGGCTTGAAGTAAGCTTTTTTAACAATATCGTGTTTATTTATATATGTTACTTTTAATAGAGCTCCCCAACCCAATTTTTTATCTCTGAAACTAATATCTATTACTTTTCCGTGAATTCGTTTTTCTATTTGTTTTAAGAACTCAGCATACATATCAGTATTAGGAACACCATGACACAGTAATTCAACACAAAACAGATTATCATAAGGTGTTTTTAGGAAAGAACGTAATGCTGCACATTGACAAGGTGTACCAGAGAACATGACTAAACGACCATCTTTAAGATTGTTCAAAACGTTTCGATATGAAAAACTTACATTTGCTTGTACATACTTTGATCCATGTAAAATCGATAAATCTTCTTTTTTATCAACACAAACAAATTCTGGCAATAATTCACTATTCCATGCGCATCCATAAACTAAGCCACCTTGTTGTAGAACCCATTCAGCTAAAGCAGAAAAAGCACCTCCAGATGAACTGTTAACTAATGTTTCATGATTGCGATTAACGACACCGTAATATTTATATTGATCATAAGTATCAATATCTTCTTTTCTAAAATCACATACTCTAACACATTCACCACAATTTACACATTTATTTGAATCTATACTTGGATAAAGAAAACCGAACTTATCAGCACGCATAGAAATAGCATTCATCTTACAAGCATTTAAACATGCACCGCAACCACAGCATCTACTCTTATCAAGTATTAAATCCATATATTATTCCTGTTATTTCATATTTACATCACAAAGGACTTTTAATTCGTTCAAGTATTTAATTGCTCGATTTCTTTCATTCTCAATTACGCTATTAGTTAACTTATAATCTATATTCACATTTGAAACATTAACAGCCTCATCAATTGAATCAACTAGACGATTACTTAACCCACAAAGATCTAATAAACTTTGGATTCTTGTATTAAACTCTGATCTTGGAACAACAACAAATTGTTTTTCAAAATTAATAGAAAAAGCGGTTCCATGAAAAGAATTAGTAACAACAAAATCAGCATTCTGAAAAAGTGATAAAAAATCAGATGGACTGCGATGAGTTAGCAATATGTCAACTAATGCTGGTTTTTTCAATTCCCAAGACAATTTGACAAGTTTTAATCCCTTAATATCAGCTATTCTTCTTGCATATTCCGTAGCATGATTATCTTCATTATAAAGCAGCATCAGGATAAGATACCTTTGCTTAATTAATCTTTTAGAAGCGATTAATGCCCAATCGTTTTTATTAATCTGTAATGTTGGATCAATTAGCTGAACCGGTTCAGATATTCCTAATTTTTTAACTATTTGTGCAGCAGAATCCTCACGAACAGAAATAGCTAAATAATTATTTAATAATGACTTGGTTTCATCTATCTCAAAATCATCAAGTTTATCTTTTCCGAAACTGGAGACAAATGCTACACGTTTTGCTTCAACAGGAAGGAAATCGAGAAAAAAACCTCTATCAACACCTTGATTATAAAAACTGTTCCAAGTTTGATCACTTCCTGTAACATAAAGATCTGCTTTAGGTGGGTTCTTTTCCAAATCATCCGATGTAATATATTTATTTGTAAGATTTAGATTATTTCTGACAAAAGATCCAAACGTCATTTCTTTCCGAATTATTGAAAAAAATTTTGCAATACGATATAAAACCTTTCGTGCTAAATTCATTTCTACTCCAGGTGGCAAAGTAGATAGTTTTCTTTTCATCGTTCTTTCAGGCGTAATATAATCAATAATTTCAGTATCAAACCCGGCATTTTCAAATATCTTCTGGGTTGCATAAGCTTGTAAAGCTGAGCCATAGTTATATACTCTGTGAAGTGTAATAATTGCGGCTTTTATCATAATGTTCCTCTCATTTTATAAGCAAAAAATTAAATTTTAAATCTGGAAGAATTAGGACTTAATAAATTTGAAGAATTATTATATAGTTCTTTTCTGTTTAGTATTAGCCATTGATTGGCAATTATAACTATAAAGAATTCCAATTTATTATAATAAGTAACCATACCATATCCACCCAACAGAACCCAGAAATATAAGACAACTAAAATCCAGTAAGTATTATCGTGACGAGATGTTTTAAAGAATTCTAAACAATTCTTAATGTATGGTATATAAAAAATCATAAAACCAATAAAGCCGGTATTCATCAACACTTCTATAAAATTATTATGTGAATATGTATGAAAATACATATATGACGAATATGCGCCTTCACCTAAAATGGGATGACGCAAAAATGCGTCCCACCCCTCTTCAATAAATCTAAATCTTTCGCGACTCGAAAAATCTAAAGTGCCTGTACCAGAAAGGCCGGATAACAAACTATCCATTCTATTATATATTAGAGAAAAAGCTGGAACGTTTCTAACTGCTAAAAACAGAATAAGTACTGCAATACCAGCAATAATAATGGAACCTATTCGTTTAATAACGCTTCCTCTTTTACCACAAAAGACAAATATGACACTAAATCCGAAAAATAATATTACTAATGCTTTTCTGGAACCGCTTAACATTACAAAAACAGATGATAAAAGAATAATGGCTATATGAATAATCTTATATAAAGCCGTTGTGTATTTGTTGCTGTTTTGCATAAGGAAAAACAAAGCAATTATTGCACCATAGGCCATGGATATTCCTACACTATTAGCATTAGATACATCATCGCCTATTCTAATTGACACTTCACTTTGTTGTATATATTTGAAAGTATTGATTCCATAAACAGAAATCATATTAACAATTAATGCAACCGAAGCAACCATAAAGGCTTTCAGGTAAAACAAAACATCATCTTTAGAAACAATATTGTAATGTAGACAACAACCAAGAATAAGGGTTGTAAAACAACTAATTATAACGGAGTATACTTTTACCTGCGGTGTTATCGCATATACAATAGAGACACATAATAAAATACAATACACTGTATACCATATAATATGGCTATTGAGATTAATCGTAAACTTTCTCTTTAAAAGATAGTCTAAACCAGTAGAAAAAGCTATTAATACGCATAACAACCTATTAATTTGCACATTAGTAGTTATCGTAAATATAATAATACTTACGAAAAGTATCCACTGAGTTATCCTATATTTCCCAAACTGTATTATCATTAATTACTTCCGAATAATCCAGCAATACAATTTTTCCATTTTTTATCAACAATCTTCTGATCAAATTTTTCAAATACCACTTTACAATTTTGAGTAAAACTATCTCTAATTTCCGGATGCTCAGACAAACAAATCATCTTTTCAGCTAATGCTTCTTCATCATTACGTGGGACAATAAAACCATTAACCCCATCTTCAATTATCGATCTTACACCGCCAGGGCTATAATCACTTGAAATACATGGTACACCAACAGCCATCGCTTCTAGCAATGCATTTGGTAGGCCTTCATAATCGGAACATAAAATGAACATGTTAGCTTTTGATAAGATGTCCAGCACATCTTTTCTATCTCCAAGAATCTCTACGTGACTATACAAATCATATTCTTCAATTAATGACTCTATGGTTTTTATATCTGGTCCATCACCTACTAATTGTAATGTATAATCACTATGCTTCTTTAAAAATAAAGAAAAAGCACGAATTAGAACGTCCTGTCTTTTTTGAACAATTTCAAGTCTTGCAACACAAACAATTCTCTTATTAGTTGTTTCCGGAACATAAGAAGGATAAACTATATTAGGTAAAGCGTTAGGTATAACAAGACTTTTAAGTCTACATTTTTCAGGATAAGCTAAAGAAGCTTCTACACTTTGAAAAATATAAGCATCTGCATTTTGTATTATTTTCTCGATAGAATGAATAAATACACCTCCATTCTTCCTTCTTGAATAAGGATCACCTCTTTCAGAAAGAAGAACTTTGGCTCTTGTATTCTTAGCTGCAAGAACTGCCATATAATTAGACGGATGCAAAAACGCAATTATTACATCGATCTGATTTGAAATTATATATTTATGCAACGCCTTTATTTGTCCAACCAGTTCCAATAATTTATTCGAGTTTGTATACAAAGGATTATGTATAACATTAATTCGCTCATCTAAAGATTGTCGAATCTCGCTGGATCTAAATGTTAGAAAGGAAACATTGTGTTCTTGGCAGAGTATATTAGCTACATTTGCCATCATCTTACTGGCTCCGCCATACCCAATATTCGTAGTCAAAAATAAAATCTTCATTCTATCAAACAATAATCTTATAAATTTATAATCTGTTTCTCATATATACATCTAATAAACTAGTCGTTATTCTGATGCCCAAAAGGCAACAAGATAATCTAATTGCATTCATTTTTTTCGTCTTTCCATGCTGTAAGACCGTTTTATATTCTTTAAGAAACTTATAAGCTTTATCTTTATCATTATTACTTAGTTGACTATACATATATAACATCATCGAATATTCATAAGCAACAAAAGCCATCAAAGGCATAAACACTGTCCTATTATCTCCGTCAAGTCTATTTACCTTATTAATAGATTCAGCAATAAAGATAGCATGATCCCAGAAAGCTTTTAACACATTAGAATTTGTAATTGAACCTGTTCTTCCTTGTCTATATTCATAATAGGGAAAATCCAGAGCATCATAAGAATCAGCATTAATAATGCAATCTAAAACAAAACCTAAATCCTCACTAGTTCTTTTATCAACCGGAAACGATATGTCTTTTTCAGATAAAAAAGAACGTTTATATAATTTCGTGCATGCACTTCCTGGGTATTTAGGACGGCCAGACAAATATCTAATCACATTCTCCTTATTTAATCCTCTAAGATCATCACGCCGTATACAATCACCCAATGATTGTGTTGAACCATCTTCGTAAAACTTTATTGCGTTCATAAAACACAAATCTGCCTCTGTATCATCAATCCAATTAAGAATTCCAGGCAAAGAACCCTTAGATAATCTATCATCAGAATCAACGAAGGCAACATATAATCCATTCGAATGCTTTAAGCCTTCTGTTCTTGCTGAAGAAAGCCCACCGTTTTCTTTATGAATAACTTTTACAATGTCATTATATTTATGGGAATAATAATCACATATATTACCGGATTTATCAGTAGAACCATCGTCAACAAGGATTATTTCATAATTCTCACCCGTTTGGTTAACAATGCTTTGAACGCATTCATCAACATACAGCTCAACATTGTATACAGGAATTATTATACTTAGTTTAATCAATCTATTATCTCCCTTTATAATCTATGTCACAAATTATTTAAATCACAATTCAGTTAAGTAAATCTTTTTCATCTCTCGAATTACGGTTGATGTATCAAAGCAACGAATTCTATTAAAATTATATTCCCGCATTCGTTTTCTAAGATCGGAATCACTTGTAATTTCATTTATTCCATCCGCAAATCCTTTTATATCTGATGCTTCATATAACAATCCACCCGTACCATTATCAACTAAATCAGAATTTCCCCGAATATTTGAAATTAAACACGGTAAGCCGGCAGCCATAGCCTCAGACGTAGATCTAGGTAAACCTTCTTGAAAAGAAGTCAATAGAAAAACATCTGCAGCATTAAGTAAATCCTTAATATCGTTTCTATAACCCAAAAACTTAACCCTGTCAGAAACTCCTAAAGTAGAAGATAAATGTTTTAATTCATTTTCTAGTGGCCCAGTTCCACAAATCCAATAGACTGCATTTTTGCACGAACACTTACTAAATGCACGAATGGCCGTCTCATAATTTTTCCTTTTAATTAAATCACCCATAGAAATCAAAACAATTTCATCTCGAATCCCCATTTCGTTTCTTTTAATTTCTCTTATGTTTTTGTCTGATATATAACTATCTGCATTAATTCCAACACCAGGAACATAATAGATATTGCCTTTATTTCTTAAATGGAACTTATGAGCCAATTTATAATCTTCGTTGTTAATAGTAATTAAAACATCAGTTTTCTTAGCTAATATTCTTTCAATAGGATAATAAACTAACCAATTAAATATCGGTGCACCTTTATAAAAATGAAAACCGTGAGCCTGATAAATAACTTTGGGTGTTTTACAAGATTTACCAACTAATCTACCAACAATACCACCAATCGGTGTATTGCAATGAATTACATCAAATTTCTCGTTTTCAACTATTTTCTTTAATTGTTTATAGGCCTTTATATTACCTGGATGATAAGGAGCGCGAATAAAATCTATCTGGTAAATATGTATACCATATCTCTTTTCATCTTCAACACGTTCTTGTTCATTAGCATAATTCCAATTTCCGGCAATGTGATATTCAATGCCTAGATCTTGAGCAGCTTTCATACTCGTATAAGAGAAGTTATTAACGCGGTTTGCGATATTTAATATGTAGAGCATTTTTTTCATACAGTCTCACCAGATAAAAATCTATACTCATTCATTTTTCGTCCTTCTGCTGTGATATATTCGCGTTCCAACTTAAATCCGTTTTTTACATAAAAACGATTTACATTATCATTATCAACAGCATCGGTCTCAAGATTTATGTAAGCAAAATCATTGAAATCTACAATTTCCTTCAAATATCCGATCAAAGCAGAACCAACACCTTTTCCTTCTATTGAAGGATCTACACAAATAGAAGCTAATTCAACATACTTTTCAGTTTTTACAACACTATCACTCTTTTTAAATGCACCTAATAAGCGCTTAATAAATGAAGGATGTCGAACGGCCGCTCCAATAGAACAAAGAGCAAATTTTACTATATGATGTTTTATCAAACCCTTATAAAATCGCGGATAATCTTTTGAATATGCAATAAAACCAATTGCTTTGTTTTCATCCTCAGCTACAATAATTCCAGAATCAGCATCCTCTAAATACCCTGTATAAAGTGTTTTTAAAAATGGTATTCCAAGCTGAGTAAGAAAAAAACGAGGAAAAGCAGCTTTATGTAATATAGCCAAGTCCTGAATCAGATTCTTATCTTTCTGTTCAAGTTCTCGAATCTGAAACATAATCAGTTATAATCCTTTCCGAGAACAGCAAATACAGTTCTGAACATAGTAAGGATATCTTTGAAGAAACCAAATTTAAGAATTGATTCTAAATTCCACTTCATTTTTGAAGGAAGTATCTCTTCAATATAAACCTTATCCGTATCTTCGGATAAGCTTAAAAGCTTCTCTTCGTCTTTATATCTAATGCTTGCTTCAGAAGTAATGCCTGCCGGCAAAAGCAACGTTGCATAATATTCAGGCTTATATTTCTCAACATACTTAACTGCTTCTGGTCTGGTTCCAACAAAACTCATTGTTCCTGATATAACATCAAACAACTGTGGTATTTCATCTAAACGCAAATGACGGAGTTTACTTCCAACTCTAGTAATTCTACTGTCATTTCCAACTGTTACAGCAGTTCCAATCTTATCAGCATTACTTACCATTGTACGGAACTTATGTATCTTAAAATGCTTTCCATATGTTGTAACGCGCTCCTGTCTATAGAAAACACTGCCTTTAGAATCAAACTTGATCATAATAGCGATAATCACCATAGGAATAGCTAAAATCACAAGCATTATCAAACTAACAATAAGATCAAACGCCCTTTTAAGAACTAACTGCGCACGATTATTATCTAATACTTCCCAATAAGTTCGTACTTCAGGATTCTTAAAAGAAGACGGAAGATCGTCCCATTTTTTCAAAATCAAAAATTCCGTAAAGGCTTTTATAGCTACTCCAAAACCAGTACCTATTGTGTTATTCAAAACATCGTCTAATTCGCAATATCCGATTTGCCAAAAATACTGCACTGTTTCTAAAACCCCTGATAATACAAAGCCAATGATTAAGCCTTTCCAACCACCGATGATAAGACCAAGCGGAACGAATAATAAAATGTTCAAAACTATATCTGACCACATTCCGGATTGGAGTTCCCAAAAAAGGCCTTTAAAAATCGGCTCGGGAAGACTATCCCTGCCGATAATAGTAATGCAAAGGATGATAAGGACATAAAGTCCAGCTACAATCCATTTAACGAATTTCACTGATTACATCCTTAAGATTTTTACATATATACTCCACATCTTCATCAGACAACAAAGTATGAAGAGGTAATGTTATCAGATTATGGTAATAATCATAAGCATTGGGATAATTGCTGCAATCCTTACCATAAGCCGTCATCAAAGGAAGCGGCTTGTAATGAACGTTTGTAGCTACTCCTTGCTCTGCCAGTTTCTCAATGATCAAGCTTCTGGTATCAACATCAATACCGGGAATTCTCATCAGATACAAGTGATTTGAACTATCCATATAATCAGTGTGATGTATCAAGTGAGATATTCCAAGTTCGTCACAGCATGCATCATATCTCTTGATTATATCCAGACGGCGGTCAAGCATTCCCTGATAACGATCTAACTGTCTAAGACCAATAGCTGCAGTGATATCAGTCATATTGCACTTATACCATGGTCCGATAATATCGTATTCCCAAGCACCTAACTTCGTCTTAGCAAAAGCATCTTTATTCTGGCCGTGGAGTGACATCAACTGATAGAACTTATAGATTTCGCTATTGTCTATTCCAGCAATAGGCTTCCAGGTAGAAGCACCACCTTCAGCTGTAGTAAAGTTCTTAACCGCATGGAATGAGAAAGATGTGAAATCAGCTATATCACCTACATATCTCTTCTTGCCATCAAATACTCTGCTAGCACCAAGTGCATGTGCAGCGTCACAGACAACAGCAACTCTTCCGATACTCTTTTGGATTCTTGATGAGAGATCATTAAGCGGTGTACCATCACCATCAAGAGCTTTGAACATGTCCTTCTTACGTTCTACGATATCAAATAATCTCTCATAGTCACAAACGATGCCGCCAAGATCAACAACAATAACCGCTTTAGTCTTCTCATTGATAAGTGACTCTAGAGCATCGTAATCGATCTCAGGCATATGAGTAACGGAATCACCGTCTTTCTGAATATCTACAAACTTTACAGTTGCTCCGCAATGAACAGCAGCAGAAGCTG
>JAEEGL015475818.1_pt1 | contig 13733 bp, 11 predicted proteins | sample 9134231 | NCBI WGS metagenome assembly JAEEGL01 (sample SAMN16246548, study PRJNA631951) | gut metagenome | biome: gut microbiome; feature: rumen; material: fiber-attached | host: Bos | place: Iran: Karaj | collected 2018-10 | reverse complement strand
TCTCTGGTACTGGTATGCGATGCGGGGCTGCTACCATATGATACTCAGTTACTGGCATACGTTTTTCATTTCATCGTATATCAATAACCTTTGGTGAACAGGAGGTAAAGAGGCCGAAAAGGCCCGAAAAGCGGCTTACTTGCATACGATGCTTTCCCAAAAGTGCCGTGAAAACAGGGCTTAACGCAAAAAAGTCACAACCCCAATCCCGTATCAAGATTAGGGTTGTGATGTGAGAGGCGGCCTGCAGGAGATCAGGATCTGCGCCGGACCTTGCGCGGCTGCGAGGGAACCGCGGAAGCCAGCCTTCCTTCCCTCCATTGCCGGATGAGCCACAGCGTCATCTGCCGGTTTGTCTCGTACAGGCCGGCAAACCTGGAGAGATCTCTGAAGTATGCCGTAAAAACAATCTGGTGCGCGGCGAGAACAGCGGGGACCGCTTCCTTTTCCGCGGCCGTGAGAGCGGCAGTCCGGTCATAGCCGGCCAGGACGCCCTTCAGAATGTCAAGCCACCGGGCCTCAAGCTCCTCATTGCCGATAATGCCGTTCTCGGACAGGACGGAGGTCGCGGTATAGAGCGGATCGTAGAGCCGGATATTCCGCTCGGAGAGCTCGAAGTCGATGAAGCCCGCGCGGAACGCGGACTGTCCGGGGAGGGAGATGATGTTGCCTAGGTGCGGGTCGCGGTGGATGACCTGTCTCGGAAGCAGAGGATACAGCCGGTTCAGGTCATCCAGGATGTTAAGGCAAAACTCGTGAGAGAGCATAAGCTCATCCTTCACCGCGGGCAGTGCCCAGTCCCTCAGGGAAGGGATAAGGTCGGAGTCGTGGAAGAGATCCGCGGCGCCTGCGGAGAATTCCGCGTCCTTCAGCGCAAGGTCCAGCCTGCCGACGGCCTCACCGATGAGGACAGCCTTCTCCGCGCCGCTCTCCGAGAGAAGCTCTGCCGAGGACAGAGGGCTTCCCGGGAGTTTCCTGTAGATCCAGTAGTACATGCCGTCCTTTTCCGCGTAAAGTCCGCGGTTATCTTCTGTTTCGCAGGCGAAGCTTTTAAGCGGCACCGGCATCGGCGCCGCAAGTCCGGCATTTACGAGTTTTCGCGGAATCTCCAGGGAGAGCAGAAGTTTTCGCCGGTCCGAGGTGAACTTCATGATGTGGTCTTCCCCGACGGCGTAGCTGTTTTCGCTCCGGGTTCCGGAGCCTTCGTTGTAGATATCGCGGATATTCTCCCCTTCCATGCCCCAGAGGGGCAGTAGGGAAGCCGCTTTTTCTCTGGTGATCATAGGGTGTTCCTCTTCTTCAAGGATGATCTTTGCGGGCAGCCTGGCCCGGCCGGCGCTAAGGTAGGCGGCGGGCGTACATCCGAGCTCGCGGACGAAGGCCCGGTAGAAGCCGGCGTAGGTGTCGAAGCCGCACCGGAGCGCAGCCTCGGTCCGGCCGGTGCCCCGGCTCATCAGGTACGCCGCGCGCAGGAGCCTCCTCCTCGTCACATAGCGCATAACCGGCATCCCGGTTTCCGACTGGAAGATGCGGCAGTAGTGGTAGAGCGAGAAACCGGCTTCCGCCGCGAGGCCGGCAGCGTCGATTTCCCCCTCAAGCATTGCTTCAATTGTGTTAAGGCTGTTCTGGATGAGCGCTCTGTATTCATGCATGGTTCAATCATCTCACGGACCGACAGGAACAGGTTTCCGGATTTGCTGTATTCCCCTGAAATGCTACAATGAAATTACCGCAGGCACAAGCGGCCGGGCGGAACGGGCTTCGCCCGGAATCCGGCCGGCCTGCGCCGCATCAGGATCGAGGATCAGTTTTTAAGGAGGATTTATGCGCAGTATCAACATCGACAAGGACTGGAAATTCGGCTTAGGCATGGGAGGCGGGCTCGCCGCGTTCTTCGGCGGAAACAGCGAGAGGACCGTTAATCTTCCCCATGATTACATGATTGAGAGCGACGTCAGGGAGGATGCCCCTGCAGGAGCATCCAGCGGATTCTTCACCGCGGGAGTCGCGCATTACACGAAGACGCTCCATATTCCCGCCGAGTGGGAGGGGGACGAGATTTTCCTTAAATTCGACGGCATCATGATGAACGCCACCGTCGAGGTCAACGGCGACAAGGCCGCGCTGCAGCACTACGGCTATGCGCCCTTCGCGGTCAATATCACGAGGAAGGTTTACTGCGGAAAGGACAACCTTGTCAATATCATCGTCAACCCCAGCATGCAGCCCAACAGCCGCTGGTATTCCGGAGCGGGCATCTACCGCAGCGTCGAACTCGTCCACACCCCGAAGGTCCATATCGCGAACGACGGCATCTTCGGCTATACAAGGACCATCGACTATGACGGGGACGGAACTCCTCTCTACGCCAACGTACAGACAGCGGTCGAGGTGGAGAACGCGTCCTCCGAGGATCACATTGCGAGGGTCGAGGTGTTCCTTACCCGCGACGGAAGCGATGAGGTCATAATCTGCCGCAGCCAGAAGTTGCAGATCAACGCCGGGACGGTATCGTCCGCCCGCATCGTGATGAATGTGGCCAATCCCGTGCTCTGGGACGCGGAGCATCCCGAACTTTACCGGCTTCACGCGAGGGTGACTGACCTCGGCATCTTCAAGACGCACCATGTTCCCTGTGAGAACGGCACCGTCGATGAGACCGATGTGCTCTTCGGCATCAAGACTGTTGCCGCCGACGCCGTCCACGGGCTCCGCATCAACGGAAAGAGCGTCAAGCTGAAGGGCGGCTGCATCCACCACGACAACGGAATGCTCGGAACGGTGTCCCTCTACGACAGCGAGTTCCGCAAGCTCTCCAACCTGAAGAAGATCGGCTTCAATGCCGTCCGCACCACGCACAACCCTCCGTCTGCGGTGCTGATGGAGGCCTGTGACAGGCTCGGAATGTATGTCTTCGACGAGGCCTTCGATGCCTGGGGCATGATGAAGCAGCCCGGTGACTACAACATGTTCTTCGAAACCGACTGGGAGAAGGATTTAACCCTCTTCATGAAGCGGGACAGGAATCACCCCTCCGTGGTGATCTGGTCTACCGGAAACGAGATTACGGAGCGCGCGGGACTGAACAACGGCTATGTGCTGGCGGAGAAGCTCGCGGAGAAGATGAGGTCCCTGGATCCCAGCCGTCCCATCTCCAACGCGATCTGCTCCTTCTGGAACGGCCTCGACACCGAGCTGATGGTCGAGAATGCAAGGAAGATGAAGGAACAGATGGAGAAGGCACAGAGCGGCGACGCGGATCTGCAGAACGCGGATACGGCCAAAACTGACCTGAGCTTCGAGGAACTCACCGAGGCCTTCTCGAGCAGCCTGGACATCTTCGGCTACAACTACCAGGAGGACCGCTATGAGCAGGACCACGTGCTCTATCCCGACCGGGTGATCCTCGGCTCCGAGAACTTCCCCAAGGAGATCGGCTTCCGCTGGCCGCTGGTGGAATCCAGGCCCTGCTACATCGGAGATTTCACCTGGACCGCATATGACTACCTCGGAGAGGCAGGCATCGGAAAGACCATGTTCTTTGATCCTGAGGACAAGGATTCCGACCGCGGCTTAAGAGCGTTCTCGTCCCACGTTTCTTCCTTCCCCTGGAGGCTCGCCAACGACGCGGATGTGGACATCAACGGCGGCCGGATGCCGCAGGGCGATTACCGCAGCGTGGTCTGGGGAAGCCCGGCGACATACGTCTTCTCCTACGATCCCGACAACTTCGGCAAGGAGGAGGTCATCAGCCAGTGGGGCTTTATTACGGTCCGCAGGAACTGGACCTGGCCCGGCAAGGAAGGAAAACCCGTCCAGGCGGTCGTATTCTCCGGTGCCGAAGAAGTTGCCCTCTTCCTCAACGGAGAGGAGATCGGAAGGCAGAAGGCAGGGGAGAGGGAGTGCCCGAAGCTGCCCAAGTCCTTCCTGTTCGACGTCCCCGCCTACACCCCCGGCACGCTCCTTGCGGTGAGCCTTAACGGCGGAGCGGAGGTCTCCAGGGCGGAGCTTGCGACGGTAAACGGCGAGGCGGCCGCGCTCCGCGTCACGCCGGAACGCACGGAGATGGCTGCGGACGGCCACAGCGTCACCTATGTTGCCATTGAGATCGTCAACGCAGGCGGACAGATTCTCCCGGATGCGGCTCTTCCGATGACCGCGTCTCTGGAGGCGGAGAACGGCGCGGCGGTTCTCGCGGGTTTTGGCTCCTCGAACCCCATTACGGCGGAGAACTATACCAGAGGGGAGTTTACATCTTACCGCGGCAGGGCCTGGGCGATTGTCCGGAGCGGCTATGAGGCCGGTGAGGCACGCCTTGAGGTGAAGGCCGGCGCTCTTGAGGGAGAAGCGGTGATCACCGTGAAGTAATGCAGGCACCGGATTCCGATGCCCTGCATATGGCCCCGGAGAAGCGGGGCGGAAAGGAATGCCATGGGAAAAGCTTATTACACTGAGGTGCATGTTACCGATTTCGGGCCCTACACGACAAAGATCATTCTTCCCCTGGATGCGAAGGTGAAGGCGGGAGCGGTCGGCAAGGACACGTTTTCCGTTTATGTTAACCGCCTGAATGCGAGGGGCGACCAGCTGATGGTGCCCCGGAAGATGTCCTTTGATCCGGAGGCCAGGAAAGACGTGATTCCCAGCAACGGGTATCTCACCGTGAAGGATGCGTGGCCGTCCGACGCATGCGGCAATCCGGCGGAGGAGAGCGATTACGTCACCCTGGTCATAAAGCACGGGCCTACGGCGCCGCTGGCGGCGGAGCTTGCCTATGTCGGCGACTTCAACTGCTTCATCTTCACGGCGCACACAATCACGCAGGTAAAGCCTTTTGAGGATGAGACCGGCGTCGTGACCGGGCTGGTTTTCGACCGGAAGGTAAAAGAATACGATCCCGACACGTACGGCTGGCTGCACGGTGTCTCCTCCTATGAGGAGTGCCCTCTTGCCTACGGCTACTTCGTGCCTCAGGGCGCCGGGGAGAAGAAGCCCCTGGTGATCTGGCTGCACGGAGCGGGCGAGGGCGGAACGGACGTGAAGGCCGCCTATGCGGGCAACAAGGTCGTCGCGCTCTCCGGCGCGGAGGACCAGGCGTTCTTCGGAGAGGGAGGCGCATATGTCCTCGCTCCCCAGACGCCTACCTTCTGGATGGACAGCGGCAGCGGCCATATCGAGGCGAACGGAAAGACCATCTACGGCCCTGCGCTTAAGGCGCTGATCGACGAGTTCATCGCGAAGAACCCCTCCATCGACACCAGCCGCATCTATATCGGCGGCGACTCCAACGGCGGTTTCATGACCGTGCGCATGATTCTGGATTACCCGGATTTCTTTGCGGCCGCCTTCCCGGTGTGCGAGGCTCTTCCGGACGCGTGTATCAGCGACGAGGAGCTTGAGACAATAAAGGACCTCCCGGTCTGGTTCGTCTCAGCGAGAACTGATACGGTAGTCCCGCCGGACAAGTTCGCGGAGCCGACCTACAAGCGGCTTAAGGCCGCGGGCAGCAAGGACGTGCACTTCAGCTTCTGGGACAAGGTGGAGGACCTGCACGGCCTCGCGGAGACGGAGGACGGATCCCGCTATGAGTACATGGGCCATTTCTCCTGGATCCCGACCTTCAACAACGACTGTGATTTCGACTACGACGGATCGAAGGTTACTGTGGACGGAAAGGAAGTCTCGCTTATCGAGTGGCTCGCGTATCATCACAGATAACCGGCGGCAGTCCCGGATTTATTGTTGACAAAGGCCGAAGAAATTGATATAAAGTCATTAATTTAATACGCTAAACCGATGAAGCGGGAGTAACGGCAGTTACGCCTCTACAGAGACCCCGGGATGATGAGAACCGGGGGAGAAACAGATTGTCAAATGGGCCGCCGAGGGCACAGCGAAATGCGGAAACTCCGCAGAGTATACTGCGACGTGAGGGCATACGTCAGTTGCCGGGGATATGTCTGTATCCTGCCGAGCGCGCGGCTTTGGCCGTGAATCAGGGTGGCACCGCGGATGTGCTGATCTATGATCGCAATTCGCCCCTGACAGGAAGAATGCTCTTTCTGTCGGGGGCGTTTTTTTGACCCGCAGGGAGCGTTCCTAGCGACAGTGGCGGGTGTCCTAAAAGGATCCGCAGCGGGAAGCCGGAAGAGCGGCTTCCCGGACGTACAGCAAAGGAGGAGACATCATGATCAGGGAAGCTATCGTGAAAATCGTCAACAAGGGCGACCTTACCTATGACGAGGCCTACGCCGTAATGAACGAGATTATGAGCGGGGAGACCACACCTACCCAGAACGCGGCGTTTCTCGCCGCTCTGTCCACGAAGAGCGCTAGGGCAGAGACCACGGACGAGATCGCGGGCTGCGCGGCGGCGATGCGCGACCACGCGACACGGGTGGACACGGGGATGGACGTGCTGGAAATCGTCGGGACAGGCGGAGACAACGCGCACAGCTTCAATATCTCCACCACATCCGCGCTGGTGGCGGCATCCGGAGGGGTGAAGGTCGCCAAGCACGGCAACAGGGCGGCCTCCTCCCAGTGCGGCACGGCGGACTGCCTCGAAGCTCTCGGAGTGAACATCCGGCAGAGCCCGGCGCGCTGCATCGAGCTCTTAAGCGAGGTCGGAATGTGCTTCTTCTTCGCCCAGGAATATCACTCCTCCATGAAATATGTCGGTGCGATCCGGAAGGAGCTCGGTTTCCGGACGGTCTTCAACATCCTCGGGCCGCTGACGAACCCTGCCTCACCGAAGATGCAGCTTCTTGGCGTGTACGATGAGTACCTGGTCGCTCCGCTGACGCAGGTCCTGATCAACCTCGGCGTGCAGCGCGGAATGGTGGTCTTCGGCCAGGACAAGTTGGACGAGATTTCCATGAGCTCCCCGACCACAATCTCGGAGATCAAGGACGGCTGGTACCGCCAGACGGTCATCACCCCGGAGGATTTCGGCTTTGCGCGCTGCGCGAAGGAGGAGCTGCGGGGCGGCACACCCGCAGAGAACGCTCAGATCACCAGGGACATTCTGGACGGCGCAAGGAGCCCCATGCGGGACGCGGTGCTTCTTAACGCCGGCGCGGCGCTCTACATCGGAGGAAAAGCGGAGAACATGGCCGGCGGCGTGAAGCTCGCCGCGGAACTCATTGATTCCGGGAGGGCAAAGGAGACGCTCCTAAGGTTCATCGAGGTCAGCAGCCGCCCCGAGAGTGCGGACAGGTAAGGATAGAGGAGGAACAGCATGTCCATACTGGACAGGATTGCGGAGAGCACCAGGGAGCGCGTGGCGGCGGCAAAACTCATAAGCCCCCCCGAAGCAGTCCGGAGGGAGGCGGAGGCTTTGCCGCGCGGGAGTTTTGCCTTCACCGAAGCGCTTGCAGGGCCGGGCTTATCCTTCATCTGCGAGTGCAAGAAGGCCTCGCCGTCGAAGGGGCTGATTGCGCCGGAGTTTCCGTATCTGGAGATCGCCGGGGACTATGAGGCGGCAGGAGCGGACGCCGTTTCCGTGCTGACCGAGCCGGAGTGGTTTCTCGGCAGTGACCGTTATCTTGAGGAGATCGCGCGGGCGGTGCGCATCCCCTGCCTCCGGAAGGACTTCACCGTGGATGAGTACATGATCTATGAGGCAAAACTCCTCGGCGCCGGGGCGGTGCTTCTCATCGTTTCGATACTCAGCCCCGCGCAGCTGTCGGAGTACCTGGAAATCTGCAGAGAGCTCGGAATCTCCGCGCTGGTCGAGGCCCACGACGCAGAGGAGATCGAAACCGCGCTGGCCGCCGGGGCAAAGATCATCGGCGTGAACAACCGGAACCTTCATGATTTCACGGTGGACACGGGGAACAGCGCGAGACTGCGGAGCCTCATCCCCCCGGAGGTGCTCTTCGTCTCGGAGAGCGGGATAAGCACCCCGGAGGACACCCGGAGGGCGGCGGAAGCGGGAGCGGACGCCGTTCTCGTCGGAGAGGCGCTCATGCGGGCGAAAGACAGAGGGGCGAAACTGAAGGAACTCCGGGAGGGCGCAGTTTTGCCCAGGTGAGGAAAAGGCCGGAAGACCTGTGCCGGCGGTGCTCTGCGGCGGGCTCCGCATTCTGCGAGGTTATGAGATGACGAGGATCAAGTTATGCGGGCTGAAAAGGGCGGAGGACATCGCGGCGGCAAACGGTCTGCTTCCAGATTATGTCGGCTTTGTCCTCTGGAAGGGCAGCAGGAGATATGTTCCGCCGGAGGAGGCGGAGAAGCTAAGGAAGATGCTTCGCCCGGGGATCGCCGCGGTCGGGGTGTTCGTGGATGAGGACCCGGAAAAGGCCGCGGAGCTCTTAAACCGCGGAGTGATCGACCTGGCCCAGCTTCATGGAAGCGAGGACGAAAGCTATATCCGGAGGCTCAGGGAACTCACGGACAAGCCCGTGATCCGGGCTTTCTGCGTCCGCCGGGAGGAGGATGCGGTGAGGGCGGAGGAGAGCAGCGCGGACTACGTGCTTGCGGATTCCGGCGCAGGAACGGGGACAGTGTTCGACTGGTCGCTTCTTGCGGAGCTTAAGAGGCCGTATTTTCTGGCCGGGGGGCTTGATCCGGAAAACGTCGGCGAAGCCGTCCGAAGGCTGCATCCCTGGGCGGTTGACGTGAGCTCCGGAATAGAGACGGACGGAGTAAAGGACAGGGAAAAGATGGAGGCCTTTGTCCGGGCGGTGCGCAGGGCATCCGCCGGGGAACAGGGGCAAGGAGGAGACAAGCGATGACGAATCCCAACGGACGCTTCGGAATACACGGCGGCCAGTATATTCCGGAGACTTTGATGAACGCGGTGATCGAGCTGGAGGAGGCCTACAATCACTACAAGGATGATCCGGAGTTTAAGAAGGAACTCTCGGAGCTCTTCAACGAGTATGCGGGAAGGCCCTCGAGACTGTATTACGCAAAGAAGATGACCGCGGACCTTGGTGGCGCGAAGATTTACCTTAAGCGCGAGGACCTGAACCACACCGGGGCGCACAAGATCAACAACGTCCTGGGCCAGGCGCTGCTCGCAAAGAAGATGGGCAAAACCCGCCTCATCGCCGAGACCGGCGCCGGGCAGCACGGCGTGGCGACCGCCACCGCCGCGGCTTTAATGGGCATGGAGTGCGTCGTCTTCATGGGCGAGGAGGACACGAAGAGGCAGGCGCTCAATGTGTACAGGATGCGCCTTCTCGGGGCGGAGGTCATCCCGGTGAAGACCGGTACTGCCACGTTAAAGGACGCGGTGTCCGAGGCAATGCGGGAGTGGACGTCGCGCATAGACGACACCCATTACTGCCTCGGGTCGGTGATGGGGCCGCACCCCTTCCCCACGATCGTCCGCGATTTCCAGGCGGTGATCTCCGCGGAGATCAAAGAACAGCTTATGGAGAAGGAGGGAAAACTCCCCGATGCCGTGGTGGCCTGTGTCGGCGGCGGATCGAATGCCATCGGCTCCTTCTATCACTTCATCGGCGACCCGGAGGTCAGGCTCATCGGCTGCGAGGCGGCGGGACGGGGCGTCGATACCTTTGAGACGGCGGCGACCATCGCCACGGGCAAGCTGGGAATCTTCCACGGGATGAAGTCCTATTTCTGCCAGGATGAATACGGCCAGATCGCCCCGGTGTACTCCATCTCCGCGGGACTGGACTATCCCGGCATCGGGCCGGAGCACGCCTGGCTTCATGACACCGGCAGGGCGGAGTATGTCCCGGTGACGGACGACGAGGCGGTGAACGCCTTTGAGTACCTGGCAAGGACGGAGGGAATCATCCCCGCCATCGAGTCCGCCCACGCGGTGGCTCACGTGATGAAGATCGCACCGGAAATGAGGAAGGACCAGATCGTCGTCATCACGATATCCGGCAGGGGAGACAAGGACTGCGCCGCGATCGCGAGGTACAGAGGGGAGGACATCCATGAGTAATCTGAAAAGAGCGTTTGACCACGGGAAGGCGTTTATAGCCTTCATCACCTGCGGCGACCCGGATGCGGAGACCACGCTGGCCGCCGTGCGCGCCGCGGTGGACGGCGGAGCGGACTTAATTGAGCTCGGCATTCCTTTCTCCGACCCGACGGCGGAGGGACCGGTGATCCAGGGGGCCAATCTGCGGGCGCTCACCGGGGGGATTACCACGGACAAGGTGTTCGGCCTGGTGCGGGAGCTTCGTACCGACGTCACGGTGCCCATGGTGTTCATGACCTATGCGAACGTGGTATTCTCCTATGGGGCGGACCGCTTTATCCGCACCTGCTCCGAGACAGGCATCGACGGCCTGATTCTTCCGGATCTCCCCTTTGAGGAGAAGGACGAGTTTTTACCGGTGTGCAGGAAGTACGGCGTGGACCTGGTCTCCCTCATCGCACCGACCTCCGAGGGGCGCATCGCCATGATCGCGAAGGAGGCGGAGGGCTTCCTGTACATTGTTTCCAGCCTCGGCGTCACCGGGACGAGGAGCGAGATCACGACGGACCTCGCATCCATCGTGGAGGTCGTGCGGCAGAACACCGATGTGCCCTGCGCCATCGGCTTCGGCATCTCCGCACCGGAGCAGGCCGCCCGCATGGCGGCGCTCTCCGACGGGGCCATCGTCGGCTCGGCGATCATCAAGCTCCTGGAGAAGTACGGGAAGGATGCCCCGGCGCACATCCGGGATTATGTGAGGTCCATGAAGGATGCGGTAACTGCCGCCGGTTAAGGTGCCAGGGAAGGTGCCAGGGGACGGTTCTCTGGAAAGTTTTCTGACAACTTGCCAGAGAACCGTCCCCTGGCTTCTGTGGAGGAAGCAGATGAATAAAAGAATTAAGATCCCGGACACGGACCTGGAGGTCTGCCCGATCGGCCTTGGCACGGTCAGCGCCGGAATCAAATGGGACGGGGCAGACGCGGACAGGCTGATCGGCACCTATCTGGAGCTCGGCGGCAACCTGATCGATACCGCGAGGGTCTACTCCGACTGGATCCCCGGGGAGACCGGCCGCAGCGAGCGGGTCGTCGGGGACTGGATTGCCCGGAGCGGGCGGAGAAACGAGATCGTGCTCATGACGAAGGGCGGCCACCCGAGGATCACGGAGAAGGGCGGAGACATGCACCTTTCCCGCATGTCGGAAAAGGACATGCGGGAAGACCTGGAGCTCTCGCTTAAGGCGCTCAGGACGGAGACTGTCGACATCTATTTCTATCACCGCGACGACGCAAACCAGCCGGTGGAGGAGGAAGTGGAGACGATGGAGAAATTCGTCCGGGAGGGAAAGATCCGGTACTATGCCTGCTCCAACTGGACCGCGGACCGGATGAAGGCGGCGGACGAATACTGCGCGGAGAAGGGATACCGCGGCTTTGTCGCGGACCAGGCGATGCTGAACGCCGGGATGCGCTTCATGAAGCCTCCGGCCGACGATACCCTGGTGATGCTCTCCGGCGACGTCGCGGAGTATCACAGGAGCGCGCCGCGGAACCTCGCGATTGCCTACTCGTCGCTGGCGGGAGGGTTCTTCCAACGGTGGGCGAAGGGGCAGGTCCCGGAGGACGATCCCTATAATACGCCGGGAAACATTAAAGCCGCGGAGGCGCTCAAGCGCGTGGCGGAGAAGTATGAAACCGGGATGACAGAGGCGGTGATTGGGTATATAGTTACAGGAGACTACCCGCGTGCAGCGCTGTTCGGCCCGGGGAGCGCGTCCCGTGTCCGGGAGGCGATGGCCGCGCTGGAGGTGCCGTTTGACCGGGAGGATTACAGGGAACTGGAATGACCGGAATCACTGCGGCAGGAATAAGGAATAAGGGGAATAAGCGCAGTATCGCGGACGAGCTCCGCGAGGCGGCAGGACTTGCCGCAGGCCTTGGGGCCGCCGCGCTTATTTTTCATGTCCTGGGAATCGGATGTCCGATCAGGTGGTTTACCGGGATTCCCTGCGCGGGATGCGGAATGACGAGGGCGCTGATCAGTTTTGCCTCATGTCATTTCCGTGAAGCTTTGCGGTTCTATCCTTTTGTGTTCATGGTCCCTCCCGCTTTCCTTCTCTGGGTTTTCCGGAGAAGGCTTCCCGGACGGGCGGAGAGCATGCTGAGAAAAGCGGTGTGGGTTGCAGCGGGGGCATTTATTGCGGTCTACGCTGCGAGAATCTTCGCGGGGGATCCGGTGCTTCACCCGGATATCCGGAGCGGGGTTTTATGGAAGCTGGCAAAGGAGGCTGGAAATGTATTGTCAGTACTGCGGCAGTGAGCTGCCGGAAGGAACAAAGTTTTGCACGAACTGCGGTAAGCCTGTGGGGGTTGCGGGCCAGGACAGCTGGCAGCAGAAGACGGACAAGGCCGCTGCGGCGATGGGGAGCTTCGCGGACGAGGCGATGGATACCCTGAACAGCGCCGGAAAGGCAGTGGATTCGGCGATTTCGGACATCGAGAGCGAATTCCGCGGCGACACGACATATTACGGCGCGCCGCTTCCGGAGGACAGGAGCCTTCTGGTGTATATCCTTCTGAATATCGTCACCTGCGGAATTTACGGTTACTATTTCATCTATTCGGTGGCAAAAGATGTCAATACCGCCTGCGAGGACGATGACGAGGAGACGGCGGGACTCGGGCTGTTCATCCTGCTCTCAATTGTCACCTGCGGCTTTTACGGGCTCTACTGGGAGTACAAGCTCGGCAACCGGCTTGCGAGGAACGCGGCGAGCTACGGGATCGACATGCAGGAGAACGGGACGACCATCCTTCTGTGGCGGATTTTCGGCTCCTTTATCTGTGTGGTCGGAACATTTGTCGGATCCTATATTCTCATAAAAAACGTCAACGCTATCTGCAAAGCGTACAACGACAGGTATTTCGCGTAAATAATCCGGGGGACGGCGCGCCGCACCGTCCCCTTTAGGTTTACCACGACCAGTTATTCCTGCTCTTTTTGTAAGCCTTCTGCCATTTGGATATTTCTTTCATCTTGACGGAATTGTCTTTGTTCTCCCTGCCGAGGTTCCTGTAAAGCCTCAGCCTTTCCTCCGAAAGTTCGCCGCTCTCGACTGCGGCCCTTACCGCGCATCCGGGCTCGGTTTCATGCCTGCAGTTGCGGAACCTGCATCTTTTCTCCAGTTCGACAATGTCGGAGAACGTGTCGTCTATGCCGTCTTTCGCCCACGACATCCCGACCTCGCGCATGCCGGGGGTGTCGATGAGGAATACCCCGTTATTCAGCGCAATCAGCTGCCTGTGCGTCGTGGTATGCCTTCCTGTCGAATCAGACTCCCTGACCGCGGAAGTTTTCATAATTTCCTCACCGGAAACAGCATTGACGAGGGTGGATTTGCCGGCCCCGGAGGATCCGAGAAGGCAGATCGTCTTTCCGGGGACGAAGTACTCCTTCAGCTCCTCCATCCCCGTCCCGCCGAGTGCCGAAACGGCGTGGACCCGGATTTTGTCCGAGAGCGCGCGGATCTCGGCGGTATAGTGCCCGGTATCGCCGCAGAGATCGGCTTTTGTCAGGACGACGACCGGTACCGCGCCTCCCTGCAGCGCGATGCCGGTGTACCTGGCGATCCGGTTTACGCTGTAGTCCTCGTTAAGGGAAGTCACGATAAAGCAGTAATCCACGTTGGCGGCCATGTACTGCATCACGCCGGTTTTCGCCTGATCCGGACGCATAAGGAAGCTTTTCCTTTCCAGGACGGACAGTATTATCGAGTCCCCCGAGGAATTGAGGGAAAGGTACACGTAATCCCCCACCACCGGGAGCTCG
>JAEEGL014250128.1_pt1 | contig 13733 bp, 16 predicted proteins | sample 9134231 | NCBI WGS metagenome assembly JAEEGL01 (sample SAMN16246548, study PRJNA631951) | gut metagenome | biome: gut microbiome; feature: rumen; material: fiber-attached | host: Bos | place: Iran: Karaj | collected 2018-10 | reverse complement strand
TCCTCGTCACGCTGCTCGAAGCGCCGCTGCTGGCCCTGGTCTGCGGCCTGCTGACGCATTATGCCCCCGACGGCGGAATGTACACGGTCATGGAGAACAAGAACCTCGTTTCCTACTTCTTTATGGCCATTATCGTCGCCATTTTCCTCGGGATGTCGGGCAGCGCGGAAGAAATTATCCGGGACAAAGCCCTGCTGAAGCGGGAAAAATTCCTGAACCTTTCGTACCCGGCCTACATCTGGTCCAAGATCCTGTTCGCTGCCGCCGTCTGCGCGATTCAGACGCTGCTCTTCATCGTCGTCGGCAACGCCCTGATGGGCATCCATTTCAATTTTGCGATGTGGTGGGGCATCCTGTTCCTCGCCGCTTTCCTCTCCAGCCTCATCGGCCTGATCCTTTCGCAGTGCATGTCGTCGGTCGTGGCCATCTACATCACCATCCCTCTGCTGCTGATTCCGCAAATCCTGCTCTGCGGCCTGGTGGTGCGTTTCGACGACCTCAACCCCGGCAGCGAGACGGGCAATGTCCCCATCATCGGCGAAGTGATCCCTTCGCGCTGGGCCTTCGAGGCGCTGGCCGTTTCTTCCTTCTCGGACAATCCTTACGAGAAGCCCTTCTATGAGGGCGACCGCGAAAAATTCGTCTGCCAGTACTACGAATATGTATTCCTGCACGAACTGGAGTCCCAGCTGGAGAGCCGGGAATTCGAGCGCGGGCAGGGCATTGAGGAGAAGCCCCAGCATATGGCCGTCCTGCGTGCGGAACTGCCGCACCTCGCGGAAATCTGCGAAATCGACCCTTATGAGGGCGATGAAAGTTATGCGTCCCTCTCGGCCTATCTCGCCCAGGCGAAGAAAGTGCTTTCCAGCCGCGGCAACCGCGCCACGCTCGCCCTGGACCGCGAGGTGGGGGCCTTCGTCCGTGAACACGGAATGGAGGCGCTGCGCGACCTCAAGCGGGACAGTTACAATATCCAGTTGGAGAATCTGGTGTTGGGACGCGATGCCGAGCGGCGCTGCAGCGTCGTCGGAAGCCACATCGTCCCGCGCTGCGGAGCGATTTTCCTGCCGCCCCGCTCCAGCTGCGGCCGCGCCCCCTTCTACAGTGGAATCAAGCGTATGGGAACGCTTGAAATTCCCACCCCGCTCTTCGATATCGCCGTGTTGGTTTTGATGTGTATTTTCGCCGCCTGTTGTTTATTTGTGAATTTCCCGGAATTTTTGTTAAATTTGCAACGTATAGTGCGAAATAAATAAAAAACTGACCGATATCACTATGAAAAAATTGACTGTTATCCTGCTCGCCCTTGCGGTGGTGATGCTTCCTTCCTGCAAGAATCAGAGCAAGAAAAAAGCGGCGCAAGAGGCCTCCAAGACTGAAATCAGCCAGAAGGAAAAATTGGTGACCGAGGAGTTGAAGCTCAATCTCCAGGCCCTGAGCGAGTCCGTTTCCAAGATGAAATCCGTTCCCTTCATCTATTCCAGCAACGGCGCCGTGAAACTGTCCCCGAAGGAAAAACTGGTCAAGCCGGATTACCTGCTGAACCCTGCATTGGTTTCCGACCTCGTCACCCTGACCCAGAAATACCGCGCCGTCGCGATGCTGAGCGTGGACAAGGCCGTGGCAGAACTCTACGAGATGCCGGTGAAGGAATATGAAGACAACACCGCAAAGGTCGCGATGGACATCAACGATGCCGCCCTGCTGCAGTTCTCCGAGAACCTTCAGGCCAACAAGGGTGCCGGCGAGGCCTTCTCCGCCTTCTATGATGCCGAAATCGAGGCGAACCGCGCTCCCTTCTTCTGGGAGGCCGCCGCTGCCGGTATGGTGGAGCAGCTTTTCGTCTGCACGAAGAATCTGGACAAGTTCATCGGCATGTTCGACGACCAGTCCGCCAGCGACGTGACCTACAACTTCGTCTGCGTGCACGAAGGCATCAAGTCCCTGATCGAGTTCTATCCTGAAATGGAAAGCCTCAATACCATCCTTGACCCGCTGTATGTCATCAATGCGATGAACGTGGAGCAGCTCAAGATGCAGCTCATCGAACTGAAGGGCGAGATTGAGGTTATCCGTACCGCCCTGCTCAACTAGGGTGAAGTATATTTTCGTCGTCAACGGGCGCTTCGACAAGGCCCATATCCTTCCTGACCTGGAGGCACAGCTTGCAGGTCGGGATATTTCTTATACGACCTATGTCACCAAGGGTATCGGCGACGGTACCCGCTACGTGCGGATCCATTGCGAATTCCATCCCGGCGAAGAAGTGTGCTTCGTCGCCTGCGGCGGCAGCGGAACCGTGAACGAGGTGGCCACCGGCATTTTCGGAGCGGGACCGGAAAAGAGTTTTGCGATCCTGGCCTACGGTACGACGAACGATTTTACCAAATGCTGGCCCGAACGGTGTTTCACTTCCCTGCAGGATTTGCTGGAAGGGGAGGAGAAGCAGGTGGACCTGATCCGCTGCAACGACGACTTTGCGCTCAATGTCGCGAATATCGGCTTTGATGCGATGGTGGCTTACCGGGCCAACGAATTCATTGAACTGGGCCGCGGCAATCCCTATGGCCGCAGTGTGCTGGCGGGGATGCTGGGATCTCGCTTCAACCGCGTCAAAATCTGGGTGGACGGCGAAAAAATCAGCAGTTGCCTGACGATGCTCTGCACGGTGGCCAACGGCCGCTGCTGCGGCGGGGAATTCTACTGTGCCCCTCGTGCCAGGGTCGATGACGGCCTGATGGAGGTCTGCCTCATCCGCAGCCTTCCGCTTCTGCTTTTCCTGACGATCCTGCCCCTCTACCGGAGCGGCCGTCATCTGGATTCGAAGCGTTGCATGCGGCATATGGTCTATCGTCGGGCGAAAAAGGTGGTGGTGGAGTCCCCGACCATGATTTTCGTGAGCCTGGACGGTGAGATTACCGCCGGGACCCATCTGGAATTTGAAATATTGGAAGGCGCCGTCAAACTGCGCCTGCCCCGCCTGAGGGAGGAGGCTGCGCAATGAGACTGAAGCGTTCCCTGGCCATCCGGATGAGTATGATGATCATCGTCGCGGTGTCCGTCCTCTTTATCGGTGCGTTTGCCGGAGTGGCCATCCTGGCCCGCCGTGCCCTGCGTGAGGGAGCCACCCGCAATGCGACCCTGCTGCTGGACAAACTGCGCGAGGAAATCAACCTTTCCCTGCGGGAGGTGGAAACCGCCACGGAGAATATGATCTGGGTGGTGAAAGAAAAGCAGCCGAGCCCGGATGACATCAGCGAGGTTCCTCGCCGCCTGGTCGAATTCAATCCTCCCATCATCGGAAGTACCGTGGCCTTCGAGCCCTGGTTTTACCCTTCTGAAGGTTATTGGTATGCCCCTTATTCTTACCGGGACGAACAGACCGGCGTCATCAAGTCCATCCAGATGGGCAACGAGAACTACGACTATTTCAATATGGAATGGTATCGTGAGCCCCATCGTAATGCGCACAACCGTTGGAGTGACCCTTACTTCGACGAGGGCGGCGGCGAGCAGATGATGGCGACCTATTCCGTCCCCATCTGGAACGAAAATATGGAGGTCTATGCCATCCTGACCGCCGATATTTCCCTGAAACGCTTCTCGGAGAAAGTGGCGGCCGTCCGTCCCTATGAGAATTCCTTCTCTTTCCTGCTGGGCCGGAGCGGTACCTTTATCTGCCATCCCGATTCCACACGGCTGCTTACCCAGACCATTTTCTCCGAAGCCCAGCGCATCGGCAGCGAGACGCTTGCCCAGGTTGGCGAAGAAATGCTGAGGGGCAAGGAAGGATGCACGGAATACACCGGCTCCGACGGCCGGAAGCATTTTATGGCATACAGCCCCGTATCCAACGGCTGGTCCATCGCCATCTCCTTCCCTTACGAGGATGTGTTTGCGGGCTTGCGGCGGCTCCAGTGGCTGCTGATAGTCATCGGCCTGCTGGACCTCCTCATGCTCTATCTGGTCATCCGCAAGGTCGTGACGCGTCTGACGCAACCCATCACCCTCTTCACCTATACGGCGATGAATATCGCCAAGGGCAACTTCAAGGTGCACGTCCCGGAGGTGAACACGCAGGACGAGTTGAAACGCCTCCACGATTCGCTGGAATATATGCTTCTTTCCTTCCAGGAATACATCGCGGAACTGCGCTCCTCCACGGCGTCCAACGAGCGTTACGAGAGCGAACTGCACATCGCCTCTTCCATCCAGCGGCAGATGCTGCCTTCCGATTTCTCGAATTCCGAGGGTGTGGACATATTCGCGATGCTTTCGCCGGCCAAGCAGGTGGGAGGGGATCTCTATGACTTCGTGATCCGCAACCGTACGGTCTATTTCGCGGTCGGCGACGTTTCCGGAAAAGGCGTCCCTGCGGCCCTGTATATGGCGATTACCCGGGCGGCCTTCCGTTTCACATCAGGCTTGGGCATCGGCCCGGAAGGCATCCTTTCCCGTATCAACGACGTGTTCGCGGAAGGGAATGCCAGTGCTATGTTCGTGACCCTGTTTATGGGAAAATTGAACCTGGATACCCTGGAACTCGAATGGTGCAACGGCGGTCACAATCCCATCGTCATCGTGAATCCGGACGGGACCTCCGAATTCCTGCAGGCCAAGCCCAATCTGGCGGCGGGCCTGTTCCCCGGCTTCCCCTATGTCAGGGAATCCCGCCAGATGCAGAAGGGTTCCCGACTGATCGTCTATACCGACGGCGTGACGGAAGCGGAACGGGCGGACCAGGCGCAGTTCGGCGAAGAGCGGCTGCTCTCGTTCGCATCTTCGGTTGCTCCGGAGGCCAGTTCCCAGACCTGTTGCGAGGACCTCTTTGCCGCCGTTCAGGCCTTTACCGCCGGCAATCCCCAGAACGACGACGTAACCATCCTTTCCCTGAAGATTTAGCGTATGCGGCTCTTTCGGTACTTGCTGCCCGGCCTGCTTTTTCTGACGGGCTGTGCGTCCGGGGTGCAGGGCGTCCCGGAGCCGGTATCCCACGGTACCGTAGAGGAAATCCGCCGGCATCCGGAAAAGGCCGGGTGCCTGATGTATGTCTATGATTATTCTGCGGAAAGCCCGATGACTCCGGCTCCACGGGGCTACAGACCGTTTTATATCAGCCATTTTGGACGTCACGGCGCCCGCTATGTCCTGGGGATGCAGTATGATACGCTCTATCAGGTCCTGGACCGGGCCGCTCGTGCGGGCCGGCTTACCGACCGCGGAGAAAGGCTGTTCGAAGAATATAAGGCTTTCCATGCCCGGGTGATTCCCCACGAAGGCGAATTGACGAGGATGGGGACCGAGGAGCAGCGCGTCATCGCCGCCCGTCTGTTCCGACGTTTCCCTGAGGTTTTCTGGGGGGAAACGCGAGTCGGTGCCATCGCTACGACGGTGCCGCGCGTCATTATGAGCATGTATGCCTTTACCGACGCCCTGCACGAGCAGGACCGTTCCCTGCACGTCGAGGCCGGGGCCTCCGATGCTTTCAACCCGCAGTTGCGTTTCTGGCTCAGTCCCCGCGCGGAGAACCATCCGCTTTCCCTGGTGGATATTTCGGCACCCTATATACCGTATTTTCGTCAGACCGTGGATGTCCCCGGCATCCTCGGGCGGATTTTTACGGAGCCCGCTACGATAGGGAAGTCGCTCTTCTTCGACGAGGTCCTTTTCCTGCGCTTTCTGTTTGTGGTGGAGTCGGGAATGCAGTGCCTGGATGCGCCGGAACCCCTTTTCGACGGTCTGTTTACGGAGGAGGACCGCATCGCGGTCGCCCGGGCGGACTGGTACCGGATTTTTCGCTGTTTCTGTCATTATGAGGATTCCGGGACGATTTTTCCGGAACTGGCCGGGCACGCCCTGCTGGACATCATCGACAGGGCGGAGGAGGATATGGCTTCCGGGCAGATGCAGCTGCGCCTGCGTTTCAGCCACGATTCGTCCATGATTCCCCTGGTGGTAAGGATGGATATTAACGGCTACGGCCGGATGGCGCGGACGCCGGAAGAGGCGTTCGAGATCTATCCTCCCTGGGAGATGCCGATGGGCGGCAGCCTGCAGTTGATCTTTTATCGCCGTCGCCCTTCAGACGAAATCCTGCTGAAGGTCCTGCTGAACGAGCGCGAGGCCAGCCTGCCCTTCGAGGCAGTTACCGGCCCTTACTATCGCTGGAGCGATTTTAAGGCGTATTATGCCGCGCCGCTAAGCCAACGATAGTCTTAAGCTTTTTGATGAAATCTTCGACTTTGGAGATGTAAGGTTCCACGTCCTCCTTCGTCCAGTCCAGAAAATCATCATAATCGCCTGTATGCCTCATATTCTGGAGCCTAGCAAGTAGAGCGCCATCTTCCGTCGTAAGAATACCCGTACGCACATAATTCTGACCTATCATCCCGATAATCCCATCGTGCGTTCTTGCAGTAAACCCTGCGTTGACGAGTAATGCGGAAGATGCATAGTATGCAGCATAATAGAGACGATTGGCAGCAAGGGTCCAATGGCCCATAGACGCGCAATCTTTTGCCTCTACAAACGCGTTGTCGGCCTTTTCAAATCGATAGGAAACTATCGCATCCCTTTCTTCAGTTGTCAATGGCATAGGCTTACTCCTTCTGCGCTGATGTTCTTAAAGAACGGGGTTATACTCCGCTTGTTCCAATCCTCATAGGTGTAGATGAGCGGATGGATTTGCTCTCCGACAGTCCATCCATAGTCCACAAATGGGTAAGCAAAGCGTTCAAAATCCTGCCCCGTGGCTCTAGAACCCTTGATAAGGATAAGAACATCCCAGTCTGAATCCTTTCTGGCATCTCCACGCGCCCGCGAACCAAACAGAATGGCATCGGCCCCCTCAGGCAGAACTTGCATTGCAACCTGCTTCATCCCCTGTATGATATCCTTCGAACTCATTTACTGCAAAGGTATGGTTTTTTCCCGGAAATAAAAGAACTCGTAGAAATCCGGACAATATAAATCTTTTCGTTAACAAAATCTAAACAGCTTCTTAGCGTGCATTACGCTATTTGTCCAGATCGGCAAAAAATCGCTCGGCCGTGTTCAACTGGCTTTCTTTTTCGGAAGCGGCTAAAATCCGGGTGGTGAAAACGGACTGCGGAGTTGAGATAAGCCGTATGGTCGTCCCTGTATCTTCTTCTTCCGGAAAAAGGAAAGTGTCGAAGCGGATAGCACCGCCGATGGCGCCCGGGTAGCTCGCTACATCCGCAGGATGTTTGCCCCAGACGGCTGCCCAGCCCTCGCCCCGGCGGACTTGTGAGCCCGGATGATAATTGATCCCGGTGGCGATGCGGATCGGCTTACCCTGAAGTTCCCGTGTCGTCACGACAGCCCAGCGGTCATTGTCCACGACATCGACCCGGACACTGACATCCACGGTATCTTCCTGATAGGGGATACCATAGGAGGTCATTTCCATAAAGACACCCTTCTCCGTCCTCCCCACAAGAGAGCGCCTTCCTTTGGTAGCGCTGAGCTTAAGCTCCTGCGCACCGTCCCATAGACGTATTCCGCCAAGCCCTACGGTCTTGCCCACGAAATATTCATCGCATCCGGCTCCCTCGTTCAGTTGGGCGTCCAGCGATGGATACCAGCTCCAACGGGCAAGCTCGTTATCCATTTCCCCGCTCTTGTTGTATACATCTATGGCTCCGCGATCGTCAAAATAAAAACGAAGGGCCATATACTGATTCTCTACGGCAGGTCCGTGATGACCGGCCGTCTTTACCTCCACCCCTTTTCCCGGCGACCATATCTCATTCACCTGCAAGCTGTCGCTACGTAGGAACTGACTGTAGAATGTGTGCTGTGCACGGGCCGTTTTACAGGGGAAGACCAGCAAAGCCAGGCCTAAGAAAAGAAGAACTTTGTTCATACCAAGATACATTATTTCACTTTCACGCGGGGGATATCCTCCCAAAGGGTGGTATAGTGGGGCGACTGGTGGTCGCGGGCCATGCGGATGTGACCGTCGCCCTGAGTGCCCAGCAGCAGCGATTCCCGGCCATAGGAACGATGAATGGCGTCGATGGCGGAGGATAGCCGCCCCTCGCGCTCCTGTGTCTCGCTGTCAATGAAAAGGCTGCCGGTATGGTCTTCCGCCTGCACGAGACGGGTAATGACCACTCCGGCCTTCTTATAGCCATAACCCGGCCGGAAAAGCGCTTTCAACGCCTCCAGCGAAGCCTGGATGAGGGTCCGGTAATCCGACGAAGCCTCCGGCAGCACGACCAGCTGCGAGCCGTAGGTCTGCGGCGCCGACTCCTTGAAACGGTTGGTAAAGGCAAAGACCGCCAATTCGAGGGCCAGCGAGCCCTGCTTGCGCAGTTTCGCGACGGCACTTCCGGCAAAGTTGGCCACCTGCTCCGAAAGCAGCGGCAGATCGTCAATTTCCCTGGCGAAGGAGCGCGAAACGCAAATGCTCTGCTTCGGCTCAATCAGGTCCTCGAACTCGATGCAGGGCACTCCGCGCAGTTCCTTCCAGGTCTTGAACCCCGGCAGCGCGAAAAGCTTCCGCACGGTGGTCTCCGGCAGTTGCGTATAGTCCCAGGCGCTGCGGATGCTCATTTTTTGCAGTTTTGCCGATGACCTTCGGCCGATGCCCCATACATCGGCGGCTGGGAAGCCGCGCAGCACTTTTTCAATGTCCTGCGGCCGATGCAGGTAGCAGCCGCCCCTGAGCTTCGGGTACTGCTTGCATAGCTTCGATGCGATTTTTGCGAGCGTTTTCGTCGGCGCGATGCCGACCGATACCGGGATGCCCGTAAGCCGCAGGCAGGCTTGCGATATCGCCTTGGCATAGGCATCGAATTCCAGCCCTTCGCAGCCGCTCAGGTCGAGGAATGCTTCGTCGATGGAATACTGCTCCACCCCGGGGGCATAGCTGCGAAGCACCTCCTGCACGCGCCGCGACATATCGCCGTACAGGGCATAATTCGAACTGAAGACCGCGACGCCGCAGCGTTCCGCCAGGTCCTTGACCTTGAAGTAGGGATCACCCATTTTGATTCCCAGGGCCTTGGCCTCGTTGGAGCGGGAAATGGTGCAGCCGTCATTGTTGGAGAGCACGATGACCGGCTTTCCGTTCAGGTCCGGACGGAAAACCCTTTCGCAGGAGACGAAAAAGTTGTTGCAGTCGGCCAGGGCGTACATCCATCAGGCTTTCTTGATGATCCAGGTGACGACGCCCCAGATCAGGAAATTGTTGTCCGCACCGACGTGGATGGGCTTGAATTTGGTATTTTTCTCGTTGCAGGGCAGCAGCACGGCTTCCGTTCCCTTGATCTCCACGCGCTTGACGGTATATTCCCCGTCGATGAAACATACGGCCTTGCAGCCGTTGAAAGGAGAAAGCGAGCGGTCTACGATGATGATGTCCCCTTCATCCATATCGGCATCCACCATCGACACTCCGTCGATGCGGAAGAAAAAGGTCGAGGCACTGTGGCGCACGAGCAGCTTGACCAGGTCAAGTTTTTCGCGCAGGTCTTCCGCCGGGGACGGAAAGCCCGCCTTCACTTCGCCCATAAAGGGTAATTCCCCGGAGGGAAGGTCTGTGGTCGGATGGGGTTGCATGCTTTTGCAAAGCTACAATTTTTTTGGATAACTTTGCGTGATGATACAAAAGACGAATGCAGCAAGGCTGCTTGATGCCGCAGGAATTGCCTACCAGCTCATTCCTTACGAAGTGGATGAGGAGCATCTGGATGCGGGCCACGTGGCCGCCCAGTTGGAGGAGGACCCCGACCGGGTGTTCAAGACCCTCGTCCTGCGCGGCGACCGCAACGGTCCCTTCGTCTGTGTCATTCCCGGTTCCCTGGAGGTGGATTTGAAACTGGCCGCCAAGATCTCCGGCAACAAGAGTTGCGAGATGCTTCACCTGAAAGAACTCTTTCCCCTGACCGGATATATCCGGGGAGGCTGTTCTCCCATCGGGATGAAGAAGGCCTTCCCGACCTTCATCCACGAGAGCGCCCTGCTCTACGAGGGCATCTATGTCAGCGCCGGCGTCAGGGGTCTCCAATTGCTGATCGACCCCCAGGCCCTGATCGATTTCATCGGCGCCGGGATTTATCCGATGCTGTAGGGGGTCTGTTTGGTTTCGGCCGTCCAATCCGCCCGTTTCATAAACGCCTGAGAGGCGCCGCCTGTTTTTGTGAAACGTATCGAAAAATTATTTAAAACATACTTTAAATTTATTTAGAATACGTTTATCTCTCTTCCTCAGCTGGGGTATCGCTATAGCGCTCGGGCAGGGGTGACAGGGGAAAGGTAGGGTTGTACGCTCCGCATCCTTCTCATGATTTCTTTGTCGTTGCGGGTACGTTGCATGGTATAATCCGACTGCAAACCCATCAGCAGGTCAGCGGAGATTCCCAGCGCAGATTCGATGTACAAAGCCGTGGGGACCGTCAATGGTCTCCGCTCGTTCAGAATATCGTTGAGCATGGTATAAGGAATACCGATGCGCCCGGCGAAATCTTTTTGGGATATTCCCCGTGCTATCAATTCATCCTTGATTACTTCGCCCGGATGAGTGGGAGTAAACTTCTTGCTTGTCATATTGCTATTGATAGTGATTCGATAATTCCAAAATGTTGCAGACGGTTACAATAATTTCTCCGTCTGAGCGCTCTGTTATGAACTCCAACCTGTACTTATCTGTTACCCGTACAGATTCCTTCCCCGCTTTGTCTCCGGATAGTTTCTCGTAGTTCAAGGAATTGAAGGGGAACAAGTCTTCAACCCCCTTGGCATGTTTCAGAATGTTAACAACCTTTATATATTTCTTGATGACTTCTGGCTGAAACCTATGCTTCTTGTCGGAAGTCTGGTTGTAATAAAGGTCGGACAGGTATGCCTGTTTAAAAACTATCTGCATCGCGCAACACTTTTCGGCAAAGATAGATAAATTTTTGAAAATACACTAAAAAAGTGGATTTTTTCAAGATGAAGGGAGATAAGTGTGGTGTTGACATTTGTAGATTAGTTCATTATATTTGCAAAGTCGGGTAACCGACTGACATAAAGCGAAAGTGTTTCGCGTTGTCCTTGTATGAAATCTGGTAAATTTTGAGAGGGACGATGATTGAAGCGCTCCGCTCGGCATTGATTACTGCCCGGTCTATCTTGACCGTTGGTTTATATGTCGAGTGTGGAGTATCGGTCAAATCCATTCTCAAGGTCCTACCAGAACCCCATACAGTGGAGGCGAAGCGGCTCCACACTTTTGTATTATAAAAAATCTCGCGGAGTCGGAGAAAAATATTTTACTATGAAAAAAATCATTTATTTCTTTCTCATTGCTCAGGCAGTTATGTTTAACAGCTGTTCAAAAGAAGTAATTTCAACAAAAGAAAAGGACAAAACTCCAAAAACTAATTATTGCACGGCGGAATTATTTTATAACTCGGAAACTGATCAGATAGGGGTAAGAGTTCTTGATTCTGGAGGGGGTATAGATTTAGATGCTCATGTCCAAGGAAAAATGGTCTTGACAGGAGTAATAAATTATGAGGAATGTCGCTACGATTATGTGGATGGGAAATTAACGACTTATACTGTACCAGTTAGCAGTGATTGTCGCTGGGATGAGGAATTGTTTTATGGTAGTTCTGCTATACTACATTCAGGAAAACGGGAAGAACTGGCCCTTTCTACTTATCCGAAACTAGTGGAAGCATTTAATTATCCGTTTAGGAAGACACTCACGATTATTTATCCAGAACCGTACACTAAAATATATTATCCAGATCTAACACATGTCCATTTTGAGGGGACGATTGAGTTTTATCGGAGCGCATATCAAATTACAAGTGATAAGCTTAAACTCACTATGGCTGGTAAGTTAGATGAGATATCAAGATTAACATTACCAGTTGAGTGTAAGTTTGAACTAACAATGAATAAAAATGTCCGATTAGCTCCTGTACCATTTAGTGCGATTGTAAATGGCGAAATAGTTAAATATCCTGACGAACAATAATCAATCTGTAGTTTTAATAGATTTGAGTCAGACATGAAACTACAACATATTGTATTCTCATTCTTAACCATAATTATTTCAACTCAAATCGCTGCAGCTCAGATACAGGTTAAGCGCCACGAGGTCGAGGTGAGCATCGCGGGCAATTATCCGCTCTTCCAGATCAGCGGTCCCTATTCCGGCTCGGAGAGGGATCATATCGTCCCTTACCAGAACTGCTTCATGTTCGAGGCGACGGTGGCTTACAGGAACAACCTTCCCGACATCCCTCTCGCCCTCGGGGCGGAGGTGCAGTTCGGCGCCACGGCGAGGAATACCGGAGGGAAGTACGCCGTCTCCGACGGCAGCGGGAGGTACATGAACTACGGCGCCGGCTGGCGCACGCTCGCGGCTTCCTTCACGGTCGAATACGACTTCCTCAGGGGAAGGAAGGTATCGCCGTTCGTCGGTCTGGGTGCGGGCATCGGGTTGTGCCAGAGCACGCTGGACGAGGGGAAGGACATGGCTCCGATATGGCTGCGTCTCTATCCCGTCGCCTTGTGCGTGACGCCCCGCGTGGGCGTGGAGTTTTTCAACGGGCTCCGTCTCACGCTGCGGTGCCTCATCACGAGGAAGGAGTACAGCTCGGTCTCGATGGGCATCGGCTACGCCTTTGGCGGCAAGCCGATCAAAAACCGGGAGTAAGTCCCAGGGCCAGTGTAACCGGTTGAATCTTTGAAACTTTTATATTTTCCTTTCGTATAATGGGATGACGAAAGATATAAAAATATGAAAGTGATATTCTTGGATTTTGACGGTGTATTGAACACGGAGAATTATCAGGTCCGGCGGCGCTCGGAGGGACTTCCTGTAATGGACTCCTATGGCCACCGGTTCGACCCTGAGGCCATTGCAAACCTCGGGAGCACTCTTGAGGCGGTTCCGGATGCAAAGATTGTCGTCGAGTCAAGTTGGAAGGTGATGGGGCTCCTGCACCTCAGGCAGATGTGGAAGGCAAGGAGCCTCCCCGGGGAGATCAATGCTTGGCTTCGTGAAAAGGACTGTCAGTATATCATCATTGACGACGTTGCCAAGTTCTCTGGAGAGATGGTCAGGCGCCACATCAAAGTAAATCCGGAGGAGGGCTTGACATCGATAAAGGCTCTCAAGGCCATCGATGCGTTACTGTTTTTATAGTCTCCTTTTGCTTCCATTATCCTCTTTCCGCAGCAACTGAACCTTTGTATCCAGTTCTTTGCGGACATTTCCCAGCAGGTCGGTATCTCTATATTGTTCACTGAGTACCAGGAGGCCGCCATCTGCGGAGATGATATCAAAGTTGGTCGCCCGAAGGGTTATTTCGCCCGCCTCTGCAATCTCTCCGTCAGTGTGGAAATATGAAAAATGCGACTCGGGAATCGATAGCCTGTCCCCCAGCAGTTTGTAACTGATCCTGCCTTCGTAATCGTCGTACTTGCGGAGCATGGCATCCGCAGAGGGGCAGGGAAGAATGTGTTTGGACTCGAATACGAGGGATTCTCCGACGATGAAAACATTGGCGGCACCCAATTGTGACTTCCAGCCCGAATCCGTAGTCGAAGTTATTTCGCGCACCTGGATAGATTCGACCGTCCATTCCCCTTGGAGTGAAGACTGGGAAATCTTGCCGCAGGCCGTTGCCATACACAAAGCAAGGAAAACGAGGAATCTATGCATAACTATTGTGGTTTTCTTTCATCGGCAAAGCTACAATAATTTT
>JAEEGL014153202.1_pt1 | contig 13733 bp, 6 predicted proteins | sample 9134231 | NCBI WGS metagenome assembly JAEEGL01 (sample SAMN16246548, study PRJNA631951) | gut metagenome | biome: gut microbiome; feature: rumen; material: fiber-attached | host: Bos | place: Iran: Karaj | collected 2018-10 | reverse complement strand
TTGAACAGTGATACAAGAAAAATTTGTGAAGTAATAAAAGACATTTCTATCTTGAATAAAACTGATTTTGAAAACTGGCGTAATACTATTACAAGTTTGAAACCAGCAGAAGCAGAAGTTACAAAGGAAAAGATTAAAGAAAATCCTTACCAGGACTTTAACCCACGTGAAAATTACGACAAGCCTTCTTATACTGTAAAACAGTTAGAAGAACAATTAGATTTAATTTATACAAAATGGGAAGATGCAATTAAAGCAACATTCAATGATCCTGGAATTGACCAAAATTTGAATATGCTTACTGGTGACCAGAAAACTCTTGCAACTAACTTTAAGAATGGTACAGCAAAAATTACAACCGATAACTGTAACATGATGAGAGATATTATTAATAATCTTTCTAATGGATTTGAAAAAGTTGAATTAACAAACGCTAATTTTGCAAGCATTTTCTCTAAGCCAATGGGAGTTGAAGAAGCTAAGCAAGCTTTCGAACAGTACATCGAAGGACAGTGTGCTGGAAAAGACAGGAACAAGATTAGAATTATTTTAAGTGGTAAATAAAAAATGGAGGATAAATATGGCACAAATTCAAGGGGTTAGAATAAGAAATTATAAAGCATTACAAAATATTACTCTTGGAAAATTATGGAACAACAGAGAAGAACCTTTAACACCTCTCACAGCTGTAATTGGAAAAAATGGAGTTGGTAAAAGTAGTCTTTTTGATTCTTTTGGCTTTATTGCAGATTGCCTAAAAAACGGTGTTGAAGAGGCATGTGAAAATCGAGGTGGATTCAAAAAAATATTATCAAAAGGTCAAAATATAAAAGAGCCAATTGAATTTGAAATCTATTACAAAGAGAGTGGAAATGATCGCCCAATTACTTATGAATTTTCTATTGCTCTTGATAAAGCAGATAGACCTTATGTTATGAAGGAAAGACTTAGACAGCGACGTCAAGGGCAAGATAAGGGGTGGCCATTTTCTTTTCTCATATTGAATAAAGGAGAAGGAATAGTTTGGAAAGGTCAGACAATTGGAAAACAAATTAAAGAGGATGATTCTCTTTTTGATGCTGCACAACTTATTACAGAAATTGAATCTGGAATTATTACAGAAGAAACTAATGAGACAGAGGTTGTAAGACTTGAAGATATACGACATCTAGCTATTACTACACTTGGAGCATTAAAACAGCATCCTCGTATTTCTTCATTCAGGAAATTTATTGAAAGCTGGTACTTAAGTTATTTTTCTCCTGATTCAGCTAGAAATTTACCCATGAAAGGAATGCAAAAGCACCTTGATGTTCATGGCGACAATTTAGCAAATGTGGTACAATTTATGCAAAAAGAACAACCAAAGCGCTTTAAAAATATTTTGGAAAGAATTGCTTCAAAAATTCCAGGGTTAGAAAAAATCGATACAGAACCAACGCAAGATGATAGACTGCTTTTACGCTTTTATGGTAAGGGATTTAAAGAACCGTTTTTTGCGCAACAGATGTCTGATGGAACATTAAAAATTTTTACTTATATGCTCCTAATGGAAGATCCTGAGCCACATTCGTTTATTTGTATTGAAGAGCCGGAAAATGGTTTATATCACAAATTATTAGAAATACTCGCTGCTGAATTTAGAGAACATGCCGACGGAAAAAAAGGAAGTGCCCAAATATTCATAACGACTCATCAACCTTATTTTGTGAATGCACTAGAACCAAAAGAAGTTTGGGTTCTGGAAAAACAGGAAGATGGATTTTCAACTATAAAGCGAGCTAGCTCAGATGTAATTGTTCAGAGTATGGTTGAAGAAGGCCTTCAATTAGGAAATCTTTGGTATAGTGATTATTTGGATTAACGAGGATATGTTATGCATTTTGAAATTTTAATTGAAGATAAGTCTGGAGAAGAAATGCTTCAAAGATTAATACCTAAGATTCTAAAATCTCCTGAAAACACATATAAGACACACAGTTATAACGGAATTGGCTCAATTCCTAAAGGAATGAAAACAGTACAGGATCCTTCAAAACGAGCTTTGCTCAACCAATTGCCAAGAATTCTTTCAGGTTATGGTAAAGCATCTCAAAGCTTTGAAATGGTTTTAATTGTAATTTGTGACTTAGACAATAGAAACCAAGCAGATTTTCTTTATGAATTAACAAAAATACTTAATTCATGTAATCCTGCACCTAATACGCATTTTTGTCTTGCAATAGAGGAAGGTGAAGCGTGGTTATTAGGAGATTGGGAAGCAATTAAAAAAGCATATCCAAAAGCAAAAGAACAAGTATTTAAGACTTATAAAAATGATACAATCTGTGGAACATGGGAAAAACTTGCAGATGTAATTTACTCAGGCGGAAAAGAAGCCTTAATAAAACAAGGTCCACAAGCACAAGGTCTTGCAAAAAGTGAATGGGCAATAAATATAAGTCCTTACATGGATGTAAATAATAATAAGTCCCCAAGTTTCAATAATTTTAAAAATACTATAGAAAGTTATATCGCATAAGGAGCAATAAAATATATGTCATCCCTTTTCACCGACGAAGAACTAACAAACCTCGATATAAACGACAATGACAACACCATTGTAACCGTCCTAGGCAAATCTTTTGCCAACGACAATGAACGTCGTGAATATTTTCGCGAAGAACTACGCAAAAAGTTACCGGAACTAAAAAAATTGGAAGGATATCCCATCGGAGAAGATGATGACATTGTAAATCTTTCCGACCCGCCATATTACACAGCCTGCCCAAATCCATGGCTTAATGACTTTGTTACTGAATGGGAAAAAGAAAAGGAATCTCCAGAACTTAAAAAGCTTCGTAAAGATGATTTTGAAGTAAAAGACCCGTATGCAAGTGATGTTAGTGAAGGAAAGAACAATCCTGTATATATGGCTCATATGTATCATACGAAAGTTCCATATCCAGCTATAATGCGATATCTTTTACATTATACACAGCCAGGTGACATTGTGTTGGATGGTTTTTCTGGAACAGGAATGACAGGTGTTGCAGCTAATACTTGTGGTAGAGCAGATTTGAATCTTCAAATAAAAATTGAAGAAGAGTTTAAAAATAACGATTTAAAAAAAATGACCTGGGGTAAAAGACATTGTATTCTTGGTGATTTAAGTCCAATAGCGACATACATTGCATATAATTACAATTCAAAAAAACATATTCCATTTTATGAGCAAATAATAAGAAATGCTTTATTTGAAATTGAAAAAGATTTAGGTTGGATGTATGAAACAAAACATAATGATGGAACTATTGGAAAAATCAATTATGTAATCTGGTCAGATGTTTTTATTTGTCCTGATTGCGGTTCTAATATAATTTTTTATAATTCTGCAGTAGACAAAGTAAAAGGTATTGTTAAAGATGAATTTCCATGTCCAGGCTGCGGAGCTTTACACTCCAAAGATGACTCCAAAAGAAAACAATATACTATTTATGATAAATTCATAAATCAAACAAGAACATTATCAAAAACAGTACCTGTATTAATTAATTATACAGCTGCAAATGGAAAGAGATATGAAAAAGAACCTGATAACTTTGATTATGAACAAATAAAAAAAATAGAAGAATATAAGATTAATACATTTATACCAAAAGATGTTTTACCGGAAGGATTTAATACACAACAACCAAAACAATCTCATAAATATGATAAAGTTTATGACTTCTTCACATTAAGAAATTTAATTATCCTTTCTAAATTATATGAAAAATTAGACTATTTTTCTTATATTGCAATTACCAGTATTTTATTTAATGCAAGTAAATTATATAGGTGGAGAACAAATGGAAAAGGTGGTTGTTTAAATGGAACTTTATATATTGCATCTACAGTACAGGAAAATAATGTTTTTAAAATTGTCGAAGCAAAAACTTTAGATCTAAAAAAAGCTCTATTGTCTGATGATTACAATATTATAACCACAGGTTCATCATCTCATTATGAATTAACAAACAATTCTATTGATTATATTTTTACAGATCCTCCATTTGGTTCTAATATTATGTATTCAGAATTAAACATATTATGGGAAAGTTGGTTAAAAGTAAAAACAAATAATAAACAAGAAGCAATAGAGAATGATATACAAAATAAGGAATTATTAGATTATGAATCATTAATGCAATTATGTTTTAATGAGTATTACAGAATTTTAAAACCCGGACATTGGATAACAATAGAATTCAGTAATACTTCTGCAAGTGTTTGGAATTCAATTCAATTAGCTCTTAATAGAGTCGGTTTTGTAATTGCAAATGTTTCATCTCTTGATAAAAAACAGGGAAGTTTTAAAGCTGTTACGACACCAACTGCTGTAAAACAAGACCTTGTAATTAGCTGTTACAAACCGTCAGAAACATTCACCAAACAGTTTATGATTCAAGATTCCCGCGCAAATACATGGAGCTTTATTTCTGAGCATCTTGAACACTTGCCGATTCCGTCTGTAAAAGACGAGCGAACTACAAGCGTAATTGAACGCAGTCCAAAAGTTCTTTACGACCGCCTTATTACATATTTCTTTATGCGAGGACTCCCAGTTCCGCTTGATGCAGCTGATTTTCAGGAAGGCTTGCGTAACCGCTACATTCAGGAAGACGGCATGATTTTTACATCTGCCCAGCTGAACCAATATCACGAGCTAAAGAAAAAACACAACATCACAGATCAGCCAAGTCTGTTCGTTGATATCATCGAAAGCGAAAATGACGCAATTCAATGGATAAAAGAAAAACTTGAAGCAGGTCCTTTAAAATATCAGGATATTCAGCCGGAATACCGTAAAGCATATACGATAAATCGAAAAGGAGAGATTGAAGTCGAACTTAAAGATGTTCTTGAAGAAAATTTTATTCAAGAATCTGACGGTTCATGGCGTATTCCAGATATGAACGAACAAAAAGACCGTGATGCACTCCGCACAAAAGCTCTCCTCAAAATTTGGGAAGATTATTGTGCTCAGGTTGAGTCTGGTAAAGTAAAGAAACTTAAAGATGTTCGACTTGAAGCAGTTAAAGCAGGTTTCAAAGATAGTTATCAGAAAAAAGATTACAAGCGTATTGTCGCAATCGGTGATAAAGTTCCCGAGAATCTTCTAACAGAAGATGAAACACTATTGAACTATTATGATATTGCAACTAATAAGGTGTAAAAATGGAATATACATTATTTAATGATAAAGATTTATTACAAGTAGCTGAAAATAATAACGGTTATAATTCAGCTGTTACTGTCTTAGGTAAAACATTTGCCAATGATAACGAACGTCGTGAATATTTTCGTGAAGAGCTTCGAAAAAAGTTACCGGAACTCAAAAAACTGGAAGGTTATCCAATCGGTGAAGATGACGACATCATAAACCTTTCCGACCCGCCGTATTATACGGCTTGTCCTAATCCTTGGCTTAATGATTTTGTGTCTGAATGGGAAAAAGAAAAGGAATCTTCTGAACTCAAGAAAATTCGTAAAGACGATTTTGAAGTAAAAGACCCGTATGCAAGCGATGTGAGCGAAGGAAAAAATAATCCGATTTATAACGCACACTCATATCACACAAAAGTGCCTCACCCTGCGATTATGCGCTACATTCTGCATTACACACAGCCGGGCGACATTGTGCTTGACGGTTTTGCGGGAACTGGAATGACTGGTGTCGCTGCCCAGATGTGCGGAAAGTGCGACATTGACTTAAAGAACAAAATTGAAGCAGAGTTTGAAAAACTTGAATATAAAAAGCCAGTCTGGGGCACACGACATGCTATTTTGGGGGATCTTAGTCCTGTTGCTTCATTTATCGCTTATAACTACAACACTCCGGTAAATGCAAAACGCTTTGAACTTGAAGTAAAAAAGATTCTTTCTGAAGTTGAAAAAGAATGTGGCTGGATGTATGAAACCCGCCATACAGATGGAAGCATTGGAAAGATTAATTATGTCGTTTGGAGCGATGTTTTTATTTGTCCAGATTGTGGTGGTGAAATTGTTTTTTATGATGCTGCTGTCGATAAAGAGAAAGGCGAAGTAAAGGAAGAATTTGCTTGTCCTAGTTGTGGAGCAAAACATACTAAGAAACAAGTTAAAAAGATGGTTATAACAGAATATGATAAATATCTGAATAAAACAATTCAAAAAGAAAAAACTATACCAATTTTGATAAATTATACGGCAAATGATGAAAAACGGTATGAAAAGAGGTTAGATGATTCTGACAAAGATTTAATAACAAAAATAGATCATTTTTCTATATCTGATTGGATACCTACGAATCAATTACCTAAAGGTGATAAAACTAGTGATCCAATAAATCATTTATATAATTATATTCATACTTTTTGGAACAAGAGATCATTAATTGTTTTAGCAATGATGAGAAAGAAATTTTCAAATAAACAATTATGGTTATTAACTTCAATTATTGAGGGTAGTTCTAAAATGAATAGAGAACGACCATTTGGGTTACCTAGTAAATTATCAGGAACCCTATATATCAGTTCAATGGTCAGAGAAATAAATGTAATTAATTTTGCTCTTAGAAAAGTTAACCGATATCTAGATAGTTTATATGAAAAAGAGATTGGTAATGCATTAATTGCAGTAAATTCAGCAAGTAATATTTTTATTAGAGAGAATTCTATAGATTATATTTTTACCGATCCTCCATTTGGTGCAAATATAATGTATTCTGAATTAAATTTATTACACGAATCTTGGTTAAGAGTCATGACAAATAATCATGAAGAAGCAATTGAAAATCGAACTCAACAGAAAGGACTTTTAGATTATCAAAATATAATGCAAAAATGTTTTGCAGAGTATTATCGAGTTCTAAAACCAGGTAAATGGATTACAATCGAATTCTCCAATACTGCTGCAAGCGTTTGGAATGGAATCCAACTTGCTTTAAATCGAGTTGGTTTTGTAATTGCAAACGTATCATCTTTGGATAAAAAACAAGGTTCTTTTAATGCAGTAACAACACCAACAGCTGTAAAACAAGATCTTGTAATCAGCTGTTACAAACCATCAGAAACGTTCACAAAACAGTTTATGATTCAGGATTCGCGCGCTAATACTTGGAGTTTTGTTTCAGAACATCTTGAACACTTGCCGATTCCAGCTGTAAAAGATGCGAAAACAACAAGTGTAATTGAACGCAGTCCAAAAGTTCTTTATGACCGCCTTATCACATATTTCTTTATGCGCGGACTCCCTGTTCCTCTCGATGCAGCTGACTTTCAGGAAGGCTTGCGAAACCGCTACATTCAAGAAGACGGCATGATATTTACATCAGCTCAGTTGAATCAGTATCACGAACTCAAGAAAAGACACAACATCACAGATCAACCAAGCTTGTTTGTTGATATTATTGAAAACGAAAATGATGCGATTCAATGGATTAAAGAGAAGCTCGAAGCAGGACCACTCAAATATCAGGATATTCAACCTGACTACCGCAAAGCGTATACAATCAACCGTAAAGGCGAAGTTGAGGTTGAGCTAAAAGACGTGCTTGAAGAAAACTTCATTCAAGAAGCCGACGGCTCTTGGCGCATCCCGGATATGAACGAACAGAAAGACCGTGATGCTCTACGCACAAAAGCTCTGCTCAAGATTTGGGAAGATTATTGTTCTCAAGTGGAATCTGGTAAAGTAAAGAAACTCAAAGATGTTCGTCTTGAAGCTGTAAAAGCAGGTTTCAAAGATTGCTATCAGAAAAAAGATTTCAAACGTATTGTTACAATCGGCGACAAGATTCCGGAGAATCTCCTCACGGAAGATGAAACGCTGTTGAATTATTATGATATTGCAAGTAGTAAGGTGTAAAGAATCTATGGCTTTCAAAGAACCAGAAATTTATATTTCTTCTATTAGAGATTTTCTTCAAAAAGACTTTTATAAACAATATAAAAGTTTTAGTTTCTCAATCCCAGAATATCAGAGACCATATAAATGGACAGACATTAATGTTTGTCAATTAATAGATGATATTCATGAAAATATAATCTATAAAGAAGAGAAAAACATTGAAGAGTTAAAATATAGAATAGGAACTATTGTATTGCATGTTGATAACAACAATTTAAATATTGTTGATGGCCAACAAAGATTCTTAACAATAAATCTTATTCTACGGGCATTATGCAGATATTTTGATGATAAAAATGAAATTCAACAATATATATCTGTTTTTACTGAAAAGTTCTCATCTATAGAAACGAAAAGAAATTTAAGAACAAATTATGAAACTATAATAAATAAATTTCGTGAAATAGCAGATTTAAATCTGTTATACAAGATATACAATTTTTTATTATATAATTGTGAATTTGTTATAGTAGTTCTATTTGATATTACAGAAGCTTTTCAATTTTTTGATTCGCAGAATTCACGAGGTAAAGATTTAGAGCCGTATGATTTATTAAAGGCATATCATTTACGTGCTATCAAAGAAACCTATGAGACGAATTTTAAGAACCTTGAGAAAGTTGAGACACAAACAATACAAAAATGGGAAAAATTAGTTTCATCAGGCGAATTAAAAGGCTTATTTAGATTATTATTCCATATCAGAGCCTGGGGAAAGTTATATTATCAATACTTCTTTACTAAATCAAATATATCTATTTTTAAGGGGTATACTAAAAAGAAAGATAGTTCATTACCTCCAAATTTTTATTTTTCATCATTTATCCAAACAGAAATTATTAGAAATAATAATGAACAGGGAAATAATTATGATATTCCATTCCAAATTGATATGCCGATTCTTAATGGAGAATATTTTTTTTATGAAATATATCATTATTATAAGATTTATACTGAGTTTTTAGATTATTTAAAACATAGTAAAACAAATAATGAAATTACAAATAAAATTATTAAGTTCTTAAATACTTATCAATATCGAAATAGAAAAGGCGATCAATATCTTAAACACTTATTTGATTGTATTTGTGTTTTTTATATAGGAAAATTTGGTTATGAACAAATCGAAAATGTTTTAATAAAACTATTCCAATGGGTTTATATGCTACGTATATCACAAACTTCTATTAGAAGAGAAACTATATTAAATCATTCTATTTCTGGAACCTCTGGTTTTAACAATCTTTTTAGAAAAATAAAAGAATCTGATATTGTAAAAGATATAATACTAGCATCTCCTTTTACAATTAATAGTTTTGATTTTGAAATAAAGTGTAACATAAAGACAAACAAAGAATTAATTAGTTTATTATCAAACACATTAAATCTTATAGAGGAACCAGAAGATGAATAAAGATATAAAGGAATTCTTTACATTAAATGAGATTTTGGGACAAGACAAATATGAAATTCCTAGATATCAAAGAAATTATTCATGGAAGAAAGATGAAATAGATACTCTTATCGAAGATATAGAAGAAAATCGAATTTATTCTCCTGATGCACCATATTATGTTGGGACTCTCATTGTATTTAGAAATATTGATAAGAAACATAATATAGTTTATGAAACTATTGATGGACAACAAAGGCTTACAACTTTTACTTTATTATTTTGTTTATTAAAAAATTTAAATATAGATTCTTTTGATAGATCAAAACTAGATAACTTCAAATTAAACCTTTCATTCAAATCTCGTAAAGAATCTGATAACTATTTGAATTATATTTATTCTAATCTGTATTCTAAGGAAGATTTTTCTGATACTTATGATATTGATTTAATTGAAGGATATGAATTATTACAAACAGCAATAGATAAAATTTCGGATATTAATTGTTTTGTTAATTATTTATTATTTAATGTTAAAATCTTGAGGATAGAAGTTCCTGAATATACTGATTTAAACCATTATTTTGAAATTATGAATACAAGAGGAGAACAATTAGAAGCTCATGAATATGTAAAATCTATTTTAATAGAAAAATTTAAGGACAGCCAATATGAACAAAGGAAATTTAATACAATTTGGGAGAATTGTTCTGATATTGATAAATATGTTCAATTATCATTTCCTGCAGGATTAAGAAATAAGTTTTTTGGTAATTGGTGGGATAGTTTTTATCCGAAAAATTATACAAATATTGATTTAAGGACTACAACAAAAGATGATGAAACGAAAGAATCAATTGATTCTATTTTACAAAATGATGACTACATAATAAAAAAGAACGAAGAAAACAGAATAATATCCTTTGAAAGATTTAGTTCAATAATTACATTTCCTAATTTTTTATTACATGTTCTAAGAATTCAGTTAAATAATGATAAAGATTTTTTTGGACAAAAAGAATCAAGTCTGGATAATAAAGAATTGATAAGAGAATTTTCAAAAACTTATAAAGAATATTTTAACAATCCTGAAAAAGTTAAATTATTCGGTTTTAATCTTCTTTTATGTCGTTATCTTTCAGATACATATATTATTAAACGAGATTCAAAAACTGATGATTGGGGATTAAATAAATTATATCGCAAAAACTATAGTTATAGTAATTATTATGTAAAGCATACATATGGAACAAGAGACAACGTAGATTCTTCTGAATCTACAAAATCTGATGATATTACAAGAAATATAATGATGATTTTATCTATGTTTCATGTATCGTTTCCTACACAGACTCGTAAAAATTGGTATAATGGAGTACTAAACTATCTATATAATTCTTGGATAACAGATGGGTATATTGAACCAAATAAATATCTAAATTTTTTGGAGAAATTTGCACGTAGAATATTTATTACTCAATACATTGCAAAAAAAGAAAATATAAAGACAATTTCATTTTACAAAGTTATTTATCCAGAAAAAGAAGAAGATTTAGATTATTATAAAGATATAGATAATCTATTTTGGTCCAACTTAAATCGAGGAACAAAAGTTGAAATGTTTGTATTCAATTATCTAGATTATTTATTGTGGAAGAAATATAGGTATAGAGGAAATCAAGGTATATCAAAAAGTGATTGTGAAAATTTTAGATTTACACAGCGTACATCAGTAGAGCATTTTTATCCGCAAAAATCAGAAGATGGAAAATACCTTCCTAAGCAAATCTTGGATTCATTTGGGAATTTAAGCTTACTTACATCTTCGGATAACTCAAAAATGACAAACAGAACACCAGTGAGTAAAGCAAGTGCTTATTTCGGAACTTTAGAAAATAGAAAAACAATCCCAACATTAAAATATCACATTATGATGAAAACTTGTAATGAAAATCATATTTGGAATAAAAAACTTATGGATATTCATTATCAAGATATGATAGATATTATAAAGAATGAAATTATAAGATTAAATCCGTAGGAATAGTTTAATATGCAATACAATAACCAGCCGATAGAAATTATTTCCTCAAAAACTGTATTCGGCAAATCAATTACAAAAATCCGAATTCTTGCAACCGGACAAACTATAGATGTACGAACAGAAGAAATTACCGATGAAACGCCGGAAGTAAGCTTACAGAACCTACAGTACAGAGCTATGGCTGCTCGCATTAAAAACGAGATAGCAAGCCAGTCTATTCTTTCTCCTTATGAAAGCAATGTAATTCCGTTACCACACCAGATTCTAGCACTTGAGAAAGTTATGAATGGAGCTTACTGCCGATACCTGATTGCAGATGAAGTTGGTATGGGAAAAACTATTGAAGCAGGTCTTTGTCTTAAAGAATTGAAATTGCGTGGTATTGTAAAAAGAACTTTAATTGTTGTTCCTCTTTCTGCAATGACTCAGTGGCAGTCTGAATTAAAAAAGCATTTTAATGAAAAATTCCATATATACGATTCTGATTTTATTGGCTCTATGGCTAAAACATTTGGCCGACTAGATGCTGATAATGATATAAATATCTGGCAACAGAATAATCAGATAATTGTTTCTATGGATTCTTTAAGACCTCTTGAAAGTCGTCGTGGCTGGAGCAAAGAAAAAATAGATGCATACAATAAATACAGAATTGAAAGTGTTATTAATGCTGACTTTGATTTATTGATTATAGATGAATGTCATAAAGTTGGTGGTAGCGATGAAAATGTAGGTCGCTTCCAGATGGCAAAAGAATTATGTTCTGCAATTCCAAATGTGCTGCTTCTTTCTGCGACACCACACCGAGGTAAGTCTGATCACTTCCGACGAATTATGAAACTTCTGAATGATGATGCTTTTAGCGGCGAGGCAAAGCCTTCTCTTGAAGAGCTTGAGCCTTATGTTGTAAGAACTGAAAAACGACAGGCAATAGATTATTCTGGAAAACCTCTTTTTAATAAGCGACGTACTGAAAAACTTGTTGCTCAATATGATGATTCAAAACATAAGCTACAACAGGCTCTTTATGATTCTGTAACTGAATATGTAAAAAAAGGATTTGATTTAGCAACAAAAACTAAAAATACTTCTTATGCATTTGTAATGGTTTTGTTCCAGAGAATGATGTCTTCATCAACGCAAGCTATTCTTGATGCAATTGAAAAACGTGCTAATAGACTTGAAGCAGAAAAAACACAAACTCTTACACACGAAAATATTGCACAGAAACTTTTGGAAGAAGATGCTGACGCTCAGCTCAGTTTAGATTTTGAAGAAAAAGTTAATGAACAGATTCAAAATACAGCTGCAGCATATGAAACTGAGCTAACAGAATTAAAAGATTTACTTTCGGAAGCGAAACACTGTAAAGCAAATGAAGTTGATGTAAAATTTGAGTACCTTTTGCGTAGACTAGATGAACTTAAAAAATCTGAAAACAATATGGACTTAAAGTTCATTATATTTACGGAATTCACATCAACTCAGAATATGCTTTGCCAGGAACTTTCCAACCGAGGCGGTTATACATCTGTTGCTATTAATGGTTCTATGGATGCAGATGAACGTGGTGAAGCTCTTAAAAAATTCAAAGATAAAGTTCAGATTCTTGTTTCTACCGATGCTGCAGGTGAATCTTTGAATATGCAGTTTGCACATATTGTTATCAATTACGATGTTCCTTGGAACCCAATGATGATTGAACAGCGTATTGGTCGTGTTGACCGTATTGGTCAGAGTCATGAAGTTCTTGCCATAAACATGATGATTGATAATTCAATCGACAGCCGTGTTTATGAAGTAATAGAAACTAAACTTAATACAATTCTTGCTGAAATGGGAATTGATAAAACAAATGATGTTTTGGATAGTACTCTTGAAATTAATACTGTAAATAGACTTTACAGAACTTCTTTACTTGATCCTAGTAAGTTTGAATCTGAAAGTAGTGAATGGCTTAGTGATATTAAAGAAAAACTTGCAGATTATAAAGTGACAGAAAAGCAGCTGCCTATAACAAAAGATGGTAGCATTAATCTTACAGAAACTGAGAAAATTAAACACAGCCCAATTCCTGTTTGGCTTAGAAAGCTATGTGAAGCTTATTTCTTTGATAAGAATATAAAATATGAATTAACCTTTGATGGATTGGCTGCTTATTTATTTAAGGATGAACCACCAAAATATTATACATTTGATACGAAAGTTAGTTTGGATAATCCGGTACCGGAGCTTCTTACAATACAAAGTGATATGATTCAGAAAATGCTTAATGAGGCAGTTCCAGTAAATGAGGATGTGGCTGTTCCAGTAATTAAAGTTCCACAAGAAGGAAATGCAGCTGGGATATTTATGTTATGGAATATTTCTGCTCATAATGCATAT
>JAEEGL013697838.1_pt1 | contig 13733 bp, 12 predicted proteins | sample 9134231 | NCBI WGS metagenome assembly JAEEGL01 (sample SAMN16246548, study PRJNA631951) | gut metagenome | biome: gut microbiome; feature: rumen; material: fiber-attached | host: Bos | place: Iran: Karaj | collected 2018-10 | reverse complement strand
TATCTTGGAACAACTTTAGAATCAACCAGCATCGACCCGCCCCAAATAATGACGGCCCTTTTTACGCATGAACGGAAAGGAGAAAGCGAATGATTTTAATTAAAAACGCACAAGTTTATTCTCCAGCTCCTTTAGGGCAAAAGGATGTATTAGTTTCTTTTGACCGAATTTTACAAATTGCTGATCATATAGATACGCCGTACACGGATACACTCGTTCTGGATGGAACAAATAAATACTTGGTTCCAGGCTTTATTGATCAGCATGTGCATATCTGCGGCGGAGGAGGAGAAGGTGGATTTCATACCAGAACCCCAGAAATCCAACTTTCTCAGATCGTTCGTGCCGGTGTTACAACGTTAGTCGGGCTTCTTGGAACAGATGGATACACAAAAACACCTAGGATGCTCCTTGCAAAAACAAAGGAACTCAACAACGAAGGCATTACTGCCTTTTGCTTAACAGGCTCTTATGCTTATCCTTCAGATACTGTTATTGGCACTGTTTACGACGATATCGTTTACATATCAGAAATAATAGGTTGTAAGCTCGCTATCTCAGATCATCGTTGCAGCCACCCTTCAAAAGAAGAAATCATACGATTGGTTTCTGATATTCGTATGGCTTCGCTGATTGCCGGAAAAGTCGGAGAATTACATCTACACGTTGGTGCTGGAAAGGAGTGTATATCTCAGATTATCGACATCGTCCGCACCACAGATATACCAATTTCCCATTTTCGTCCGACACATCTAGGCCGACATTTAGAAGCAGCGATCGAATTCACACGTCTTGGAGGATATGCGGATATTACTGCAAAAGAAAACGTGCCCAATTTCTTCCCAGATTTATTAAAAGAAACAAATGCTGATCTGTTAACAATTAGTTCTGATTCTAATGGCAGTATGCCAAAGTGGGATGAAAAACATGAACGCATTGTTGGCATGGGTGTCGGGGATATTGGCAACCTATACCGTGTAGTACGTGAAATGGTTATGAATAAATGCATGCCACTTGAAAAAGCACTTACTTTTATTACAAGCAATGTTGCAACAGCTCTTTCGCTATATCCCCGTAAAGGATCCGTACAGATTGGTAGTGATGCGGATATCGTTCTTTTAGATGAAGACTATTTGATCGACTCCGTTATAGCGAAAGGGCGTCTAATGATGAGCGAGAAAACTATCCTTGTTGAAGGAACATTTGAGGCTTAAGGAGAAAGCGAGGGCGATTCCATGCATCGATTAATTCTCAAGCGTTTCATTATGCTAATTCCCGTCTTAATCGGGGTTACTTTTCTAGTTTTCTCTATCCTATCTTTAGCACCGGGAGATCCTGTGCTAGTTGTCTTAGGCGACAATGCGACAGAAGAAGCCGCTGAAGCAATGCGTCACGATTTAGGTCTGGACAGACCATTCTTTGAACGATACATCACGTATATATGGAATCTGTTGCATGGAGATTTCGGAAAGTCTTACAAAACGAAACTAAGTGTCTCTGATCAGATATTGTCCAGATTCCCCAATACTCTGATCCTCGCCTCAGCAAGCATGTTTATCCTCATCAATTTTCTGGAGGAATGAAGCAACGAGTTATAATTGCCATCGCTCTTGTTCTTAATCCAAAGATTTTAATTGCTGACGAGCCGACAACAGCTTTGGATGTAACTCGACACGATACAAGCCCTTAGACAACAGCTAAATACAGGAGGAAAACGCAATGAAAAAGACTCTTCTCGCCCTGCTGCTGGTTGCTGCCATGCTGAGCTCCGTTGCCGTCACCGCTTTTGCCGCTGATGATAACGTGCTGCATGTGTACTGCGACCGTGTGTTCCGCTCCTTCAACCAGGTCACCGCTTCCGACGGCAACTTCTTCGAGGTTTGCGGCTCCTGGTCCGAGGGTCTGACCCGCCTGGACGCCGACAACAATCCCCAGCCTGCTCTGGCTGAGAGCTGGACCGTGTCTGACGACGGCCTGACCTACACCTTCACTCTGCGCGAGGGTCTGGTTTGGTCCAACGGCACTCCCCTGACCGCCAAGGACTTCGAGTTCTCCTTCATCACCGAGATCTCCGACAGCGAGACCAACGGCTATGCCGACGCTATCGCTCCCATCATCAAGAACGGCGTCGCCTTCATGAATGGCGAAGTGCCCGCTTCTGAAGTGCCGGTGAAGGCTCTGGACGACCGCACCTTCGAGGTAGTTCTGGCCGCTCCCTGCGTCTACTTCACCCGTCTGTGCTCCCTGCCCTGCCTGTTCCCCCTCAATGAGGCCTTCTACACCGCCTGCGGCGACCAGTACGCTGTGGACGCCGATCACCTGATGTACTGCGGCCCGTTCGTGGCGACCTCCATTGACGTGGGCGTGGGCGTGACCCTGGTCAAGAACCCCACCTACTGGGATGCCGAGAACGTGGCCCTGGACGGCATTGACTACAAGGTCATTACCGATGCTTCTGCCGCTCTGAACGCCTACGAAGCCGGCGCCATCGACCGCGTGAACCTGACCTCCATTGACGTGGTAATCTACAACACCAGCGATGAGTTCCACACCTGGTCCGACTTCCGCAACTACTACATGCAGTTTGACTGGACCAACGATCGTCTGAATGCCAAGATGCGTAAGGCTCTGAGCATGGCCATCGACCGTGAGACCCTGGTCAACGACGTGCTGATGACCGGTGCTGTCGGCGCGGGCGGCGTTGTATCCCGCGGCATTGCCGGCGATGGCACCACCTCTTTCCGCGATCTGGCCGGTGATTTCTCCTACTATAATCCCGATCTGGCTCGTCAGCTGTGGGCTGAAGGCGTGGCCGAAATGGGCTCCGCTCCCAAAGATCTCGTCCTGCTGACCGCTGAAGGCACCGACTTCGACGATGTGGCCGTGTTTGTGCAGGATCAGTTCCGCAATGTGCTGGGCATCGAAGTGGCCATCAACTCCATGACCCAGAAGGCCCGCAACGAAATCATGAAGACCGAACACTTTGATATGGCTCTGTCCGCCTGGGGCGCCGACTACGACGACGCCATGACCTATCTGGATCTGTGGACCTCCACCAGCGGCTACCGCGGCTACTATGCCAAGGATGAGTACGTTGCTCTGGTTCGCGCCGCTCAGGTCGAGCCCGACGCGGCTGCTCGTCTGCAGCTGATGCTGGCCGCCGAAAAGATGCTGATCGAGGAAGATATGGTCGTCACCGGTATCTATGATCGTGGCTACTCCTTCCTGCAGAAGCCCTATGTCAACGGCATCCTGAACCATCCCGCCGGTCAGACCACTGAATTCAAGTACGTCACTCTGACCAAGACCAAGTAATCAAACCCGGAATAAGGGGCGGCGGGGCTACCGTCGCTCCTTTTTCCGCTCATGGGCTGCGGACCGGCATGACGATCCGCGGCCGTCATCAGATCCCCGTATTGTGCCGGGAGAAGCGCTGATCTCCGTTTCACCCACACATAATACAAGCAAAATTTCTCCAAGGAGGAGTGTGTATGGCGAAATACATTGGCAAGCGTGTGTTCTACATGATCATCACGCTGTTTCTGATCGCTGTGCTGACCTTTGTTCTGATGAAGATCCTGCCCGGATCGCCGTTTGATACGGAGCGTTTTGAAAAACTGACCCCGCAGCAGCAGCAGGAAGCGCTCGCCAAGTATGATTTGGACAAACCGATCTATGTACAGTTCTTCAAGTACATCACGGATATGCTCAAGGGCGATTTCGGTACTTCCTTCTATTACACCAAGATGCCCGTAACACGCGTCATTTTCAGCCGCATCGGCCCGTCCATGCTGGTTGGCGCCCAGGCCATTTTGATCGGTCTGGCCATCGGCCTGTCACTCGGCATTATTGCCGCGTGCAGGCACAACGGCTTCGTGGATAACCTCACGATGATTATTGCCGTACTGGGTATTTCTGTCCCCAACTTTGTGGCGGCGGCCCTTCTTCAGTATTACATCGGTCTGAAGCTTGGCTGGCTGCCGGTCGGCTTCTGGGAAAGCTGGGCCTGTTCAGTTCTGCCCTCGTTGGCACTGTGCGTGCAGCCGCTGGCCACCTCTGCCCGCTTCATCCGCGCTGAGACGCTGGATGTGCTTCAGCAGGACTATATCGTCACCGCCCGCAGCAAGGGCATGACGCAGGCCCGTCTTCTGCTGAAGCACACCCTGCGCAACTCCATCATCCCGGTCATCACCATCATCGGCACCATGGTGGTCAATCTGCTCACCGGTTCTCTGGCGATCGAAAGCATTTTTTCCATCCCGGGCATCGGCGGTCTGTTTACTGATTCAGTAAAGAACAACGACTATAATGTTATTATGGGCTTGACGATCCTGTACAGCTTCATGTACATGCTGGCCATCCTCATTACAGACATCGCGTACAGCCTGGTTGATCCTCGTATCCGCATTGCCGCAGGAAAGGGTGGTGACTGATGATGTTCAAGCGCAAGGAAAAGTTCGTCCCTGCCAAACCCGTTGAGGCGCCTGCTGATCTGCCGGCAGATCTGTTTGAGGCCGCCGAGCAGAATAGTTCCGATCTGGAGTACATCGCCCGCAAGCATCATTCCGCCCTCTATGACGGCTGGATCCGCCTCCGCAAAAACAAGGCGGCCGTCATCTGCGCGGTGATCCTGATCGTGATCACTCTGTTTGCCATCTTCGCGCCGATTCTCGGCCAGTACACCTATTTCGACACCAACTACAAGGCCAAGCTGAAGCCGCCGTCTATCGAGCATCCCTTCGGCACCGACCAGTTTGGCCGTGACCAGTGGGCCCGTATCTGGTACGGCACGCGTATCTCGCTGCTGATCGGTTTGGTCGCCGCCCTGCTGAATCTGTTCATCGGCGTTATCTACGGCGCTGTGTCCGCCATGATCGGCGGCCGCGTGGACGCCATCATGCAGCGCATCATTGAGATTTTGGTCGGCGTGCCGCACCTGATCATCGTGATTCTGTTTATGATGATCCTGCCGCCCGGCGTCGGCACTATCGTTATCGCCATGTCCATCACCGGCTGGGTTAACATGGCCCGTCTGGTGCGTGCGCAGATTCTGAAGCTGAAGAACCAGGAATTTGTCATGGCAGCCAAGCTGCTGGGCACCAGCGGTTGGAAGATGATCATGAAGCACCTGGTTCCCAACACCGTCAGCGTCATCGTCATTCAGATCATGTTCGCCATTCCCAGTGCCATATTCACCGAGGCCTTCCTGAGCTTCATCGGCGTGGGTTTGGCTGCCCCCAAGGCGTCCCTGGGCGTGCTGATCAACGACGGCTACAAAATGCTGCGTGCGGCGCCCTACATGCTGATTTATCCGGCTCTGGCCATCATCCTGATTATGGTGTGCTTCAGCATTCTGGGCGACGGCCTGCGCGACGCCCTTGACCCCCGCATGAAGCACTAAGAAAGGAGGAAACGAGCATGAGCGAAAAGAAAAAGCTGCTTGAAGTCAAGGACATGTACGTTTCCATCCACACCGACAGCGGTGTGGTCCAGGCAGTGCGCGGCGTCAGCTTTGACCTGTACGAGGTCGAGACGCTGGCTATCGTGGGCGAGTCCGGTTCCGGCAAATCCATCACCAACAAGGCCATCATGGGGCTTTTGCCCATCGGCGGGCGAATCGACAGCGGAACCGTACTGCTCGGCGGCAAGGACATTACCCATTACACCGAAAAGCAGATGCGCGATGTGCGCGGCGCCGAGATCTCCATGATCTTTCAGGATCCGCTGACCTCGCTGAATCCCACCATGACCGTCGGCAAGCAGATCACCGAGATGCTGATGCTGCACAAGCCCGGCATGACCAAGGAGCAGCGCAAGGAGCGCGCCATCGAGCTACTGGGCATGGTCGGCATCCCGAACCCTACCGAGCGCTTCGACCAGTATCCTCATCAGTTTTCCGGCGGCATGCGTCAGCGCGTGATGATCTCCATCGCCCTGGCCTGCGAACCCAAGATCCTGATTGCGGATGAGCCCACGACCGCTTTGGACGTGACCATTCAGGCCCAGATTCTGGATCTGATGAAGGAGCTTCAAAAGAAGATCAACACCTCCATCATCATCATCACCCACAACCTGGGCGTTGTGGCCTCCGTGGCTGACCGCGTACTGGTCATGTACGGCGGCAAGTTCGCCGAGGTTGGTGACCTGGACGAGGTTTTCTACGACATGAAGCACCCCTATACCAAGGGTCTGATGGAGTCTATTCCCATCCTTCATTCCGAGGATCAGGATCTGTACTCCATTCCCGGCTCTCCGCCGGATCTGGTGAAGCCGCCGGTCGGCTGTCCCTTCGCACCCCGCTGCAATGAGTGCCTGAAGGTATGCAAGCTGTATCCGCCCAAGACCCACAGCTTCTCCGAAAAACACATGGCCACCTGCTGGCTCTATGACGAACGCGTAAAGGGGGCAAAGTAATCATGGCACAACAGGATAATCTGGTCGTTGTCAAGGACCTTGCCCGTCACTTCGTGCTGGGCAAGGATCAGGTGCTCAAGGCCGTGGACGGTGTCTCCTTCGCCATCCGCCGCGGCGAGACCTTTGGCCTGGTGGGCGAATCCGGCTGCGGCAAGTCCACGCTGGGCCGCACCATTATCGGCCTGTACGACTGCACCAAGGGCAGCGTTGAGTTTGACGGCAAGGATATGAAGGACTACAAGTCCGCCGCCGAGCGTGCCGAGCTGTCCCAGCGCATGCAGATGATCTTCCAGGATCCCTACACATCCCTGAACCCCCGCATGAAGGTGATGGACATCGTTGCCGAGGGTATTGATAACCATCACCTGGCCAAGAACAACGCCGAGCGCACGAAGATGGTCATCCAGCTGCTTGAAGCCGTCGGTCTGAACGAAGGCCATGCCAACCGCTATCCGCACGAGTTTTCCGGCGGCCAGCGCCAGCGCGTGGGTATCGCTCGCGCTCTGTCCGTCAATCCGGACTTCGTGATTGCAGACGAGCCCATCTCCGCCCTGGACGTTTCCATCCAGGCCCAGGTGGTCAATCTGCTGAAAAACCTGCAGAAGACCCGCAACCTGACCTATCTGTTCATCGCCCATGACCTTTCCATGGTCAAGTACATTTCCGACCGCATCGGCGTGATGTATCTGGGCAACATGGTCGAGCTGGCCACCAGCCAGGAGCTGTTTGATAAGCCGCTGCATCCCTACACCCAGGCCCTGCTGAGTGCAATCCCTCTCCCGGACCCCAAAGTGGAGCGTGAGCGCAGCCGTATCGTGCTGGAGGGCAGCGTGTCCAGCCCCATCAACCTGCCCAACAACTGCCGCTTCTGCACCCGCTGCAAGTATTGCACCGAACAGTGCCGCAAGGAAGTGCCGCCGCTGCGCGAGGTGGAGCCCGGTCACTTTGTGGCCTGCCACATGATCAAGTGAAACACCATAAACGGGAGGCTGATTTTCAAAGTCAGTCGCCCGGTTTTTGCGAAAAAGCCCCTTGAAAAGGCTACTGCGCCGCTGCGTTGAACCTCATTTGATTGAATAACCACGTTTTCCCAACATTTTTATCATACAGGAGGATCAATACCATGGTAACTTCCGAGAAAAACATACAGATGATTATGGAGCTGGCAGACGCCTTTGGCCCCTCCGGCTTTGAAGACGACGTGCTGACCGTCGCCCGCAAGTGGGCCGAGGGCCTTGGTATCATCGAAGAGGACCACATGCGCAACCTGTACATCCACCGCAAGGAGAACACCGGCAACAAACCTGTGATCATGCTGGATGCCCACAGCGATGAAGTCGGCTTCATGATCCACTCCATCAAACCCAACGGAACCCTGCGCTTCGTGACCCTGGGCCGATTTGCAAACATCGCCATGTCCTCAGCTGACGTGCTGGTGCGCAACGCCCTGGGCGAGTACATTCCCGGCGTCATTGCAGCCAAGCCCGTTCACTTCATGAGCGAGTCCGAGCGCGCCAAGGGCGGCGTGCCGGAGATCTCCAGCATGGTGATCGACATCGGCGCCACCTCTGCCGAGGAGGCCGTGAACAGGTTCCACATCCGCATCGGTGAGCCCGGCGTTCCCGCCACCAAGTGCCGCTACGACGCCGAAAACGATGTGATGTTCGGCAAGGGCTTTGACTGCCGCATCGGCTGCGCTGCCGTGATCGAGACGCTGCGCCGCCTGGAAGGCATGGATCTGCCCTGCGACGTCATCGGCGTGCTGTCCTCCCAGGAGGAGGTTGGCGAGCGCGGCTGCAAGGTGTCTGTGAAGCATGCCAACCCCAGCATCGCCTTCGTGTTTGAGGGCTGCCCCGCCGACGATACCTTCACCGAGCCCTATGCCATCCAGACCGCGCTGAAGAAGGGCCCCATGCTCCGCTTCATGGACGTGTCCGTCATCTGCAGCCCCCGTTACCAGCGCTATGTGCTGGACTTGGCCTCTGAGAAGGGCATTGCCGCGCAGGCCTCCGTGCGAGAGGGCGGCGGCAACAATGGCGCCATCATCAACACCGCCCTTGACGGCACCCCTGTGGTCGTAGCCGGTGTGCCCACCCGCTACATTCACTCCATGAACTGCATCACCTCCGGTTATGATTTCGAGGAGACGGTCAAGCTGGCAGTAGCCACCGTCACCTCCATGACCCCCGAGCAGATCGCCAAGTTCTGATCGACACACCATTGCATGCAAAAACTGCGGCCCGCTGCGAGCCGCAGTTTTTGTTTCTTCACGAAAAGTTCGGCTACCTTTCATGTCCATACGAATATGCTCTTTGCTTTTCTTTGATTGGATATTTGACCATATATTCCGCCTGCAATTCCGTTTTCAGAAGGTTTAGCAGGCGGGGCATGTCTTGTTGGATACGTTCAAGACGCTTTATGCGTCGGCGGAGGGGCTTGATTTGAGCGGTGATCACGGCCCGCTCTGCCTTGTTCTCGGACAGTACCTGAGGATCGGTCTCATGGCGGACCCGGTTGCGGGCTTTTGAGCGCTGCTCGGCCAAGGCGGAGATGCTTTTCCATGTCTGCTGGATGTCTTTGTCTATGTCGGTGGTGGAGCGGAGACCGTTGTCCTTGAGAAACCGATAGTCGGAGTGAAACTGCGCCACGTTGTGCAGCTCGTGCCGTAGCTCCGCCGTCAGGATCACCTCTTTGGTATAGTGGCTAATGAGCTCGATCAGGGCCAGGAGGATGGCCAGAATGGCGTCGGCCAGGATCACGGCCGTGTCGCGGGTGTGGTTGGCCTCATAGATCAGGTTGTCCATGATCTGCTCCACAGGGGAGCGAGAATCCTTCCTCGGCTGGTACTCCCTATATGTCTGGGAAAACGGCAGCCTGGCCCTTCTCGTTTGGTCCATCTCCACCACGACCCGCATCAGCACACCAGCGGAGCTGACATGAGGCTTGTGCTCCTGGTAGCGATAGCGAAACTCCGGGTCTTCGGCGTTTCGATCCAATCGCTCATCCAGATATTCATCCGGATACCCCAATCTATCCAATCGCACCGCCCGCTGCCAACCGTCCGCTTTGACGGACACCCGAGTCGGGTCGAAGGAGTACCCCTTTGCGTTCAGCTGCCGGATGAACTGCTCCCAGTTGGAGCTGTATCGCAGGCAGTACTCAATATCCTCCTTCAGCTGCTGCCGGTGGGTGGGTTGTCCCTTCTTTTCCTTCCAGTAGGCCCCCTTGGACTGGCCGCCGTAGAAGGGAGCGTCGGCGAGCACAGATAATCCATGCTCTTTACAGATGGCGTCCGAGTTCTCCCGCAGCTCCCGGTGCTGCTCAATGCTGTTTCTAAACTTGTGCCCGTCCCGGAAGGAGACGGAGTTAACTACGAAGTGACAATGGAGGTTGTCCGTGTTCAGGTGAGTGGTAACCAGCACCTGGAAGTCCCTGCCCCACATGCGCCGGGCGGTCTCAATGCCGATCTGGTGGGCCTGCTCCGGGGTGACCTCTCCTGCCTGGAAGGACTGGAAGCCGTGATAGGCGATCACCTTGCCCCGCTCACCAAACCGCCGCTTGACCGCCGTCATTTCCTCATACGCAAAGGCGGCGGAACAGTTAACGCCGGAAACGTATTTCTTCTCATCGGTCTTGCTGTCGTTCTCGGTGTATCGGAGGGCAGCATAGAGGTCGTCGTCCAGATACTTCTTCTCCGTGGTCTTATCCGGGTTGTCGGCATATTCCAAGACCTTCTTAAGGTAGCCCCTCACGGGCCAGAATCCGGTAGTAGCCATGTGATCACCTCCTTCCAAACAGCCGATGCTTCGGCTTGGATTCTTCCATCGATCTTTCCGGGGTCTTGATTATTTCTTTTGGCACTTGCTCTGCCGGGCCATCCCAACCGTCGGTCAAAATACTGTGCATCTGCCGCAGCAGGTCCAAGGCCTGATCATTGGTTTCTTTAGAAAACGGCGGATGGCACAGCCGGTCCAGCCGTTCACAACATACAAAGAAGGCGTCGGGCAGCACTCCTTTCGGTTCGCCGCCCAACGCCCTCTGACGCAGGTATTCGCTTTGGCTCAGCTTGCATTTGCGAGCCAGTCCAGCAATCTTCTGTTTCTGTTCTTTCGTCACGCGGATCTCGATCCGCGAACCGCGGTTTTCATTGTTGGCGAGTATCGCCTCCTTTCAAAAATCATGGTCCATGCGCGAAGCGCGCCGCCCAGGGGGTTAGGGGGATGTGCCCCTTAAGCAGGAAAGCCGGGAGCGCAAATGGAACACGACCCCGGCTTTCGACATTTGTACACACAAACGTCCTGCTTGCTATCCTCTGCGACAGAAAAAAGACCCTGCGACAACGAGACCCCCTTCAGCCTATCGCCGCAGGCATCATGATCCAGATCAAGTTGAACTAATTATCCATCAGGGCCATCGTAACAAAACTCTCGACAACTTGTCAGGAATACTGCCGCAGAGGACAGGGGTCACTTTTGACGTCAACCGCCCGCTTTCACAGGCGATTGACGTCAGTATTGGGGTCACATCCAAGCGTCGAGGAACTCTTCAGCGATCTCCAGGCTTCGTGCTTTGATGTCTGTTTCCAGTTTAGACGCTGGTTCGGCGCAGGGGGCGGCGGGTACGCCAGGCAGCATATCCACCACCAACTCCGCGATTCGCCTGGCCAGCCGTTCCCTTTCCGCAGGCTCTACGGCATACGCATGGATGGCTTGCAGGATGAACTGGTTGCGCTGCCCGGCGGGAACCTTCTGCAGAATGTCCCACGCCTCCCTGTCTGCTGGTTTGTCCAGATTGAATCGGAGCTTGTGGCTTTCAACTGACATGGCGGTCCCGTTTCTCCAGCGTCAGCCTGGCCAGATACTCGTACCCCTTGGCGGTGGCGCAGATGTCGTCGTTGAAGGTAACCCGGCGCTTGTCGTAGTCGGCGAAGTTGCGGATCAGGCAGCTGCCTCCGCCCACGATATAGAGATTCATGGCCCGTGGATTGTATTCATGCTCTCGGAGGATGCGGAAGACCCCGGCGGAGTAGGCTTTGGCTGCCTTCTCCATGACAGCCAGGTATTCGTCCGAGGCGTCCGCCGTGCCGTGGATCAAGAAGTCCGTGATCAACTCCTCCGGGACCTTTTCGTGGAAGGCGTCCATAAGGGCGTCCTTGATACTGTTCACGCACTGCTTGACACCATACTCCTCCGTCCACATGCGGGTGATGTCCGGTTTGCCGTTCCGCAGAAGCATCAGGTTCATGGTGCCGTTGCCCAGGTCACAAAGCATGGTAGTCCCTTTCAGCTCTGCCGCGTTGGCCGCGACAGCGGCGAAGCCCTGGGGATAGACCTCGCAGCCCACGAAATGGATGTCGTATTTCTTGAAATTGAAGATAAACGATACCCGCTCTTTCTGCAACAGGTACGCCCGAAACGCCTCCTTCTGGGTCCCAGCCCATTTCAGGGGCAGGCCTGCGGCCAGAAAGATGCCCCCGCCGGTCAGCCCGGCGTCCTTCAGCTCCATGGCGATCCCGGCCAGCATGAGCAGGTAGTAGTCCAGATCCAGAGCTTTGTCCGGGCGGTACTCCTTGTGCCCGACGCCGACGGTATAGTACCGGCCCTCATAATACAATAGGTTGTCCGGAAAGGTGGGCTCCCCCTCGTGGGCCAGGATGCCGGAGGGGAAACAGTGGTTGGCGGTCTTCATATTGCCGTAGCCGTGATCCACGGCGATGATCAGTGTGTCGTTGTGTCGCTGCATGCAATCATTCCTTCTTTCTTTGCTGTAGATTTTCCGTTTCCGGAAGATGCGACGATAATGGTCCCTTCCCGCAACTTGTGACCATGATGAACACAAGTTGACGGTGCGAAAAGCAGCCGACCCACGCTGTGTGAATCGGCTGCTATACTGTTCCGTATGCTGTTGTAAATGGTCATTGGGCCGCCGCCTTCAACGCTTCCCGTTTTGGCTTGACTTTGGTCCGATAGTAGTTCCTGTGGTAGGCCCGTTTCTTTCGCCGGGCCTCGGTTTCGGCGGGATCGTCCGCTTCCAAATATTCCTCCGGCAGCGTCACGTGGCCGATGTATTGGAAGTAGATCCTGACCGACTGCAGGCGCTCGCCGCTGCTGCGGTCGGGAGCCCCCACCTCGATCCGGTCAATGAACGCCAGGATCATCTCGTCCGTCAGCACGGTAAAGTCCGTGTACTTCCTGGCCAGCGTCAGGAACCGCTCGGCCCGGTCCGCCCCGTCAGTGAAGGTATCCAGAGATTGCTGCGCCTGGTCTAAAGTTGCTTTGAGCTCGGTCTGTTCCGCCTCGTATACGGCGGCCATCTGCCGGTACTTCTCCCAGGAGAGACGCTCCAGCGCATAGTCTTCATACAGTTTCAGAAGCAGCCGATCCAGCTCGGTCAGCCGTTTCTGGGTCCTTGCCAGCGTTCGCTTCAGCTCCTTTGCCTCCGCCTGCTGCTTCACCTGGGACGCCTCCAGAACCCTGCGTTTGAACCCCTCCCGGTCCGTCAGAGCGAAGCGGGCCACGGCCCGGATGGTGGCGAGGACCAACTCCCGCAGCACCCGGGTCCGAATGGCGTGGCAGCTGCATTCCCGGCCCGTCCGATAGCGGGTGATCGCGTAGGTGGAGCAGTCGTAAAAATCCTGGGGGAACATGCCTGTGACCGGGTCAGCGCCCTCTGCCGTCTTCTGGTTCTTGTACACGCTGCGGTGGTTGTACATCCGCTTGCCGCAGTCGGCACAGTACACCAGCCCGGTCAAAGGGTTTGCCTTGCCCAGGGTGTCCGTCCGCCGCTTCACCTGCCGGGACCGCTGCGCCGCCTCGAAGGTCTCCCGGTCGATGATCGCCTCGTGGGTGTTCTCTATGATCTGCCAGTTTTCGGGGTCGTTGGCCTGGGAGTGCTTCTGCTTATAGGAATCCGTGAAGGTCTTCCGGTTCACCGTATGCCCCAGATACTCCAGCCGGGACAGGATCACGCTCACCGCCCGGCAGGTCCAGTCGTAGGGCCGGTCCATATCCGTGCGGATGCGATTGATCCCCTTGGCCGCCATGTAATAGGAGGGGCGGGGTATCTGCTCCTCCCGCAGGGTGCGGGCGATCTCGGCCACGCCCTTGCCCTGGAGCGCCATGCGGAAGATGCGCCGGACCACGGCGGCGGCCTCCTCGTCGATCACCCACTTGTGCTTATCCTCCGAAGAGCGGGTATAGCCGTAGGGGACGATGGTGGTGAGGGGCAGCCCGGCGCTGGCCCGGACCTGCAATGCCTGGCGTATCTTGCGGGAAATGTCCCTCAAATACCATTCGTTCATGATGTTGAGGAAGGGCGCG
>JAEEGL012773539.1_pt1 | contig 13733 bp, 10 predicted proteins | sample 9134231 | NCBI WGS metagenome assembly JAEEGL01 (sample SAMN16246548, study PRJNA631951) | gut metagenome | biome: gut microbiome; feature: rumen; material: fiber-attached | host: Bos | place: Iran: Karaj | collected 2018-10 | reverse complement strand
TTCCTGCATTATGAGCTCGGCCACCCTCATCTGGCAGTAGCCGCCCTGGCAGCGGCCCATCATGGTCCTGCAGCGGTACTTGACCGAGGTCATGGTGGCGACCCCCAGGGGATTCCTTATAGCCTGGAGCACTTCAGCCTTGGTGACCTGCTCGCAGCGGCAGACTATCTCGCCGTAGTCGGGATCCTTTTCTATCAGGGCAGCCTGCTCCTCGGGAGTCTTGTCTCTGAAGCTCACTATGCCCTTCCTCACCGGGTCGAAACCGGGGTGCTCCTCCATTGGGAGGACTTCTTTAAGAAGCCTTACGGTCTCTTTGGCTATGGGATATGCGCTGGTGAGACCCGGAGACTCTATGCCCATGAGGTTCACGGCTCTGGGCGCTTCCTTCCTTCTTTCGATGACGAAGTCGTGGTAGCCGCCCTGCTCCTTTGAGACCAGCTTGGGCCTGATGCCGGTAAAGTTCCTGATGAAGAGATCCCTGCTGATGTGGGGGAAGATGCGCCCTCCGTCGGCGAGAAGCATGTCCATAACGTCTTTCTCGGCGGCGTAATCGTCGGGATCGTCTATGTACTCGTTGCTGGGGCCTATGAACACGTTGCCCTCAAGGGAGGGAGTAAGGTGTATGCCGAGGCCTCCCGCCCTGGGGTTGGGGACCGGGTAGGCGGGCATGGAGAGCATCTCCCCGGCTCTCTTGTCGAGCACGTAGTACTCGCCCTTGCAGGGGTATATGGTGTAGTCGTTTATGCCCAGCATGCGGGCGATCCTGTCTGCCCCGAGCCCCGCGCAGTTCACTATGCACTTCGCCTTAAAGGTCCTGCCGCCCGCCGTTACGCTGTAGACCCCGCCCCCGTCCTCTATGGCGGTGACTTCGCTGTCGAAGAAGAACTCTGCTCCGTTTTTGGCAGCGTTCTCGGCGAGGGCCACGGTGTAGGCGAAGGGGCTTAAGATGGCGGTCGTAGGAGACCAGAGGGCGAACTCCCCGTCGACGTAAGGAAGCTTTTCCTTTATGAATTCCTTGCCCACTATCTCCAAACCGGGTACTCCGTTGGCGTCGCCCTGGGCTTTGAGCTTTTCAAGAGCCTTTTTGTCGTCTTCGGTAAAGCCCACGACCAGCTTGCCCGTCCTCTTATAGGGAACGTCCAGCTCCTTTGCCAGCTCGTCAAAACCGGCGTTGCCCTCGACGCAAAAGCGCGCCATCAGGGTGCCCGGCCTGTTGTTGAAGCCGGCGTGAAGGACTCCCGAGTTCCTTGCGCTGGTGCCGCAGCAAACGTCGGGCATCTTCTCAAGCACCGCAATGTCGAGCTTGTACCTTGAGAGCTCCCTCGCCACCGCGGAGCCTATGACTCCGGAGCCTATGACGATGACATCGTATCTATCCTTCATTTCCTGCCCTTCTCAATATTCAAGGGGGCCGTCCCAAGGACGGCCCCCTCCAGACTCTGATACAAGAATAACATATTCTCCTTCAGCGCGCTACTCCTGTCCCTTCTCGTAAAGGACGCAGGATACGAAGTGACCGGGTGAGACCTCTGTGAGAGGAATGTCCCTGCCCGTGCACTTTTCGGTGCAGAAGTCGCAGCGGGCGGCAAAGCGGCAGCCCGGCTTGGGCTCGATGGGATTGCCGACCTCGCCCCTGATGATCTGGGGCCTGCTGTGGCGCTTCTCCACCTTGGGCACCGGTATGGCCGCCAGAAGAGCCCTGGTGTAGGGATGCAGAGGCTCGGCGAAGAGCACGTCGGAAGGAGCCTTCTCGACGCACTTGCCCAGGTACATCACCGCGATATCGTCGGAAATGTGCTTTACGACCGAGAGGTCGTGGGTGATGAAGATGTAGGTCAGGCCCTTGTCGTCCTTAAGATCCATCAGTATATTGAGGATCTGAGCTTGTATGGATACGTCCAGGGCCGAAACGGGCTCGTCGCACACAATAAACTTGGGGTCGAGGGAGAGGGCTCTGGCGACGCCTATGCGCTGCCGGCGGCCTCCGTCCAGCTCGTGGGGGTAGGCGTCCTTGAGCCTCGCGGCAAGGCCTACTGTATCCATAAGTTCGTCGACCTTCCTGTCGATCTCGGCCTTGCTGCTCAGCACCCTGTTTACGATGAGGGGGTCCGCTATGAGTTCGCCCACGCTCATCCTGGGATCGAGGCTGGAATAGGGATCCTGGAAGATCATCTGCATGTTGAGCCTGGCCTTCTTGAGCTGGCTCCTGGACAGGTCGTTCACCCTGACGCCATCAAGGGTGATCTCGCCGCCCGTGGGCTCTATGAGCCTTAAGATAGTCTTGCCCAAGGTGGACTTTCCGCAGCCCGACTCCCCCACCACGCCCAGGGTCTTGCCCTCGTCTATGGTGAAGGTCACGTCGTCTACGGCGTGGAGCATGCCCGCTTTGGTCGGGAAATACTTCTTGAGATTCTTTACTACAAGTAATGGTTCGCCCATGCTAAGCATCCTCCTTTACCTGCTGCGCCGCGCCGCTGAGTTCCCCTGCCGGATCCGCGTAGAGATGGCAGGTCACCCGGTGGGTGCCGTCTATGACTTCGGGAGGCGCCTGCTCCCTGCATATATCCATGCACTTCGGGCACCTTGGATTGAATTTGCAGCCCTTGGGAAGATCGGTGGGATCGGGCATCAGCCCGTCTATGGGGGAGAGCCTCGCGGTCTTCTTCTCCAGATCGGGCAGGGAGCCGAAGAGTCCGGTGGTGTAGGGATGCTGCATCTTCCCGGAATATATGTCTTCGACGGTGCCGTTCTCGATGATCTCGCCGGCGTACATTATGGCCACGTTGTCGCACATCTGGGCGACTATGCCCAGGTCGTGGGTGATGAGTATGAGGGCGGTGCCCAGGTTCTCCCTGAGCTCGTCTATCATGGCCAGCACCTGGGCCTGAATGGTCACGTCCAGAGCGGTGGTGGGCTCGTCGGCTATGATCAGCTCGGGCTCGCAGACCAGGGCGATCGCTATGACGACTCTCTGCTTCATGCCGCCCGAGAGCTGGTGGGGATAGTCGAACTTGCGCTGCCTCTGTATGCCTACCAGCTCAAGGGTCTGATCCACCTTCTCATTGATCTGGTCGGGAGTCAGCTCTTCTTTGTTGTGATACCTGAGGGCTTCGGCGATCTGGTCCCCCACTCTCATGATGGGGTTTAAGGCCGACATGGGGTCCTGGAAGATGATCGCTATCTTTTCGCCTCTTATGGCGTTCCTCATGGTGTTCTCGGGAAGGGTCAGCAGATCCTCGCCGTCGAACAGGATCTTTCCGTTGAGCACCTTTGCGGTGCGGTCGGGAAGTATCCTCATGATGGCGTAGGCTGTGGTGGTCTTGCCCGCCCCGGTCTCGCCCACTATGCCGAGGGTCTGGCCGCGCTTTACCTCCAGGCTGTGATGGTTGACTGCCTGGACGACCTCCTGGCGGGAGGTATATACGACCTCCAGGTCTTCGACCTTAAGGAGGGCTTCGTCGGCGTTGATTTTTTTGATCTCGTTTTCTGCCATTGCTTCGTCCTCCTTCTTAGTCTCTCAGTCTGGGGTCAAGGGCGTCTCTTAAGCCGTCGCCCACAAGGTTGAATGCGAGGGCGGCAAGAGCTATGGCTATGCCCGGATATACGATGGTATGGGGAGCCGTCCTCATGTGCTCTCTGGCTTCACTGAGCAGCACGCCCCACTCAGGGGTGGGAGGCTGGACGCCCAGGCCTATGTAGGAGAGGCTCGATACCTGAAGGATGGTGGCCGACAGGGATATGCTCAGGTCTACGATGATCGGGCCTATGGCGTTGGGAAGCACATGCCTGAATATGAGCTGGGCGTCATTGCTCCCGTACGACCTGGCTGCGTCGATATGCTCCTGGCCTACCAGCCTTAGCATTACCGCGCGGCCCGAACGGGTGGCGCCGGGTATTCTGGATATCATCATCGCGATGACCAGGTTGGGAAGCGAGGATCCGAGCACGGCGACGACCGCAAGGGAGAGGAGCATGCCCGGTATGGCCTGGAATATGTCCAGTATCCTCATGAGCACGTCATCGAGCCACTTGCTGTAGAAAGCCGCCAGGGCTCCCAGTATGGAACCTATGATCTGGGCTCCGAAGACCGAGGGAAAGGCGATCAGCATGGTGTACTTGGTGCCGTGGATGACCCTGGTAAAGATATCCCTGCCGTAACCGTCGGTACCCATGAGGTGCTCCGAAGAAGGAGTCTGCAGACGGTTCAGTATGTCCTGATCGACGCCCCTTGCGTACGGGGAGATCTGCTCGCCGAATATGATGACGATGACCATCAGTACGACTATGGCGAAGCCTATCAGGGATATCTTGTTCTTGCAGAACCTGTATATCGTCTCCCTGAAGGGGGTCATTTTCTTAGCTTTATTCTCTCTCATGATCACTTACCCCCCTTCTTCGTGTAACGGGCCTTGATCCTCGGATCTACCACCGCGTAGAGGATGTCTACAGTCAGCAGTATGAACGAGAATATGATGGCCAGAAAGACCGTCCCGCCGGTGACTGCCGGGATGTCCTTCCTTTTTACGGAGTTGATGATGAAGCTGCCCAGTCCGTTGATGCCGAATACGGTCTCGGTGACTACGGCGCCTCCGAGAAGGCCTCCGATGTAGACGCCTATGGTGTTGATGATGGGAAGGCAGGCGTTATTGAAAGCGTGCTTCCAGACGACCACTCTTTCAGGCACGCCCTTGGCGCGGGCGGTCCTTACGAAGTCCTGGCGCACTGCCTCAAGCATGTACGACCTGGTGCTCCTGAGTATCCTCGCGGAATACGGAAGGCCTAAGGTCAGCATGGGAAGCACGAAGTTCTTCCAGCTTCCGACGCCGCTGGCGGGGAGCCAGTGAAGCTTTAAGGCAAAGAGTATGGTGAGCAGCATGCCCAGCCAGAATACGGGAACAGCGGCCATCACCATGGCGGTGATCCTCGCCACGTAGTCGAGGGAGGAATACTGCTTGACGGCGGAAAGAACTCCCAGAAGAACTCCGATAAGGCTGGCGAAGGCGATACTGCTTACGGCGATTATGAGGGTGTGGGGGACTCTCTCAAGAAGAGTGCCCAGAATGGGTCTCGATGTGAGCCAGGATACTCCGAAGTCGAACTTCGTGTACAGTTTGATAATGTAATTAAAAAAGCGAACCAGGAAAGGCTTATCGAGGCCGAATTCATTATTGAAGGCTTTGATGTCTTCAGGAGTCGCGTTGTCGCCCAGCATCATGACGGCCGGATCGCCGGGCGTGAACTCCATTATGGAGTAGACGACAAAGGCGACGCCGATGATGATGAAGACCATCGTTATGAGCCTTTTGATTATGTATCTTGCCATATCTGCTCTCTCATTCGTTATACAGCGCCGCCCGGGCGCTGGACTGCAGGCCGCGCCCGGGCCGGTCGGGTTACTGTGAACTCAGGTCGGTCGACCTGTATTACTTAGCCCAGTAGAAGTTGTAAACGTAGTAATAGTTGGTGTTGATCTCCTCGCAGACCAGATCCTTGTTGTAAGCGTAGGGTATGGCCTTGTGGAAGGTCGGGATGGAGTAGCACTCATCCTGGATTATGCGGTTGGCTTCGATCCAGTTGATCCTTCTCTGAGCGTCATCGGCCTCATTCATGGCCTTGACGAAGGCTTCATCCAGCTCCTTGTTCTGGCACAGAAGGTCGGTATTAAGGCCGCTGGCCATCTGCTCCGGAGTCAGATATCTGTAATACTGATAAGAGTATCCGGCGTCGGGGGTGAAGTTGGTCCCGGTGGTGGCCAGATCGTAGTCGTGATCCTTCCTCAGCTGGCGGCAGGCGGCGGAGTCGGCCAGGCCGATCTCTGCCTTTACGCCTATATCCTTCAGGTTAGCCTGGAATACGGTGGACATCTTGCCCCAGTAGGAGCCGTTGATGGTGTTGATCTCGCCGATGTCGCAGCCGTCGGCGTAGCCGGCTTCGGCAAGCAGAGCCTTGGCCTTATCAACGTCATACTCCCAGACTTCTATGCCGTTGGCCTTCAGCTCTTCGGGAGTGAAGCCGCCGTATACGGTGTCGGGGTTGAAATAGGAGTAGGCGGGCTGGGCTATGCCGTCGTAGGCGGCGATGCACATGGCCTCTCTGTTGATGCAGTAGGACAGAGCCTTGCGCACCCTCTTGTCAGCCAGGCAGGTGTGAGGGCTGTTCTGGTTTACGTGGAAGAAGCTGGTGTGAGTGGTCGGGGAGAGGAAGGTGCTGTAATCGCTGTTGCTGCTGAGGCTCGCCCATGCCGCGGTCGGAACGACGATGAAGTCGAGGTCTCCGGCCTCGAAGCCTACGGTGATGGTATTGTTGTCGGCGAGTATGGTCAGGTCGATGTTCTTGATCCTGGCTTCTCCTCTGTAGTAGTCGGGGAAGGCGGTCATCTTGATCTGAGCGTCGGGGTTGTACTCAGTGATCACATACGGACCGGTGCCCCAGGGTATCCATTCGGTGCCGGTGATGCCCTTTTCTTCTGCCGCGAGGAACTCATCCTTGCAGAGGATATAGCCGCTGATAAAGATCTTTCTCATGAACGAAGCATCGGTATCGACAGCCTTGATCTCGATGGTGTCGTCGTCTATGACCTTGGCATAGTCGAAATTGGAAATGCTGGATCTTCTCTGAGTGTAGGGGCCGTCGACCAGGGCGTACTGGAGCGACCAGGCGGCATCCTCGGCAGTCAGATGCTGGCCGTTGTGGAATACCACGTCATGGTTGATCTTTACTCTGTAAGTCATGCCGTCTTCAAGGGCTTCCCATGATGATCCGCAGCGGGGCTCGAATTTGTCTCCCTCTACGAAGAACAGGGTCTCGTAAAGGCTGGTGTAGCACTGCAGGTCGATGATGGCGGCGGATTTAAAGGGATTCAGGGTCTCGACGACCTGGTTGCAGGTGATATGGATGGTATCCCTTGCGCTCTTGGTATTGTCGGCACCCTGGGGCGCTGCCGCGGTGGCAGGCTGCTCGACTTTACCGGGTTCGGTCTTGGCGGGCTCGGGAGCGGCGGTCTGAGCCGGCTGTGTCTCGGTTTTTGAGCCGCAGGCACAGAATACAAGCACCAGTGCCAGGGCAAGCGCCGCAGCCTTAAGTAACTTTTTCATATTCTCCTCCTTCGATTCATTTGGTTCCGGGATACAACGTCTGAAGATACTATGCTGTGCTTCAGACACAATTATGAAATACTGTTTTTATTGTGGCATGGGGCTATAACAAATTCAATATTCAAATAGACCTGTAATATACCGCTCAATTAAACATTCTGCACATCTGTCCTAAATCGCCCGGACGCGATCGCAAGATCGCGGCCGGGCGGATCCGATGCCTGTTTTCTCAGGAATTAAAATCCTGATCAATTAGCCCAGTAGAAATTGTAGACGTAGTAGTAGTTGGTGTCGATCTCCTCGCAGACCAGATCCTTCTGGAAGGCATAGGGTATGGCCTTGTGGAAAGTCGGGATGGAGTAGCACTGATCCTGCATGATGCGGTTGACCTCGAGCCAGTCGAGCTTTCTCTGGTTCTCGTCGGGATCGCTCATAGCCTTTACGTAGGCCGCGTCAAGCTCCTTGTCCTGCACGAATAACTCAGTGTACAGGCCGGAGGCCAGCTGTTCGTCGGTCAGATATCTGAAGTAGGAGTAGGCGTAGCTGGCGTCAGGCGACATGTTGGTACCGGTGGTGGACAGATCGTAGTCGTGGTCTCTTCTCAGCTGACGGCAGGCGGCCGAGTCAGCCAGAGTGATCTCGCAGGTGACGCCGATATCCTTGAGGTTGGACTGGAATACGGTGGACATCTTGCCCCAGTAGGAGCCGTTGATGGTGTCGACCTCGCCGATGTCGCAGCCGTTCTCGTAGCCGGCTTCCTTCAGCAGGGCCTTGGCCTTCTCGGGATCATACTCATAGACCTCGATGTTGTTGGCCTTCAGCTCTTCGGGAGTGAAGCCGCCGTATACGTTGACGGGGTTGAAGTATGAGTAGGCGGGAGAGGCAAGACCGTCGTAGGCGGCTATGCACATGGCCTCTCTGTTGATGGCGTAGGACAGAGCCTTGCGCACTCTCTTGTCAGCCAGGCAGGTGTGGGGGCTGTTGATGTTGACGTGGAAGAAGCTGGTGTGGTTCGTCGGGGAGAGGAAGGTGTTGTAATTGCTGTTGCTTGAGAGGTTCTCCCAGGCGGCGGTCGGGACGACGATGAAGTCGAGGTCTCCGGCCTCGAAGCCTACGGTGATGGTGTTGTTGTCGGCGAGTATGCTGATCTCGACGTTCTTGATCCTCGCTTCTCCTCTGTAGTAGTCGGGGAAGGCGGTGAACTTGATCTGGGCGTCGGGGTTATACTCGGTGATCACGTACGGACCGGTGCCCCAGGGTACCCATTCGGTACCGGTGATGCCCTTCTCTTCCGCGGCGAGGAACTCCTTCTTGTTGAGGATGTATCCGTTCATGAAGATCTTTCTCAGGAAGGAAGCGTCGGTCTCGGTGCACTTGAACTCGACGGTGTCATCGTCTATGACCTTGGCGTAATCCAGGTTGGGGATGTTGGTCCTTCTTCTGGTGTAGGGTCCGTCGATGAGGGCGTACTGCAGGGACCAGGCGACATCCTCGGTGGTGAGAGGATCGCCGTTGTGGAACTTGGCGTCGTGGTTGATCTTTACTCTGTAGGTCATGCCGTCGTCAAGAGCTTCCCACTCGGTGCCGAGTCTGGGCTCCATCCTGTCGCCTTCGATGAAGAACAGTGTCTCATATATCTGGGTGAAGCACTGCCAGTCGATGATGGCGCCGCTGTTGAACGGGTTCAGGGTCTCTACGACCTGGTTCAGAGTCAGCTTGATGGTGTCTCTGGCGCTCTTGGTGTTGTCGGCGCCCTGCGGGGCTGCGGGAGCCGCGGGCTGGGCGACGTTGCCCTGCGGTGTGGTCTGCGCGGGCTGTTGAGTCTGTGCGGGCTGGCTGGTCTGGGCCGGAGTCTCGGTCTTGGTGCCGCCGCAGGCGCAGAGCACGAGGACCAGGGCGAGGCTGAGAGCTAATACCCTAAGAAACTTGTTCATATTTCCTCCTTTTTACCTTTCTCTTTTTCTCTTTTACTCTTTCGCGCCCCGGTATCTGTCCTTTTTTCCGGAGCCCTATGAGTAATTTGTTATAATTTTAGCATAGGCTATCTGTGTTGTAAACACAGAATAATTAAAAATTGCGATATATCGCAAGCTTAATTAATATACATGTATTTTTTTAATACTTTTTGTATTGTTATTTTTTTCTATTTTTAAGCCCCTACAAAGGGACTTTAAGCCCGGGGACGATAGTGCTACAATACTGATGTTGCCTTAGGGGTCTTCCCTAAGGCATCCCTTATACCTTCATTTAACCGTAAGCTGAACATGATATGGAACATATAAACATGATCAAGGGCCGGCCCGATCTGCCGGATCCCGAAGAATACAGAAAAGTGACCGACAGGGTCTCCCTCGTCGGAGTGGCGGGGAATCTGCTGCTCTCCCTCTTCAAGCTCGCCGCCGGTATCATCGCCCGCTCGGGCGCCATGATAAGCGACGCCGTGCACTCGGCCTCGGACGTTCTGGGCAGCTTCATCGTCATGGCGGGGGCCAGGCTCTCCACCAAGAGCTCTGACGACGAGCATCCCTACGGACACGAGAGGATGGAATGCGTGATCGCCATCGTCCTTTCGGTCATCCTGCTCATCACGGGCCTTTACATAGGCGTCGAAGCCGTCGAGACCCTGAAGAAGCCGCAGAGCGAGATCACCGTGCCGGGCAGCCTCGCCCTCATCGCCGCCCTCATCTCCATACTCGTCAAGGAACTGATGTTCCGCTATACCAGGTCCTACGCCGAGAAGCTCGATTCGAGCTCCCTTCTGGCCAGCGCCTGGCATCACCGCTCGGACGCCCTCTCCTCGATAGGCGCGGTGATAGGCATCGGGGCCGCCCGCATGGGCCATCCGGCCTGGGATCCCGCCGCCAGCATCGTCATCTGCCTCTTCATCGCCAAGGCCGCCTACGACATCTTCATGGACGCGGTGCGCCGCATGGTCGACAGGGCCGCCGATCCCGCCACGGTAGAGGATATCAGAAAGCGGATCATGGAGAACGAAGGCGTCATATCGCTCGACCGCCTCGACACCAGGCTCTTCGGCAACCGCCTCTACGTCGACGTCGAGATCGGTGCCGACGGCAGCCAGAGCCTCGCCAGCGCCCACGCCATCGCCGAGAGGGTCCACGACAGCATAGAGGCGGGCTTTCCCCAGATAAAGCACGTGATGGTGCATGTGAATCCTAAATAGTCGCGCATTATATCATTTGTATATATCTGTAATACTGTACAAACGATTACCTCCTGTTTTCGGCCCTGATGTATGATATTGACATCAAATGATCGTCGAGAGAGGAGGTTTTTTATGACCAAGATAGAAGAGGTAAAGATCGGCAATCTGCAGGATTGCTGGAGCATCATCTATGAAGAGATGGCAAGACCCATATTTGATCTGGGTATTGAAGGCGACCGGGCTTTGAGGAAAGGCATTCGCGACTACGGAATAGATCGTGGAGAAAGACTTCGACAGCGTCACAAAGAACTTGGACTAAAGCTCAACGTGGAAAATATGATCACCTATTTTGACCTCCCCGGTGATCCACGTTTTAAAAGAGAATACTTAAGACTTGACCCTCAAACGCGTTTCTCTCATACCACAGTCTGTCCTATAGCTTCAAGATGGATAGACGATGGTAATAAGTGGATCGGCCGCATATACTGCGAGGAGTTCCATCACGCCTGTTTCAACGCCTATAACCCTCACATTCAGAACAATCTCTCCATGACTCTGACTCAGGATGGCGATAATTATTGCAGGTTCTCAATATATTTGAGACCGGGAAACATGACGGCGGAAGAAAGAAAGGAGAGCTTCGCCGAATTCGATCCGGGCTATGAGTTCCCCGAAGATTTCGAATACGAACTCGTTCCTCATAAAGTCGGATACAATCTTCTTTCGGCGATCATCATTTATTTCATCGCAAAGGCTGCCATAGATGAACTAGGGGCCGAAGGTGAGAAGGCTGTGATCCAGGGACTCGAAAATACCAGAAAGCATCTGGTAAGTTTCATGAAAACGAGAGCTTTACAGGTGGCTGAGCCCTGTGACCGTAACTTCCTTAAAGACAATATGACGCTCGATCTCGACTGGGATGCCGAGACTGTCTGGGCAAGATATCCGGACGAGAGAGTGAAAAAACTTGTGAAAAAGTATTTCTATGATCAATCGGACGAATTCCTGACATAAAGGTATTATTTAAATCACAATTGCCAAAGAGCTTTTCGGTATATCGAAAAGCTCTTTATTTGCATATAGATTATAAATTGATAAAATAATAATAGAAGGGTCGTCGCCTGTTCCCCTTAAGGATCCTGATACAGGCAAGAAGAAAGGTTTACTATATGACAAAGGTAGGGATAATGGGCGCCGGGCGCCTGGGAACGATAATAGCGGAGGCGATAAAGGCCGGTTTGGCTCCTGAATGCGAGCTGATCGGGATCGCTTCAAGAAGTCTGGGGGTGACCCCTTTCGATCTCGCGGACCGCGGGGCTGCGGTCATCATCGAGGCTTCAAAGCCCGAAGTGCTGAGAGAATACCTTGTCGGCCTGCTCGAGCGCGGCGTCAGCGTCATCCCCCTCTCCACGGGAGCCTTCGCGGACGAGGGGTTCCTTGAAGAGGTGAAGGAAGCGGCCCGCCGGGGCGGCAGCCGCGTGTATCTGCCCCACGGAGCGGAAGGAGGCTTCGATCTGGCCGCGACCTTCAGCCTGCTGCCGGGCATGAAGGGGACCGTGGTCCAGTACATCCCAGAGCGCGCGAAGATGCCGGACGGGAATCCCATGAAGGCCCTGCCCGAGAGCTTCAAAGGCACGGCGCTGGAAGGCTTCGCCCTCTCCCCCTCCCACCTCAACGTGGTGATAGAGAGCGCCATCGCCTGCGGAGGCTTTGAGAACACCATGTACGAGACCAGGATCGCGCGTGACGGCAGGGGCGGCTTCTCGCTCGAGCTTGAGAACGACGCTGCCGAGGCCGTGATCACGATAAAAAACAAGCCGCCCGTAAAGGGGATACCCATGATGAGCATGATCGCCCTGAGCGCGGTCTCGACCCTCAACAGGATCACGCAGCCCGTGACCTTCTGATCCCACAGACCGGGCATATACGCGAAAACGGTACTTTTCAGCCTTTTGCCTCTGAGCAAAAGGCTTTTTATCATCAGCAGAAAATGGTAAAATACAGACGAGCCAAGTTATCACCTTCGCGCGACGACGAAAGGACATATTATGGACAGCAAGTTCTCAATGGTAAGACCCGTCCCCTACATGGGCGTCATCTGGGCGACGAACGAAGCCTCGAAGCTGGGCTATTACAACGGCCATCCCGACTGGTGCAATCTGGGCCAGGGGCAGCCCGAGGTGGGCGTCATCCCCGGCGCACCGCCGAGGATCGCGGACATCGCCTTAAAGCCCCAGGACCACGCTTACGGCCCGCTGGGAGGCACGGTCGAGGTCAGGCAGGCCATCTGCGACTTCATCAACCGCAATTACAGGCAGGGAAAGAGCCAGTATTCGATCGATAACATCAGCTTCGCCTCCGGCGGCAGGCTCACCCTCACCCGCCTCTTCTCCATCCTCGCCGACGGGGACCGCGTGGGCTACAAGAACCCCGACTATACCGCCTACGAGGACTATCTCAACACCCTGAGGCAGCGCTGCGTGCTGCTCGAGATCAGGGCCTCCGAAGAGGACGCCTTCAGCGTTCCGCCCGAAAAGTTCACCGATTTCATACACCAGGAGAAGCTCGACGCCTTCGTCTTCTCCAATCCCTGCAATCCGACGGGAGAGGTGATAAAGGGCGAAGACCTGCAAAAATATGTCGCCGCCGCCAGGGCCGAGAACTGCCTGCTGGGCGTCGACGAGTTCTACTCGACCTTCATCTATAACGAGGACGGCGGTCCCGCCGCCGCTCCCGTCTCGGTCCTCAGTTATGTGGAAGACATCGAGAACGACCCCGTGGTCGCCTTCGACGGCCTCACCAAGGGCTTCAGATACCCCGGCTGGCGCTGCGGCTGGGCCGTGGGTCCCAAATACATCATCGAGATGATCAACAGAGCGGCCAGCGCCGTGGACGGAGGCCCCTCCACCCCGGCGGAAAGGGCCGCCATCGAAGCCTTGAAGCCCGGCGTCGCCGAGCAGGAGCTGCTGGCGACCAGGAAGGAGTTCGCCGTCAAGAGAAGGATGCTGCTCGAAGGCCTCGAAAAGCTGGGCATCAAGCCGGTGAGAGCGCCTCTGGGCACCTTCTACCTCTGGTGCTCGGTGAAGGATCTGCCCGGCGAGCTCTCTGACGCGGACGCCTTCTTCTTCGCCTGCCTTAAAGAAAAGGTCATGACCGTGCCCGGCCACTTCTTCGACGTCAGGCCCTTCAGGACCAGGCCGGCGGAGGAGCCCCTCAAGCACTGGGTGAGATTCTCCTACGGCCCCGACAGGGCGACCATAGAAAAAGCCCTCGGACGCATCGGGAAACTGGTCAGGGGGGCCAAGGGATGAGCGATTTCGTACCCTTTGGTCCGGACGGCGAGCTCAAAAGATACGGCAGAGCCTGCTCGGGCTGCAGGAGCGCCGTCTCCTCGGGCCGCGCCGAAGCCTCGCTGATCGGCCGCGACATACTCGCAAAAGGCGGGAACGCTGTGGACGCGGCGGTGGCTACGG
>JAEEGL011261065.1_pt1 | contig 13733 bp, 14 predicted proteins | sample 9134231 | NCBI WGS metagenome assembly JAEEGL01 (sample SAMN16246548, study PRJNA631951) | gut metagenome | biome: gut microbiome; feature: rumen; material: fiber-attached | host: Bos | place: Iran: Karaj | collected 2018-10 | reverse complement strand
CATCATCCGCACCGAGCCCAACGATCTGGGCGGCGTGCGCGACGATCTGAGCGCCAAGGGCTACAAATTTGTGTCCGCCGAGGTGGAATATGTGCCGTCCACCACGGTCAAGCTCACCGACGAGGAGGACCTCAAAATGATGGGTCGCCTGCTCGAAATGATGGAGGACAACGACGACGTCCAGGGCGTGTGGCACAACCTGGAAAACACCGACGACCTGCCGTAAAAAAATGCCGCCCGATGGGGCGGCTTTTTTTAATTCGGAATGCGGAATTCGGAATTCGGAATTATGGGACGCCGCCTGCGGCGATGCGTTAAAATGCATAAAAGAAAAGCTGCGTCTTGCCGCAAAGATGCCAAACAATTCAGATGTCGGGCAGCGTGTTGTTGTCTGTACGCGTTTCAGCGGATGAAATCTACCCGGTTCCGGCAGCAGATCGTTTCCGTCGCGGCTAAGGGTTTCAGATTGTTGCGCGGTTGACCCGCGACTGCAATTCCGAATTCCGAATTCCGAATTCCGAATTTAACAACAAAAGCGCCCTTGCGGGCGCTTTTGTTGTTACCGGAACGCCACGTAGCCGTAGGTCCGGTTGGCTTCGTTCAAAGAGCGGATGGAGCTGTCATAGGGGATCGTTTCCGGCTGTGTGACCCGGAAGCCGCCGCTTTGCAGCGCCACAAGACTGTCGCTGACGCCTGTCGCCGCAACAGCGGTGCGGCAAAGGAAGGTGTTGTGCGCCGTGTCGAGCGAGAACGGCGCATCGTTCACCGGAAACACCAGCAGCATGCGCGGCGCGAACGGCAGCGTCACCGTCACGGGATTGTAGGCGCCCAGCCCGACGTAGGTGCCGGCGGCAAAAGGGGTATTGACCCGTTCGCGTTCGTCCGCCGACAGATGCAGCGCAGCGTCTGTCACGTGCGTTTTGCAAAAGAAATCGGCAAACGGCAAAATCACGGAATCGCTGACCTGAAACGCCGGACACTGTTCAAAGCAAAAGAACATCCGGCAGGGCACCTTGAGCGCCTTGAGATAATCGTCGATGGCGGCGGTGCCGATCTCGTAGCCGCTCATCAGCCCCGCAAAGGCTTCGTTGACCTTTCCCAGCACCGCCTCCGCGTGGGCGGCAATTTCAATGGCGTTTTCACCCGGCGGCGCATAGCAGTTCATGGAGATGGTCAGATCTGTTTTCTGGCAGGCGAACTGCGTGCCGTCCTCCAGCAGCGACACGGTGTCCTGCCCGATCAGAAAGGCAAAATAGATCTTGGTCAGCGGCTGCGGCACCGTGCGGTCGTCGAACGAGAGCACCGCCTCCACGGTGTCGGTGTTGTCGAGCACCTGCTCGTTGATCATCGTCACAATATTGCGCACGAGATTCGCCGTCGTCATACCGTTATCCTCCAGTCGTTGTTCTGGTGCACAATCGCCCAGTAATACAGCGGCGTTTCTCCGGCAAAGACCTTTTCGCAGTGGTCCACGCAGAACGAATCGCCGTCAAACTCCAGCGTGGCGCGCGTGCCGTCCACGGCGGGAATGTTGACCGACACCGGGCAGATCAGCACAAACTTGCGCAGCGTGTCGTAGCCGATCTCGGTCAGCGTGCCGCTGAGATACATCTTGTTTTTGTAGCGCAGCGGCTGCAAAAACGCCTTGAAATCATAGCTGCCGTGCGGGTCGGTATAGGTCATGGTGCGCCCGAATTTTTTGAAAAACGGCAGGGTGATATTTTTACTGTACCGCAACAAAGAACCCTCCGTCCTTTAAGATGGGCACGGCGTCCAGCAGCGCCTGCTGCCGCAGCTGCCGCTCCAGTTCAAACTCCGCTTTGAGATCGCGGGCAATCGTGATATCGCCGGCCTTGTAGCTCGAAAACCGGTCGCCGCCCTCAAGCATATTGCAAAACAGCCGGTAGCGCGCCAGTGCGGCGGCAGTCTGCGCAACGCGCGGATCGCTTTTTTGCGCGTCGTCGCGCAGCTGTTCCAGAACTTCGCCGAGCGCACGGACGCTTTCTTCCAGCAGCACCTGCGCGGGAATCTCGTCAAACAGACGGATGCCCCGCAGAATGGCCAGCACCTGCGTTGCGTCCATAGGCGCCCCCTTACATCGACAGCGCTTTGGACGCGCCGGTGTAGATCTTGGCGAAGCCCGTAATGCTCGTGACGGTTGCGTATTCGATCTGGCGGTCGATCAGCTTGTCGAACTCCGTCAGAATGCCGCCTGCCTGCACCTGCTCGAGCGCGCAGGTGTTGTCCAGACCGATCAGCTTGCCGCTCTCCACGGCGCCGCTCTTCATCAGCTGTGCGCCGAAGGGCGTAACCAGATTGCCGGTGCCGTGGAAGCTGAGCCCCGCCGTGCCGTCGCGCATCTCGGTGAGCTTGAGAATCTGCGCCATGGCGGTGGGCGACGCGATGATGGCGTTCATCGTATACGGGTCAAAGCTGTTCCACAGATCCACAAGGTCGCTGTAGGTCAGTGTGCCGGACGCAGCGGTGCTCGTGGTGGTAATGGCGTTGTTGTTGCCGGCGCCGTCGCCGTTCATCAGCACGTCCACCGCGTCCTGCAGCTGGCGGCGGGCAATGTAGGCGCCGATCTGGCGCAGCGCCACGGTAAACAGATCCAGACGCTGGAAGCGGATCGCTTCATAAGACGCCACGAGCATACGACCGCGCTTTTTGAGCTTGACCAGATGCTCGGACGTGTTGATGGTGGTGACCGGGATATCTTCGCCCTCGCCGATCACGTCGGCGGCGTCCTCCTCCTCGTCAGACAGCGAGGATGCAATCGTGCGGTAGTCGAGCCCTTCCACGTCCGTGACGGTTGCCACGAGATTCGGGAGCAGGTTGTTTTCCTCCACGCCCGCCCAAACGGCACGGCTCACGTATTCCGGAAACAGCGCGGCGGAATCGGTGGTTTTGAAGAACTTTTCCACCCGGTCGCTGCCGCGTCCGCTGACCTTGATATCGAAGCGCTTGAGCTGACGCTGATAGGCGTCCAGCCCTTCGAGCGGCGTGCCGATATAGTTTTCGGACGGGTCGAGCGCCTCCAGCGCCTGGGTAAAGGATTTGCCGGTTGTGTAAAGACCTTTTTCAAGTCGGATGTTTTCATAGGTTGCCATGGTTGTCCCTCCTGTTAAATACAAAATGCCTGGTTGTCGGTCGGGGTATGTTCGGATTTTGCAAACAGCTGCGGACGGCGCTGCAGGTCTGCGGTCTGCTTTTGCAGCGAACGGCAAAGGCGTTCCAGCGACTGTGCCGGCATGGCTTTGCAGCCCTCCAGAAACAGCGGTTTGTCAATCTGCGGCAGTGCGAGCACCACGCCGCGCCCGATCTCGTCGAGCAGCTTTGCGCGGTAAAACGCCGCGTCGGCACCCGCCTGCTCCAGCGATGCGATCTTGGTTTGCAGCTGCTGCAGCTGCGGCTCGGAAAGCGACAGGCTCGTGTCCGCCGCCTTCACGGTTTCCAGAATATCGGTTTTCATGGGTTCCTCCTTCAAAAATGCTTTGGTCACGCCCGCTTCGCGCTGTGCCGGCACGGCAACAAACGACCACTCATAGGCGTCGCGCGCATCTGAAAGCACGTCGTGACACAGCTGTCCGTTGTAGGTGTGTCCCTTGCTGTGCTCGCACCCGGCGGTTCTGCGGTCGGCGCCGCACACCGAGCAACGCAGCGATCCCATGGCGCAGCCGACGCTGACCTCTTTTTTGATGCCGCCCTCAATCTCGGCGATGAGCGATTCGTTCTCCTTCGTGCGGACCATATAGGCGCGCGCCTTGAGGCAGGTATACGCCTCGCCGAAGGAGGTAACGCGCGATGGATCGGTCTCCACCCAGGCGGCAAACACACGCGCCGCCTGCTGTTCGCTTTTGCAGCTGTGGTCAAACAGCCCGGTTTTGCCCTTGAACAATTCTGCAAGCTGTTTGAGGGCTTCGGGTGTGAAGCGTTCAAAATCGCGGTCTACTTCGTTGTCGCACAGTGTCAGCGTAAAAATATACACGTCGTCTTCCGTCACGGCTTTGCGCGTATAGCGGTTGATCTGTTCGAGTTCCTGTGTCATATCAAATGTCATGCTTGTCTTCTCCGATCTCGCGTCTGATTTTTTCTGTCTGCGCGTCCAGCAGCGCCGACTGCGACAGCGCCGTAATATCCTGCAGCGTCAGCGGCTCCCATTCGATCTTCGCCGCGCAGTCGTAGCCCTCCAGGTGCAAAAAGGTGTCGCAGATCTGCAGCACCACCGGTTCCACCTCGCGGCGGTAGGCGTCGATTTCACTGGTGAGAATATCCGCCTGCTGCGAGCTCATGCGTTCGGTGGACGACCAGCTCAGACCCAGCAAAAACGGCGGAATGCCAAGCTTTGCCACGATCTGTTCGAGCAGCTGGCGCACCGGGATCTCGCTGGACAGCACCTGATTGTCGCTGCCGATGGCCTGCACCTGCACGTCGCCCACGGCAATAAAGTCGCGCACGGCGCCCTCTTCGCGCATCGCCTGGCTCCACGCCCCGGCAATCTGCTTTGCGCGGTCGGCGGCATAGGCTTTGTCCAGCGCGTCGTTCTGCGGCTTATAGGTCACGGCAAAGCGCACGTTGCCCAGCCGCTCCCAGTTGACGCCGGTGGTCTGAAAGATCGTCAGCAGAATATCGCTGATAAACGGCAGCCCCCGAAGAATCGACGTGCCGTAGAGCGCGCCGGGCTCCGGATCGTGCACGCTTTTGAGAATCAGCGCCTGCCAGGGCACCGGCACGAAATGTCCGCTCTCGTCCTGCGCGCTGACAACAATATCAAGCGGACTGCTGCCGTAGCTCAGCGCCGTGCAGCGCAAATCGGCATTGTAAAGGTCTGTCAGATGCCCGTCGGTGAGCACCATCTCGCCGATTGCCGTACCGTAGGTCAGCAGCTGTTCAAAATAGGTCGACAAAAACGAATCGATCCCGTGCCGCAGTGCCCCCACCGGCACCGTGCGCAAAAAGGCGCGCAGCTTTGCCTGCGCCTGCGCCTCGTCGCAAAAGACGTTGAACGTGCCCAGCAGCCGCACGGTTTTCATGATGGCGGCATCAATGATGGGCACCGCCTCGCGCAGCAGCCGGAACAGTTCGAGCGACCCGGCGCGGGTCGGCACAAGCGCCGAAAGTCTGCCGTAGGGATGGGTGCGTCTGCCGGTCTGCGGCGACGCAACGGCCGTGCCGCCGGACGGCGGCGTTTGCTTTTTTCCGATTGCCAAACGATTACTCCTTTCTGTGTGTTTGCTGTCCGTCTGCCCGGTCCACCGCAAGGGCGATGAACGCGCCCGTTTCCTGCGGATAAAGCACGGTGGACACGAAGTAGCGGATATCGTCCATGGCGTGGTCGTGGACCTTCACAACGCTGTCCTTCGATTCGTTTTCGTCCCAGCGATACAGCGAAAACTCGCCGATCGCCGCCGTGCATGCCGGGGAGATAAACAGTTTGTGCTGCCGAAACGCCTCGTGTACCCGGCGGATGCCGGGCAGCACTTCGTTCCGGGCGGGGAGAACTCTGAATTGTTTGCGGGCGCGCAGCGCGGCAAGGAACGACGCCGCCGACGGGTCAACCACCACGCAGTCGACCGCAAGCCCTGCGGTCAGACGACACAGCTCGTCGCAGTATTCCTCGTCCGTTTTCTGCCTGCCTTCCTTTTTGGAGTCGTAATAGACCTCCCGCACGCGGTACCACGCGTCGCCGTATTTGCCCCAAAGCCCCATGCTCATGGGGTTGACGGTGCCGTAGTCGCACGAGACGACCCACCGTTCGGCGTTCCCGGCAGGCGGTTCTCTGGTAAACGCGCCTGCCGCCGCTTCGGGGTAGACCAGCCCTTCCGCCGCCACCCATTTGCCGCGCACAAAGCGGTCGTAAAACGCGCCGGTATACAGCGTTTCATAGCGGCGGATCACGTCTTCGCTCAGCGACGGATTGTCGCGCATCAGAAAGTGGAGATACAGACAGTTGCGTTTGTCCGCCTGTGTGATCCAGGTCTGATAGAACCAGTGCTGCGGATGCGCGGGGTTGCAGTTAAACCAGAACTTTGCCCCGTCCACGGAACACCGCGCCAGCGATTGCTCCACGAACGAACGCGGCATCAGCGCCACCTCGTCGAACAAAACGCCGCACAGCGTCATGCCCTGGATGAACGACGCCGACGCTTCGTCGCGCCCGCCGAAGAGATAGAACCGGTTTTCGCGCCCGGCAAACGAGAGCGTGATCTTGTTTTGCGACAGCTTTTCCTCCACGGAAAAGCCCAGCGCGCGCAGCACAGACAGCAGCGATTCCACCAGATTGCGCCGCAGCGACACAATGGTTTTGCCGCACAGCGCGAACGTGCCGTCATGAAACGAAAAGAACGCCCAGAGCACGAACGAGAGCGCCATGCAGGTGGTTTTGCCGCTGCGCACCGCGCCGTCGCAGATAATCGCATCCTTTTGTGCGTAGGGCGACGACGGGTGCCACCAGGAAAGCACGGCAAGCTGCTTTTCGGAAAACGAGGAAAAACGCGGCGTCATACCTGCCCCTCCTGCAGCGCTGCCGCGCCGCGACCGATGGCGGAAAACAGCTCTTTGGCGTTGTCGCTTTCGCGGCTGTGAGTGAGCGCCTCCAGCTTCTCAAGCGCCTTCAGGCGGTCGAAAAACTTGATCTCCACGCCGTTTTTGCCGCACTTGATCTCCGAAACGGCAAACAGGTCCATCTCCTCCAAGGGGACCGCTTCGTCGTCGGGGTGCAGCGCCAGCTTCACAGCGTCGCTGACACAGCCGAATGCCAGACGGGCATAGCCGGCGGCGATATCGTTTTGCGTCTGCTGCATCGCGCGGTCGAGCTCTGAAATCTGCGCGCGAATATCTGATCGGCGCAGCAGTCTTGCCGCGGTGCGCTGGGCAAAACGGTAGCCGCACTTTGCCGCCGCCTCCCGTCCGTTGCGTGTCTGCACAAAGTAGGTGCAGAACAGCAGTTGTTTTGGTGAAAGTGATTGGCTCAAAGAAAAACTCCTTTCAAATGACATCGTTCTGACCGCGCGGCTGCCGCCGCAAATGTGTCCGGTGTTTTGGGTCACCGGAAAAAAGTCCTCCCATAATAAGGCCCGAGAAGCCGTTTTTGTGCGCAAAACCTGCACAAAAAATGACAAATTCATAAAATGTTCACATTTGCGTGCGCTAAGTCCGTTTTTCCGGACGCTATGATTCTCTAATAGAAAAATAATCCGTCCGGGCACCAGCCTCAATATCCGGCAAAAAAGGGCAGAAAAAGCACGGCAAACGCCGCGTTTTCCCGCTGCCGCAAACAACAAAAAAGACGCGGCCGAAGCCGCGCCGAAGGCAAAATCAAAGTCCATGCTCCCTGCGTTGTTTCGCGCGCGTGCGCGCAAAAACGTCTTTCATTGTTGTCATTCTTTTCATTCTTAATATGTGTTCGCGCGTGGTTCGCGCGTGGTTCACATGCGGTTCAGATGCTGTTCACTTTTGAAAACGCAGTGCCCGTCAAGCCTCGCCGTTTGGGCGTTCGGCGCGGTCCAAATGCTGTTCACTTTTTGCACAAAACCGATGCAAAAAACGGTCAGAACCGCTTTCGCTGCAGCGAGAACAGCCCGTGGCGGTTGCAGCAGGCGAAGATCGTACGCACGCCGGCGACCGAAAAATACGCCTGCGACGGGCCTTCCGGATACAGCTTTTCAAACTGCACCCCGTGATCGGAAACCGCCGCGAGAAACGAAAGGAAATGATCTTTTTCCATCGGGTGGTCGACGGTGACAAAAAACTGATCCTCCTGCACCGTCACCCGGATCGTGTGTTCCCCGTCCGGCGTCTCCGCTTCGAGCGGCGGCAGTGTCAGCCCGCAGCAGCTTACGACCGCTTCCCCAAAAGCAAACAACACGTTGCCGCAGACCGGGCAGACATAAAACTTTGCTTTTTTCAAATTGCAGCTGCGGTTGCGGTTGCGCACGGCAGCGCCCGACAGCAGCTCAATCACCGACAGATCCAGCGCCTGCGCAAGCGGTTCAAGCAAACTGACGTCGGGAAAGCCGGCCCCGGTTTCCCATTTGCTGACCGCCTTGCTGCTGACGTGCAGCGTTTCCGCCAGCTGCTCCTGGGTCAGGTGCTTTTCTTCGCGCGCCCTGCGGATCACGGCGCCCGTCACGTAGTTATCCATCGTTGATGCCTCCTTTTGGCTCTATGGTAGCACAGTCCGGCAAAAAAAGCTACCCACGCAGCGTGGGATCGTCCGGGTAAAACAAAAAAGCACACCCGCGGGTGTGCGATTTTCAGCAGCAGCGTATGCAACGGGCACATCGAGACAAATCCCGCGGGGCGCCGGTCGTCTGCTTCACGGTGTGTTTATTCCCAAACAAGGATCGGCGAATAGCGCGTCAGAACGTCAATGAAATGTCCGTCCGCATAAATGCCGTAATGTGCATCATCAAGAAGAGTGGGAGAAAAGCCCTTGACGAAAAATTTGCCCAAATCGAGGAGCCGCGATTTTTCAAACTTCAGGAGCCATTTTCCCTGACTGACTGCGTCCGTTTCCTCTGCGGAAAACGGTTCATTGCGATTCATGTACATCATATAATCGTCAAATTGAATCCTCAGCTCTTTTCCGCCGAATGACTGCACTCTGATGATCAGCGATTGGACCTCTTCTACCCCAAGCTCGTCTTCTTCCTCTTCGTCATCATCCTCAATATCTACCGCATCTTCGTAATAGCGGTCGCCTTTTTTCAAAAGCGTTCGATCTTCGCAGGACAGGTAGATAGGACCATAGCCGCCGAAGATCTCATTACTCTCACCAAAACCAACCATTGCAGTTCCCCCTAGAAGCATCATTTGTCAGTTTTCTTATCTGCCCTCTTATTATAGCAAACGAGCAAGTATTTTACAAGTGCTATAGAAGTGCTTGCGCAGGCGTGTCTTCATTCCTTCGTTAGCGAAGCATCTTCATTTCTTCATGCGCCCCGCAGGGGCGCCATCATTGAAAAAAGCACGCCGAAGCGTGCTTTTTTTCTGGATAAAGATTGCTATTTTGACAAAATTGGGGTAATCGTTAAATTTCACACCCCCTGATTGTTTTGTTGTATATCATCGCACAAACGGGCACTATTTCAGGTATCGTCATCTGAAAAAGACACCAAATATCAAACCGACAAAGGGGAATTATTTAACGATCAATCCTATCCTATTCTTGTGTAATGATTGGCTCATTGGAAGTCAGCACATCAATAATATAGTCCCATGTATACACTCCATAGTGATTTATTTTCCCCGGACAATCAAGCATTTTTTCATTTATGATAAATGAATCACATAGATCAAGAAAATGTGATTTTTCAAATATCAACAACCACATCCCTCTGCGCTTTTCTTGTTCGTCAACTGAAGCATATGATTCATTACGCGTCATATGCATAATATAGTCGTCAAACTGAATCTTATACTTCATACCGGTTTCCGTTTTCAATCTGATAATCAGCGAATTCCAACGTGAATCATCGTCATCGGTAATCATAAGTTCTTCACATGATAGTATTCCTGGAGATAGTCTGCCGAATTCCTGATTGCTTTCACCAAACCCGATCATGATTACATTACCTCCACTTTTCCCGTGTTATTAATCTGAATTAAGTATAAAGAAAGAACGTTAAAATGTCAATGATGAGGAGACAACGGTTCAGAAATGTTCATATTCGTGTATGTTTTGCATTTTGATGGGATAAAAGGGTAAAAAAAATAGGATCACTATCTTGTTAAAATAGCAATCCTAAGATGGTGGGCAGGGATGGATTCGAACCATCGAAGTCGTTGACGGCAGATTTACAGTCTGCTCCCTTTGGCCACTCGGGAACCTACCCATATTCTTTTTTCCCGTTGAATGGAGCTGGTGGACGGACTCGAACCCCCGACCTGCTGATTACAAATCAGCTGCTCTACCAACTGAGCTACACCAGCGAGTCTCTCAACGCTCGAATACTATACCACAGAAATCTTTTTTCGTCAAGTCCTTTTTTCACTTTTTTCAATTTTTCGCGCATTTTTAAAAGTTCGCCTGCGCGGGACTTGATAATTCAGCCGCAATATGCTATGATAGGATTCATGAATGAACCTCATTCAAAACCTACAGAAAGAAGGCGACCCTGATGAAAAAAGTGACGACCGTCGGCGACGCGATCAACTTCGTAAAATGGTTGTTCGATTTCGTGCAGATGATCTTCGGCTGGTTCACCAAGAAAGACGAAGAGGAGTCCCCCGAAGCATAACACCCAACAAAAAACACCATCCGTCCGGATGGTGTTTTCTTTTTTTGTCAGCGCGCCGTGCAGGTGCCGCTGTCGGCGCCGTTAACACGCAGCGTGTAGCTTTGTCCGCGCACCAACGCCGGATCTGCCAGCACAAGGTGCGACGCCTGTTTTTCGCTCTTGACCTGATACAGCGTGCTGCCGCTGCTGTCGAGGACCGTGAGCGTGTCGCCCGCCGCAAGCGCAATCTGCGCCGTCAAAGACGCAACGGAGCCGTCTGACACGCCCTGTGCCATACCTGCGCTGCCGATGGCGCACAGCGAACCGCCGGTCACCACGCAGCTGCCCGCGTAGTCGAGCGCGCCGTTGCCGCCGTTGGTCGGTCCGAGCACAAGCACCGTGCCGCCGCTCATCCGGATGCTGCCGTTGGAATCCATGCCGTCGCCCTGGGCATTGACCTTGACCGTGCCGCCGCTGATCGTAATCACGCAGCTCTCGTCCGCCCGGTCCATACCGCCGCGGCCGCCCATGTTGCCGCCGCCCTGCCGGCGAAAGCCGAAGGAGCCCTGTCCGTTTGCGGCGTCCGGCGCCTGTCCGTCGTCCGAGGGCGGCGTGCGGTCGCCCTGCGGTCCGCCGAAGGAAAGCTCTCCGGTCGACGCATCGTTCGCCGGCAACCGCTCGTCCGGCGTCTGCTGCCGGTCGGCGTCGGTTTGTCCGTCTTGCGCCGCCGGGTCTGTGCGGAAGAAGGTCATATCGTTCTGGTCGCTTGCCGACGCGGCGTTCATCCCGTCGTCCTGCGCCGTGATATCCAGCGTGCCGCCGGCAATGTCAATCGTGTTGCCCTCCAGTCCTTCATAGGACGCTTCCATCAGAATCTCGCCGCCCGCAATCGCGAGCGCCTTGCCGGCGTGGATGCCGTCGTCGTTGGTGCTGATCTGCATGATGCCGCCGGAAACAGCCACGTTTTCGTCCGCGTGCAGCGCATCGTCCAGACAGTTCAGCTTAAACGTGCCGCCCGAAACGGCAATGGATCCGTCCGCCTTGATGCCCTTGGCAGAGACGCTGCCGCTGTCGTCGGTTGTGTCTTCGTCCGGTCTGCGCTGACCGAAGCCGAAGCCGCCGAACGTGCCCGTGCCGCTCTCCTGCGTCGCCAGAGACGCCTGATAGCCGCCGCCGCTTTGCAGCCGCAGTGTGCCGCCGGAAACAGCGACGTTGCCCACCGCCTGAATGCTGTCGCATGTGCTGATCACGGTGATATCACCGCCGGAAACGCTGATATCGCCCTTTTCTTCGTTGCTGGTGCGGATGCCGTCGCCGCCGCTTGTGATGTGCAGCGTGCCGCCGGAGATCTCCACACTGTCTTTGCCGCGGATGCCGTCGTCTGCCGCCGTCACGGTCAGCTTGCCGCCGCGGATCTGCAGATCGTCGCGCGAGAAGATGCCCTTGTTGAAGTTTGCTTCAATCGTCAGAGTACCGGCGCCCTCCAGCTGCAGGTCGTCCTTGCTGTAGATGACCGCCGTGGCGAAGTTCTTGTCGTCCGCCTGCTCGGCTGTCATGGTGCGGTCCGCATTGTCGGAAAGCTTGTTTTCGCTGCCCTTGGCAAGAATGATCTGCGTCTCTTTGGGCGAGCTTTCCACATAGACCGGCGCGCTGCTGCTGCAATAGATCTGTGTGCCGTCAAAATAGAGCTTGACCTTTGCGCTGTCGTCGTCGGTGTCCACATAGATCTGCCCGTCAGACAACGTGCCCTTCACGGAATAGACGCCCGGGGCGCTGATGGTCAGCCTGCCGTTTTCATACGCCGCGCCGCTGCCTTTGATCGCGGTTGCGTCGTCGTTGAGAATGATATAGGTGTCGATCTCCAGATTCTTGTTTTCGTCGGATTCTTCGTCCGCCTGCGCCTGCGTGGTGGTCACTTCGCCCGAGAGCGGTGCCGTGGTGGTCAGCACGCCGACAGGATCCTCCTGCTGCCCGTTCAGCCCGCAGCCGCACAGACAGAGCGCCGCAAGCAGCAGCGCGAGCGCGAACGCGCCGATCTTACGCCGGGAAATGCACATCGCATGTCGCCGCCTTTCTTACAGATTGATCTGGTTTTCCGGCAGCCTGGCGCACTGAATCTCCAGATTGCCGTTGCGGGTGCGCAGCGCGTCGATGAATTCCTTTTCGCACGACGCATCCCTGAGCTTGATCTCATAGCTCAGCTTGAACAGCGAGCCCATATTGGTTGTTTTGACCGAAACGAGTTCGTTCGACACGGTGTATTTCTTGAACAGATCGTCGAAAACCTCGGTATAGTTGAGCGTTTCCGGAATCACGATGACCAGACTCTTCTTGTCTTTGGACGCCTTTTCGCCCAGTCCCGCCTTTGCGTAGACCAGCGCCAGCAGCGCCGTGACCAGCACGAACGCCAGCGCAAACGCCAGATAGCCCATACCGGTGGCAAGTCCGGCAGCCAGGGCAATAAAGATCATGCAGATCTCGCGCGCCGTGCCGGGAATGGAACGAAAACGCACCAGTGAAAACGCGCCTGCCACGGCGACGCCTGCGCCGAGGTTGCCGTTGACCAGCATAATCACGATCTGGACCACTGCCGGCAGCAGCGCAATCGTGGTGACAAAACCTGCGTTGTGTTTTTTACACGTTTTCATATAGCAAAGGGCGATCAGAAGCCCGAGCACCACCGATACCGCCGTGCAGATGAAGAACGTGGCGGGCGTCAGGGTCGAAGTCAGAATGGATTGAAAAATGGTAGACATGAGCATTCCTCCGTTTCAGAACTGTAAAACAAATGCGGTGCGCTCAGGCAATTTCAAGCGCGCTTCGTTTGGTCTGCGGCTGCATCATCTGCTGATAGGCAATGCCGTATTTGGAAAAGGTGGACGGGAAAATCGCCAGCTCACTGAGCGCCGTGCTCAGCCAGAGCGGAAACGATGCGGCGCACTTGATCTCCATGACGATATTGCCGCCGTCGATCCGTGTGCAGCCCCCGTCGCCCAGCGACAGATCCAGCCGCTGCGCGCGGTAGCGGATGTTGCTGTCAAACGTCATGCGCAGCGTGTCGTCGTCTTTGCCGACATACGCCACCCGGTCATAAAAGAGCGAAACCTTCGGCTGCAGCGGCGCATAGACCGCGCGGAAGTATTCAATCTCCTGCGGGATCTGCGCGTCATAGGGCGGCTGCTTGCCGCCGCACAGCCAGGCAACCGCCTGGCCGTAGCGCATGCTCACGCGGCGCTTATAGACAATGCCCTTGTATTTGCGCTTGATCTCCACGAACGCTGTGGACTGCGCGGTGGGAATGTTATACACGCGCATGCGCAGCTTTTCTTTGAAGACCGGCTTTTCAATCGACGCGCGGATCAGTCGGAAGTCCGGGGTATCAAAATAGATATTGCAGACGGTGCTTTTGCCGTATTCGTCGTCCCGCAGCCGTCCGCCGATGCGCTGCATCAGCTGCACGTACTGCTGCGGGGTGATCACGTACTTCTTTTCATACCGTGAAAAGATCGTTTT
>JAEEGL015990742.1_pt1 | contig 13734 bp, 11 predicted proteins | sample 9134231 | NCBI WGS metagenome assembly JAEEGL01 (sample SAMN16246548, study PRJNA631951) | gut metagenome | biome: gut microbiome; feature: rumen; material: fiber-attached | host: Bos | place: Iran: Karaj | collected 2018-10 | reverse complement strand
TCGGATAGGCCCCCCTGCCCCCTAATGGGGGAGAAGCCCCCCGGCATTAAAGATAGAAGATAGAATGAAATGATACGTTAGAATAGCATGTGATTTTGCGAGTGCGGAAGCGACGTATCAGTTTCTGGACCGTTTTGCAGAAGAGAAGCCGTTTGTCAAGATCGGCATGGAACTCTATTATGCGGAGGGCCCGAGCATCGTTCGTGAGCTGCACCGCCGCGGACACAAGGTGTTCCTTGACCTCAAACTGCACGACATCCCCAACACGGTACAGAAAGCGATGGCCGTCTTGTCCCGTCTGGATGTGGAGATGGTCAACCTTCACGCCGCAGGTACGAAAGCGATGATGGAAGCGGCTCTGAAGGGTCTGACCCGCGAAGACGGAACACGTCCGATCCTGTTGGCCGTGACCCAACTGACCTCGACCAGCGAAGAGCGTATGCACGACGAACTGCTGATACCGGGCAGTATCAGCGATTGCGTATGCCACTACGCGCAGATGGCGAAGGAGGCAGGGTTAGACGGCGTTGTCTGCTCTCCCCTGGAGGCGGGACTGGTCAAGAAGCGTTGCGGCGGTTCGTTCCTGACGGTCACCCCGGGTATCCGTTTTGCAGACGGTCAGGCAGGCGACCAGGTACGTATCACGACGCCTTCCCAAGCCAAGGAGATAGGCAGCGACTATATCGTCGTAGGACGCCCGATCACGGCCGCGGCCGATCCGGTGAAGGCGTATCGCGAATGCGTTGCCGCATTTAGATAAGCCCCCCGGCCCCCTGAAGGTGGAGGGATTTTAGATTTTAGAATTTAGATTGATGATACTAAGTGAACAAATAGCAGCAGATCTGCTGCGCATCAAGGCGGTGTTCCTGCGTCCGGCAGAGCCGTTCACGTGGGCCAGCGGCATCAAGAGCCCGATCTACTGCGACAACCGTCTGACGCTGAGTGACGTAGTCGTACGCGAGGACGTGGAGAACGGTCTGGTGACGCTGATCGAGCAGAATTATCCGGAGGCAGAGTTGCTGATGGGCACCTCGACGGCAGGCATTGCGCACGCGGCCATCACCGCCACGAAGATGAACCTGCCGATGGGGTATGTTCGGTCAGGCGCCAAAGACCACGGCCGTCAGAACCAGATAGAAGGCAAGCTGATACCGGGTCAGAAAGTGGTGGTAGTAGAAGACCTGATCTCGACCGCCGGCAGTTGTGTGGAGGTAGTGGAAGTGCTGCGTGAGGCAGGTGCGGAGGTGTTAGGCGTCGTGTCCATCTTCACCTATGGGATGCAGAAAGGTCTGGACCGTCTGGCAGCAGCGAAGGTGGAAAACCACAGCCTGAGTAATCTGGACGTGCTTGCCGAAGTGGCGGTCCGGGAGAAGTACATATCCGAACAAGAGAAAAACGAACTGTTGCAATTCAGAAATAACTTATGAGACATCTATTAGACTCAACGGATCTGACGACGCAGGAGATCGAGAAGATCGTTCTTCGTGCGCTGGATATCATCGCTCATCCGCAGGCATATGCGGAGTCGTGCAAAGGTAAGAAACTGGCGACCCTGTTCTACGAACCGAGTACGCGTACGCGTCTGAGTTTCACGGCTGCGATGATGGAGTTAGGCGGTCAGGTGTTAGGTTTCAGCGACGCCCGTTCGTCGTCGGTGAGCAAAGGTGAGACGGTAGCGGACACGGTACGTGTGCTGAGCGCTTTTGCGGACATCATCGCGATGCGTCATTACAAAGAGGGTGCACCCCGTGTGGCGAGTGAGTTCAGCCGTATCCCGGTGATCAATGCAGGTGACGGCGGTCACAGCCATCCGACCCAGACGATGACCGACCTGCTGACGATCCGTCGTGAGTTAGGTCGATTCGACCATCTGACGATCGGTCTGTGCGGCGATCTGAAGTACGGCCGCACGGTTCATTCGCTCATCAAGGCGATGCGCCGTTATGAAGGTGTGCGATTCGTGCTGATCGCGCCGAAAGAGCTGGCACTGCCGGATTACATGAAAGCGGAGTTAGGCGATGCGTATACGGAGGTGACGACGCTGGAGGAGGCGATGCCGATCGTGGATGTGCTCTATATGACGCGCGTTCAGCAAGAGCGCTTTGCCGACCGTGACGAGTACGAGCGTCTCAAGGACTCGTTCATCTTAGACGAGCGACTGATGTCAATGGCCAAGCCTTCGATGATCGTTCTGCATCCTCTGCCGCGCGTGAACGAGATCACGGTAGGCGTAGACAAGGACCCGCGTGCGGCTTATTTCCGCCAGGTGGAGAACGGCAAGTACGTCCGCAAGGCGATTATCTATACCCTGTTGAGCGACGCGTACCTGCATGCCGAACCGACCGGTCACGAGGCTCAGGTCAGCGAGACGGCCTGTCATAACGACCGCTGCATCGCCACGACGGAGCCCGTAGAGCAGAAGTCGTATATCGATGCCGACGGCGTGAAGCGTTGCTTCTATTGCGATCATATGATTTGAGGCCCCCCGGCCCCCTAGAGGGGGAGAGATTTTAAAATTTAGATTTTAGATTTACCGATATGTATCAAGACCGAATTATGAATGAAGGACTGACCTTCGATGATGTATTGTTAGTTCCCGCGTACAGCGAGGTGCTTCCCCGTGAGGTATCGCTGAACGGACAGTTCTCTCGCCATATATCGCTGAACATCCCCGTGGTGAGTGCGGCGATGGATACGGTGACGGAAGCTCCGATGGCGATTGCAATAGCCCGCGAAGGGGGTATAGGCGTTATTCATAAGAACATGTCCATCAGCGAGCAAGCGGCTCAAGTCCGCAGCGTCAAGCGTGCCGAGAACGGCATGATCGCAGACCCCGTGACCATCTACGGTCATCAGACGATAGGCGATGCGCTGCAGATGATGCATGACAACCATATTGGAGGTATTCCGGTAGTGGATGAAGATCATGTGCTGGTTGGTATCGTGACGAACCGCGACCTGCGTTTCGAGACGAACATGAAGCGTCCGGTGAGCGAAGTGATGACGAGTGAGAACCTGATCACCATCGCATCGACCGACAACCGCACGATCATGGACGCGCTGCAGACCCATAAGGTGGAGAAACTGCCGGTTATAGACAAGAACAACAAACTGATCGGTCTTGTGACCTATAAGGACATCACCAAACTGCGCGACTACCCGAATGCGAACAAGGATGCGAAAGGTCATCTGCGTTGCGCTGCAGGCGTAGGTATCACGCCCGATTATATGGAGCGCGTGGACGCGCTGGTGAAAGAGCATGTGGATGCTGTGGTGCTGGATTCGGCGCACGGGCACAGCCGTAATATAGTGAACGCCTTGCGCGCCATCAAGGCCAAGTATCCGGATCTGGACGTAGTGGTAGGTAACATCGCGACCGCTGAGGCCGCCAAGTACCTGCTGGAGAACGGCGCGGACGGAATCAAGGTAGGTATCGGTCCGGGCAGTATCTGCACGACGCGTATCATCGCCGGTGTAGGTGTGCCGCAGTTAACGGCTATCTTCGAGGTTGCCGAAGTACTGAAGGGGACGGGCGTGCCTCTGATCGCGGACGGCGGTCTGCGTTATTCGGGCGACGTGGTCAAGGCCTTGGCAGCAGGCGGTAACTGTGTGATGTGCGGTTCCATGTTTGCCGGTACGGACGAAGCCCCCGGTGATACGATCATCTTCAACGGCCGTAAGTTCAAGTCCTACCGAGGCATGGGAAGCATCGAGGCGATGAAAGCGGGCAGTGCCGACCGTTATTTCCAGGGAGGCGAGAGCAATGTGTCCAAACTCGTGCCGGAAGGTATCGCCGGCCGTGTACCGTACAAAGGCAGTGTATGCGAGACGATTTATCAGCTGATAGGCGGTCTGCGTTCGGGTATGGGCTATGTAGGCGCACATAACTTAGAGGAATTGCGAAAAGCCAAGTTCGTGCGCATCACCTCGGCCGGCATGTTTGAGAGCCATCCGCATGACATCACCATCACCTCCGAGGCTCCCAATTACTCACAGCAATAATCATTCGGATGATGCAGAAAATCATAATATTGGACTTTGGCAGCCAGACGACGCAGCTGATCGGCCGTCGTGTACGCGAGCTGAACACGTTCTGCGAGATCCTGCCGTACAACAAGTACCCGGAGGATGACAAGGACGTGATCGGCGTTATTCTGAGCGGTTCTCCTCTGAGCGTCTATCAGGCCGATGCGTTTCATATCGACCTGAGCCGTATCCGCTGCCGGAAGCCTATTCTCGGTATCTGTTACGGCGCGCAGCTGATCAGTTATACGTACGGCGGCAAGGTAGAGAGTGCCGGTACGCGCGAGTACGGTCGTCAGCAGTTGCAGTTTATCGACCGTGAGAACCCGCTGTTCAAGGGCTTTGACGAGCACTCGCAAGTATGGATGTCTCACGGCGACAGCATTACGAAACTGCCGGAAGGAGCTCAACGTATCGCTTCGACGGAGACGGTGGAGAACGCCGCCTATTATATTCCGGATGTACAGCCGCTGTTCGGCACCCAGTTCCATCCGGAGGTGTTCCATACGCTGCAAGGAACGTTGCTGCTGAAGAATTTCGTAGTGGATATATGCGGTTCGCGGCAAGAATGGAGTGCGGAGAAATTCGTAGAGACGACGGTAGCGGAGTTACGCGAACAAATCGGTAATGACCGCGTTATCCTGGGCCTGTCGGGCGGCGTGGACTCGTCGGTAGTGGCTGTGCTGCTGCACCGAGCGATAGGCGACCAGCTGACCTGCATCTTCGTCGATCACGGCATGTTACGCAAGGACGAGTTCAGCGATGTGATGCGCGACTATCAGGGTTTAGGCCTGAAGGTGATCGGTGTGGACGCGAGTGAGAAGTTCCTCAGCGACCTTGCCGGCGTGCGTGAACCGGAACAGAAACGCAAGATTATCGGCCGTGATTTCGTGGAGGTATTCAACGCCGAAGCGCAGAAGGTCACGGACGCGAAATGGCTGGCACAGGGAACAATATACCCCGATCGCATCGAGAGCCTCAACATAACCGGAAAAGTCATCAAGAGCCATCATAACGTAGGCGGTCTGCCGAAAGAGATGCACCTACAGCTGTGCGAGCCGATCAAATGGCTGTTCAAGGATGAGGTGCGCCGTGTAGGCCGCAGTCTGGGGATGCCGGAACATCTGATAACCCGTCATCCATTCCCGGGCCCGGGGCTGGCGGTACGTATCTTAGGAGACATCACCCGCGATAAGATACGCATCCTTCAGGAGGCAGACGCGATATACATCCGAAACCTCCGTGAGGCCGGTCTGTACGACGAAATATGGCAGGCAGGTGCTATCCTTCTGAGCGAGGTGCGATCGGTTGGCGTAATGGGCGACGAGCGTACGTATGAGAACCCGATTGCGCTGCGCGCCGTGACCTCGAGCGATGCGATGACGGCGGATTTCGCGCACATCCCTTATGAGGTGTTGGCCAAAATCAGTAATGAGATCATTAACAAGGTGAAAGGCGTGAACCGAGTATGCTATGACATTTCGTCCAAACCGCCTTCAACCATTGAATGGGAATAATATGAAAGTAGGAGTTATTATGGGTTCGGCCAGTGACCTGCCTGTGATGCAGGCGGCCATTGATACCCTTGAGTCATTCGGTATCGAAGTGGATAAACGTGTTATCTCCGCGCACAGAGCAGCCCATGCACTGATGGAATGGGCGGAGACGTCAGAAGAACGCGGCCTGAGTATCATCATCGCAGGGGCAGGCGGAGCCGCTCATTTGGCAGGCGTGATTGCCGGTCTGACCCAGCTGCCGGTCATCGGTGTGCCTGTTCGCTCGAAGACCCTGGACGGCTTGGACAGCCTGCTTTCCATGGTCCAGATGCCCAGCGGTATTCCGGTAGCGACGGTCGCTATTGACGGCGCGAAGAATGCCGCCTTATTGGCCGTGAGTATTCTGGCATTACAAGACCAGTCATTGCGCGAGAAATATATAGATTTTCGCCGCGAGCAAACAGAAAAGGTATTAGCAACGGTTATTTGACATGAACATTAGGCTTTTTGTCGAGAAAAAAGAAGGATTTCGTGTGGAGGCGGAGAGTCTGCGTCACGAGTTGAACGAGAACCTGCAGTTGGACATCCGTAGGATGCGTTATCTATGCGTGTACGACCTGTTCGGTTTCAGCGAAGAGCTGCTGGAGAAAAGCAAGTACAGCGTCTTTGGCGAGACGGTGACCGATGTCGTGAGCGACAGTCTTGACCTGACGGGCATGAATTATCTGGCTGTGGAGTATATCCCCGGTCAGTTTGACCAGCGTGCGTCGTCGGCCGTCGATTGCGTACACCTGATCGACCCGAATGCGGATATAGACATTCGTTCGAGCCGCTTGCTGATCTTCGAAGATTCGATGAGCGACGAAGAGATGGCGCGTATCCGTCATTATTATATCAACGCAGTCGAGGCGCGCGAGAAGAACCTCGATGTGCTGGAGAGTCAGCAGACGGCTGATGTCAAGCCGCTGGCTTCGCTCGAAGGGTTTATCTCCATGCCTCGTGAGCAGTACGCCGGTTTCTGCAAGGAATGGGGGCTGGCGATGAATGCGGATGACCTGGCATGCGTAGCGGAGTATTTCCGCAATGAGCATCGAGACCCGACCGAGACGGAGTTGCGCATCCTTGATACCTATTGGTCCGACCACTGCCGTCACACGACGTTCACGACTATCCTGACGGACATCAACGTGGAAGACTCGTTCATCAAAGCCGACATAGTACAACAGATCGAGCAATTCCAGCACATCCGCGTGGAGCTCGGTCGCGAAGAGAAACCGCTGTGTCTGATGGAACTGGCTACTATCGGTGCGCGCTACCTGAAGCAACAGGGCCTGTTGGAAGACCTGGAGGTGAGCGAAGAGAACAATGCCTGCTCGATCTATATCGACGTGGATGTGGACGGCAAGACAGAGAAATGGCTGTTGCAGTTCAAGAACGAGACCCATAACCATCCAACGGAGATAGAGCCTTTCGGCGGTGCCAGTACGTGTCTGGGCGGTGCAATCCGTGACCCTCTGTCCGGTCGCGCTTATGTCTATCAGGCGATGCGCGTCACAGGTGCTGGGGATATCTATGCGCCTATAAACCAGACGATGGCTGGTAAGTTACCGCAACAGATCATCTCACGCAAAGCCGCTGCGGGATATTCGTCGTACGGCAACCAGATCGGTCTGGCCACGACACACGTCCGCGAGATATATCACCCCTCCTATGTCGCCAAACGTCTGGAGGTAGGCGCGGTAGTAGGTGCCGTGAAAGCAGAAGCGGTGCGTCGTGAGAGTCCGACTCCGGGCGATGTGATACTGATGCTGGGCGGTCGTACGGGACGCGACGGAATAGGCGGTGCCACCGGTTCGAGCAAAGAGCACACCGAGGCGTCGCTGGAGGCTTGCGGCAGTGAGGTACAGAAAGGAAATGCCCCTGAAGAGCGTAAGATCCAGCGTCTGTTCCGCCGCAAAGAGGTGACCAAACTGATTAAGAAATCGAATGACTTCGGTGCCGGAGGTGTGAGTGTGGCGATCGGTGAGTTAGCCGACGGACTGGATATATACTTAGACCGTGTACCGACGAAGTACTCTGGTCTGAACCCGACGGAGCTGGCCATCTCGGAGTCGCAAGAACGTATGGCGGTGGTGGTCGAGAAAAAGGATCAAGCCGCATTTGAGCAGTTCTGCCGACTGGACAACATCGAAGTGACACACGTTGCGGATGTGACGGACACAGGTCGCATGCGTCAATATTATAAAGGTGAGTTAGTGGCAGACCTGAGCCGCTCGTTCATCGATTCGGCAGGGGCCAAACATTATTCGCAAGCGACTATCCTGCCGGTAGAGGAGCGTAATCCGTTCCATCAGACCATCGAAGGAGCTTCTCTGGCAGAACGTATGTGCAAAGTGCTGCGTTCGGCGAATGTGACGAGTCAGAAGGGGTTGATTGAGGAGTTCGACGCCACTATCGGCCGCTCGACCGTACTTATGCCTTTCGGCGGACGTATGCAGCGCAGCGAGACCCAGGTGAGTGTGCAGAAACTGCCGACCGACGGGTTTACGAACACGGCCTCAGTCATGGCATTCGGTTATAACCCGTTCCTCGCCGAGTGGAGTCCGTATCACGGTGCCGCCTATGCAGTCGTTGAGGCGTGCAGCAAGGTCGTAGCATGCGGAGCTGACTATAGTCATATGCGGTTCAGTTATCAGGAGTATTTCGAGCGCATGACGGACCGTCACAGCTGGGGTAAACCGCTCAGTGCCTTGTTGGGCGCGCTGAAGATGCAAGTGGCTTTCGGTCTGCCGTCCATCGGAGGAAAGGACTCTATGTCCGGTACGTTTGAGCACATCTCCGTACCGCCGACACTTATTGCCTTCGGTATCACGACCGTCCCTGCCGATCAGGTCATCAGTACGGACTGGAAGCAAGCCGGCAACCGCCTGTATATCCTGCAGCATAAGCCGCTCGCCAACTACATGCCGAACACAGAGCAGCTCAAGCATCTCTGGGCCGAGACCACCCGAGCCATACAAGCCGGTAAGATCGTTTCCGCGTATGCCATCGGTTTCGGCGGCGTGTGTGAGGCCTTGGCAAAGATGTCGTTCGGTAATGAGTTAGGAGCGGATATCCGGATGGATGAGACGTCCCTGTTTGATTATCTATATGGCAGCATCTTAGTGGAGGCTACGGACGAACTGACAATCCCAGATGCGCTCTATATCGGCCAAGTGACGAAAAAGGACAGTCTCGTTATCAATGGCGAGGCGGTGAACCGTGAGCAGCTGTACAAAGCTTGCACCGAGCCGTTCGACAAGGTGTATGCTTCTTCGGTGAAGGCACAACATGAGGAAATTCTGCCGAAAGGCCTGCAAACCGCTCCCCAAAAAGAGCGTGCAGCCTTGAAACACGAGGAGCTGAACGGCAAAAAGCCGATTGTGTATATCCCTGTTTTCCCGGGCACGAACTGCGATTACGATAGTGCGAAAGCTTGGCGCAAGGCAGGGGCGGAAGTGGAGATGACTATCTTCCGCAATCTGACTGAGCACGACGTGATAGCATCGATAGATGAGATGGAAGCGCACATACGCCGTGCACAGATACTGATGTTAGCAGGAGGTTTCTCGTTAGGCGACGAGCCGGACGGATCGGCTAAGTTTATCGTATCGGTGCTCTATCAGCAGAAAGTAAGTCGGGCAATCGAAGACTTGCTGCGCCGCGGCGGACTGATATTAGGTATCTGTAACGGTTTCCAAGCGCTCATTAAGTCCGGTCTGCTGCCTTACGGCAAGTTAGGCCAAGTGACAACCAATAGTCCGACCTTGTTCCGCAATGATATCAACCGACATGTCTCCCAGATGGTGACGACGACGGTCAGCTCGACCTCCAGTCCCTGGCTCCAAGGTATGTCTGTCGGCGATCTGCATAGTATTGCGGTAAGCCACGGCGAGGGCAAGCTGGTGGTCAGCGAGGAATTGGCTCGTCAGCTGTTTGAGAACGGACAGGTAGCCTTCCGCTATGCCGATCCGCGTACGGGACAAGCGACGATGGAATCGCCCTATAATCCGAACGGCTCATGTTATGCCATCGAGGGACTCATCTCTCCCGACGGACAGATATTGGGCAAAATGGGCCATACAGAGCGATGGGAAGAGAACGTGTTCACGAACATCGCGGGTAATAAATGTCAGCCGCTCTTTGAGAACGCAGTAAACTATTTCAGAAACAAATAAACAATACTATACATGGCGCAACATTATGAACAAGCCGGAGTCAATCTGGAAGCCGGATACGAGGTGGTAAGCCGAATCAAGTCGCATGTGCGTTCTACGCAGCGTCCCGGATCGATGGGGTCCATCGGTTCGTTCGGAGGTATGTTTGACCTCTCATCGTTAGGCGTGAAAGAACCTATACTGGTCAGCGGTACAGACGGCGTAGGCACGAAACTCAAGATCGCGTTTGCGATGGACAAACATGATACGATAGGTATCGATGTGGTAGCGATGTGTGTCAACGATGTGTTGGCGCAAGGTGCAGAACCGCTCATCTTCCTCGATTATATTGCTACCGGTCATAATATCCCGGCTCAGATAGAGGCGATAGTGAGCGGAGTGGCAGAAGGTTGCCGCCAAGCCGGTTGTGCCTTAGTAGGCGGAGAAACGGCTGAGATGCCGGGTATGTATGAGAACGGCGAATATGACGTAGCCGGATACACCACCGGTGTGGTGGAGAAAGCCAAACTAATAGACGGAACCAAAGTCAAGGTAGGCGATGTGCTGGTAGGTATCAGCTCGTCGGGCGTGCATTCGAACGGCTATTCGCTGGTACGCAAGATCGTGCGTGACGCACAACTGGATCTGTATACCGTCTATCCGGAGCTGGATACCACCAAGACCCTGGGAGAAGTGCTGCTCACCCCGACCAAGATCTATGTCAAGCCGATGTTGGATGTCATCCGCCAATTGGATGTACACGGCGTAGCGCATATAACCGGCGGCGGATTTGATGAGAACATACCCCGTATCTTCCAACCCGGACAAGGATTCAATATTACCGAAGGCAGTTGGGAGATTTTACCGGTCTTCCGCTTCTTGGAGAGCAAAGGGCAAATCCCGCACCGCGAGATGTTCAACATCTTCAACATGGGAATAGGAATGGTCATCGCTCTGGATGCCAAGGAAGCAGAACAAGCGATCCGTATCCTTGAGCAACATGGCGAGAAAGCACAGATCATCGGACATGTGCAAGCCGGAGAAAATCAAATCGTAGGAAAATAATAAGAGATCAATATAACATGGTACAGAAAAGAGCATTAGTCAGTGTTAGCGACAAGACCGGTCTGGTAGAGTTCGTAAGCGGACTGCAGGCTGCAGGTTGGCAGATCATCGCTACCGGAGGTACGCAGAAACTGCTGGAAACGAGTGGGGTACAAACCATCGGTATTAGTGAAGTAACCGGCTTTCCGGAGATCTGTGACGGTCGCGTGAAGACACTCCATCCCAAAGTGCACGGAGCCCTGCTGGCACGTCGCGATGAACCATCCCACATGGAGGCCTTGCAGCAAAACGGTATCGGCTTGATCGACCTGGTGTGCGTCAATCTCTATCCGTTCCGTCAGACTATCGCCAAAGAGGGAACTACGATGGCGGAAGCGATTGAGAAGATCGATATCGGCGGGCCGTCCATGTTACGCTCGGCAGCCAAGAACTGGAATGACGTGACCGTCGTATGCGATCCGAGCGATTACGAGCGTGTGCTCCGCGAGATACAGACAGAGGGTAACACCAGCAAGCAGACACGCCTCGAACTGAGTGCGAAGGCATATACGCACACGGCTGAGTACGATATGTGTATCGCTACATATATGCGTCAGGCGGCAGGACTGAATGAGAAACTGTTCCTCGAGTATGACCTCAAGCAAGGTCTCCGCTACGGAGAGAACCCCCATCAGAATGCCAAGTTCTACGCCGCTATGGAGCAAGTGCCTTATTCGTTGGCTTCCGCTCGTCAGTTGCACGGCAAGGAGTTGTCATACAACAACATACAGGACGCCAACGCGGCGCTCAATATCGTACGTGAATTCGGCAAGACGCCTTTCTGCGTAGGACTCAAGCATATGAATCCTTGCGGCGCGGCCATCGGCAAGGATGGCGTGGAGGCGTGGACCAAAGCGTATAATGCCGACCGCGTGTCTATCTTCGGCGGTATCGTGGCCACCAACTGTGAGGTAACCAAGGAGATGGCAGAACTGATGCATCCTATCTTTCTGGAGATCATTATGGCGCCTCATTTCACGCCGGAGGCACTGGAGGTGCTGGAGACAAAGAAGAACCTGCGCCTGTTGGAAGTCGATATGTGCTCCGAGGAGCGCAAACAGATGCAATACGTATCGGTGAACGGAGGCTTGTTGGCACAACAGCTGGATACGGAGACGATTCGTTTGACAGCCGACATGTGCGTAACGGACACCAAACCGACGGACGAGCAGATGAGCGACATGCAGTTCGGATGGCATATCGTGAAGCATGTGAAATCAAATGCGATCGTAGTCGTTAAAAACGGTCGTACCTACGGCGTAGGAGCCGGTCAGATGAACCGCGTAGGATCTGCAGCCATTGCTCTCAAGCAGGCACAGGAAGCGTTGGCAGAAGAAGGAAAAGACATCAAGGAGGCTGGATTAGTGATGGCTTCGGACGGTTTCTTCCCCTTCGGCGACAGCGTAGAGAGTGCGGCTGAATATGGTATAACAGCAATCGTTCAACCCGGTGGTAGCGTGCGCGATGCAGAGAGTATCGATGCTGCCAATAAACATCACATAGCTATGCTCTTCACGGGCATGCGTCATTTCAAACACTAATGAAGAAGGTCTTAGTTATAGGTTCCGGTGGTCGTGAGCACGCGATAGTCTATCAGCTCAGTCGTAGTGCGCAGGTGGAGCATATCTATTGTGCTCCTGGTAATGCCGGTATCGCGCAGTTGGCGCAATGTGTGGCTATAGCAGACACGGATGTGGAGTAATTACTCTCGTTCGCCAAAGCACAGCAGATCGATCTCTGTGTGGTAGGTCCGGAGGCGGCTCTGGCAGCAGGCGTGGCCGATGCGTTCCGTGAAGCCGGTATTCCGGTGTTCGGTCATACGAAGGCCGCTACGCAGATTGAAGCCAGCAAGGAGTTTGCCAAAGAACTGATGGCGCGTTATAACGTCCCCACAGCCGCTTATCGCAGTTTCGCGGATTACGAGCAGGCCATGCAATACGTGCGTTCCCGTAACACCTATCCGACGGTTCTCAAATACGACGGCTTGGCGGCAGGTAAGGGAGTGGTCATCGCTCAAGATGAGCAGGAAGCACAACAGACTTTACGCGATATGCTGATCGGCGAAGCGTTTGGAAAAGGTAGAGTGGTGATAGAGGATTATCTGGAGGGACCGGAGTTCTCGTTCATGGCTTTTGTGCATCACCACCGTGTCTATCCGCTGCCTCTGAGCCAGGATCACAAGCGTGCCTATGACGGAGACAAAGGGCCGAATACAGGTGGTATGGGAGCTTATACTCCGCTTCCTTTCATCAGCGCGGAGGAGGAAAAATGGGCGCAGGAGCATATCCTGCAAGCCGTTGCCGACGCGATGGTTAAAGAAGGCAAACCGCTGACCGGTGTACTCTACGGCGGACTGATGAAGACGGCCGACGGGATTCGTGTCATCGAGTTCAACGCCCGTTTCGGCGATCCCGAGACTGAAGTCGTCCTCCCGCTCCTCGAGAGTGACATCTACGACATCTTCGAAGCTGTGGCCATGGGTCGTGAAACAGCGGCTCCCGTCTGGCGCCAAGGTTTCACCCTGGGTGTCGTCCTGGCCTCTAAGGGCTATCCCGGCTCGTACCAGAAAGGCTTCGCCATCAACAACCTGGACCAGGTCGATGCGCACGTGGCCCACATGGGCACCGCCTTCAAAGACGGCCAGCTCGTCACCAACGGCGGCCGCGTCCTGATGGTTATCGCCGAAGGCCCCACCATCGCCGCCGCCCGCGAAAAAGTGTATGCCGAAGTGGCGAAGATCGACTGTGAAAACCTGTTCTTCCGGAACGACATCGCGCACTGCGCATTTGTAGAATCATGGGAAACATTAATGACGGAAAAGCTTTAAGCCAGGCGGTCAATGACGAAGTCCGGGCCGAAGTGGCGGAGCTCGAGGCTAAGTTCGGCCGCAAGCCCTGCCTGGTGGTCATCATCGT
>JAEEGL015912466.1_pt1 | contig 13734 bp, 6 predicted proteins | sample 9134231 | NCBI WGS metagenome assembly JAEEGL01 (sample SAMN16246548, study PRJNA631951) | gut metagenome | biome: gut microbiome; feature: rumen; material: fiber-attached | host: Bos | place: Iran: Karaj | collected 2018-10 | reverse complement strand
AGTCACCAATTTTTAGTGGAAAGACATCAACAATATCACTGTCTGCCATTTTCAATGCCTGAAGGATTAATTCTTTATTATGATTAAAGAGTTCAACAGTAACTTGTTCTGAAAGTTTAGGGAGTCCAATGAGAAATTGTGTCCTGAAATAATTGTAAATCTTTTTAGCAAGTTCTCTGTCCATTTGACTTGCTCTGCTTATAAACAAAGTCTGTTTTCCTGTGCTTTGGGCTACATCAAAAGGTTTTACAAAATGCCCCTCACCAAAACTGTATATATCAGTTTTTGAAGACCCAGCAGCTTCATTTCTTGAAAAAACTTTAGCCCTTCTTTTTCCTGGATAATAATATAACTCTTCGGTTATGATTTCATGTTTAGTGAATGTAAAGGAATATTCATATTCTATTCCATCAACCACGAAATCAATAAAGAAAGAACTAGGTTTAGTTGTATAATCATCAAACTTAAAAGGCTGATATTCAAAGGTTGTCCCTTCATTGTATAGGGCTGATTCAAGAATCAAATTTCTGCAGAATGAGGCCGCCTTTATAATACTGGACTTACCTGAAGCATTGGGCCCAAAAAGTCCCTGAATCTTTATGAGAGTTTCATCATTAAAAGAGAATATGTTGTCTGTCAAGGTTTTTGCACCGACAGTATTGATTTTGCCAGCCTTAAAATCAATACAAACTTCATCTTTTATCGAGAAGAAGTTACTAAATCTCATTTCTAACAGCATAAAAGCCTCGTTTTTGTAGTGTTACTACAAATATAACACTTTTAGGCTAAAAAAACAAGATTATTCGTAATAAATAAATTGAAATAGGAAAAATTTAAAAGCGTATAATCAATATAACCTATTTCGAATTTATTCTTATCAAAAAAGATTTCTTATTTCGTGTTACAGTTTTTTAAAATAGATTATTTTTTATTACTAAATCCACTTTATCAATATTGGCGAAAAATGTCTTTACGGTTGTTAACATCGACACTTAAATTGAAATATGATCTAGTGGATTGGGAAGTATCGTTTCACATATAATTCTTCTTTGTAAACTACTAAGAAATAGGAATGGCAAATTTCCTATCTGTATTATGTTAGAATATTATTCTTGGGGATTTTCTTTAATAAATTCTTTCCGCTTATCCCTATAAAATGCTATAGCTTTGTTCTTATCAAATATAAATCCTCGTTTTCTTTTTACAGAGGATTCCACTAATGAACCAATCAGTTTCTCAAGTTCCTTATCACTCTGTTTTGAATCAGATCTAAAATAATAATAACTTACCAATTTATAAAGAGTCATATCACGAATATAATTTCCTTTAATCTCTGACAAATAAGATTTTATTACCTTTAAGTAATCAGTACCTCTAAAATCTGAATACAGAAAAACAGTACTAAATTTTTCAAGCTGACTTACATCTTTTTTTGTTAATATTTCAGAAATGTGCTTCTTAATTACAGGATTTAACTTTGCAGTGCCTAGCTGTTCCTCTAAAAAAGCTTCATTTATCATTGGTAAAAATGACAAAATCATTTTTGATTCCTTCTGTTTATCCTCATTAAATTCTTTTTCGTTATTTTTTATATGCTCTAAGAATAATTGTTTATACAAAGTAACGTATATTAAAGAGCACCTTAATACTTCACAAAACGATTCGTACTTCTTATTTGGATCCGGCAATTCTTCTGTGTTTCTAAGAATATTTGCGGCAATAACTAAGGATAATTCCATCTTTTGAAATGGAGATAATTTTACATCTTTCTTTTCGATTTTGTTTTCTCTTTTTGATTCTTCGTAGAACTTATCATCAATAGTTTCAATATCCTTATTAATTTCAGCTTTGTGAGCTTCTAACGATAATTCTTTTTTTTCTTTGCCTAACTGCTCAGAATATGAAGTTCTTGTTTCAAAGAAAGAATCAAAAGATATATTTTTTTCATCAACTTGTTTTTGTAAATCTGAAAAATAATGATTCATTCTAGATATCGCTTCATCAAGTAAATCTATTTTATTTCGTTTTAGACCGCTAAAAAGATTTAATTCATTGTAAAAAAGCAAATAATTTTCATCTTCCAAAACATGATCCATAAATTCTTTTTTATCAAGGTTTTTCATCAAGAAATACTGGAAAAAACAATTGAATCTAAATTTTACTGTAGATTCAATATTATCAGAATCGACATCAAACAATCTAATATCAATAAATTCATTGAGAATTTTTTCCGCATTAAAATCAAAATCTCTTTGTTTTAGATAATCAACGATAAATTTAAGTAAATCTGCTTTACTCATTGAATAATTATCATTTCCCTTTTTATACATATTTAGAGCAATTTCTGTTAATAGACTTTCCTTATTCTTAAAGTCAAATTCTGAATATAGGGTTTGCTCAAAATCATGTTTCTTAAACATTTTTTCTATAAAAGTTTCAAGCATTGTTGCTTGATTTACAGGTTGATAATCTTCTTGAGTTTCAAAAATCCATAAGAACATAGAAATGAGTAAAGGCGTACGAGGTAATTCAAAACTATTTATCAGTTTTAATATTTTCTTTTTCTTATTTTCAATGTTTGGAAAGGTAGATTTTGAATACCACTTATTTGTTAAATCTGTGATTTGTTTAGAATTAAAATATTTTAATTCCAATATGTTAGAATTAGAATATAAAGATGAATTAACTAAATTCAATGGTATCTTTCCTGAAATATCAATTTGAACAGTTGCAATGAATCTTGTAGTTGGATATTGAGCAAGAAATTCTTCAACTTTTTTTATCAAATAGAAATTATTACCTTCAAAATTATCAAACAGTAATACAATTCGATTTTTCTCCGCAAATTCAGGAACATTTTTCTTCGGAATACCAATAGTTTGACTAATACAAGTTTCAATTTTATGAGAAGGAGGCAGTTGTGTAAAATCTATAAGGATAGGAACAATTTGGTTTCTATGGATATTCTCTGAATAAAATTTCGTCAAATAATCTAAAAGAACTGTTTTTCCTGTTTCCTTTAATCCAAGAACAATGAAGTTTTGATCTGTGTTATCTGTAATTTCTTTCAAGTAAACTACTTTTTCTTCATCTGGATTTGTGTTTTTTTTATCTGTAAACCTTGGTTCAACAAAAATATCATTAAAACTCTGAGGAGCGATAGTTTCCATACCATACGATAAAATATGAGTATCCATTTGTTCAGTTGATTGTTCTTGAATTCTATCCGAAATTTTATGTAGCAAAGAAAAATTATCATTTGTCTGTAAATCAAAAGTAACGATACCAGAATCTCCAAGCAAATCTGTATCCAGAACATATTCATTTCGTTGTTTAGAATATATCTTTGAAGAAAATGATATTTTTAAGAGATCCATATCTAAATCGATGATAGAAAATCCATTCTTGTATTCAGAATCTGATGAGGAAATGTTTGTTTTATTCAAGCCTCTACTTGTATCAGAAAAAAATAAACCAGCAGTAGGCTTTTTCTTTAAAAATACATCTTGTGAATGTGTATGTCCAAATAACTGTATTTGATACTGTTCTGCTGCGGTATTTTCTATATCTTTCTTTTCAAAATCCCTTAATTTTGAAAAATCGTAGTGAGATAGCAATATCTTTAAATCACATGAGCTTTGTTTATTAATTGCTCTTGTAAGCTGATCTATACCAATAATGATTTTTTCATCACTATCATAATATCTCCATGCAGAATTCAATACAGAAACACCTATTACATTCCTGTCGATATTTAATTCATGAAGAGTTTCGAAATTTGTAACCGTTACACCTTTAGTTTTTTCATAATATTTTTTTTCAAAAAACTTGAATTCTTCTACACGTAATAATCCAGGTTGAAACTGGTTCATATTCTTAGCTATAAGTTTTGCAACTTCATCTGCTGAATTAAGTTTAGAGGTTAATCCCATATCTACATAATCTTCATCTTTGTTTTTATTTATATCATGATTTCCAATACAAAGGATAATCTGAGATCGATCTAATCCAAGTTCTTTTTCAATTACATCTAAAAATACAGTTTTTACCTCATTTAAAGCTTCTTCTAACGAAGAAAAACCTAGACCACCTTTATCTACCAAGTCACCACTTATACATAAAATATCAATCTTTTTTGATTCATTAAGTTCTTTAAGTGATTTCAAAAATGGCTTCATTAATTTGGTATTAAATTGACCGCTATTATCTTTTGAATAATGCAAATCTGAAATATGGATTAGTCTTATCATATAATTCCTCCTTACTTTTTTTATATTTTATTTTATTTTATTTTACACTCACTTGTCCATTCATCAGCATTGGGAGAAGTTCATCTCTTAATGCTGTTAGTTTTAATATCTCTTCATTATTTTTGCCAACTTTTTCGTAGATTGGTGTTAGTATTTTTTCAAATGCTTCCAGAACATCTTTCGGTGGAAAAGAAAATAAAATTTCATCAAATGTTTGATTTGTAAGATTGTTTATTCCAGTTCCACCGCAAATATATTTTATTTTTGCTTTGAAGAAATCTGAGAGCATTGAACGATATGCGAAAAATGGGCATTCAGGATTTGGTGTAAACTTGGTCATAAATGCTCCATAAGTGTGTTCTGAATCGGATTGAAACATTGTGCATTTTCCGACGTGCTCTTTGCTTCCGCTGGACATTGTCATAATAATGTCGTGTTTTTTTATTTTCTGTTCAGGATCTACGAAAGATGGTGGAACATAAGCAACGTTATCATCATATACAAGTGTATTACCATCAATATTGTTGCCTCGAAGAACAAGGATACCTTCATTTGGTCCATCTAGTAAATCTGATTTGTCATAAGAAACACCACGGTAACTTGTACAAAAATCATTGATTGATTTTACATTCCAGCCTTCAGGGATTTCTCTTTTGAGGATTGGATTAAATGTCATTTTGCCATCCGAAGATTTGTATGGATTGCCATTTTCACAAGGAAAATCAAACTGAACGAACCAATAGTCATATAATTCTTTTGCCATGGCTTCAAGTTCTTTATTAATTTTTTTGTTTAATGATATTTTTGAATCAATGTCGGTATGAACTTTTGCAATATGCTTTTGCACTGTGAGGTCGGGAAGTTCAACTATAATATTATAATAGCTGTCAAAAGTCATGCTAGGAACTCCTGTTCCAGAATCTAGTGACTCTAAATTTAGCAAAGTCAAATATCGATATAGAAAATAAGGGTCGACTATATTTGTTTTTACTTCTGTATAATAAGTTGTATCTACAGTCCAAAATGGAACATCTACAAACTGAATATTTGTTAGGGACCCTTTTCGAGGAAGCAGAATGCTAGGTTTATCATAAAGATACTTATCACCATAACGTATTATTCCACCACTTCCATAAACTGGATAATTTCCATTAGAGAGAGTTTTATGATCCTTTCCATTTTTTATTTCAAGTAATTCTTTTAGCTTAAACTTTTGCATATTTACTTCTCAAATATAATTTTTCCGAAATTTCCCATAATCTCATCTTCAAGTTTTTTGCTTTCTTCAAACATTGCTTTAAGTTTTGTTTTATGTTCATTCATCTTTGTATAAAATTCATCAGATGTAATATCAATATAATCAATCTTAATATCGAAATACTGACCTGCACTAAGACTATAGCCTTTTTCTTTTATTGCACCATAAGTTACTGCAACGCTAAAATCTTCTACAGTTTCTTTATTACGGAAAGTTTTTACAATCTTTTCTACCTCTTCTGGTCGTAGACGACGTTTCTGGTTATTACCTTCTTTGTATTCTTCACCAAGTTTCGAAGCATCAATAAGAATGACTTTATCATCATCTTTCTTCTCTGTACGGTCAAAGAAAAGAACACTAACATTTGTACCTGTTGTTGCAAAAACATTACTTGGCATACTAACTACACCAAAAATTATATGGTCATTTACAATGCGTGTAAGAATATTTTTTTCAACCCCATTCTTTGCAGTAATAAAACCTGTAGGAACAACAATAGCACCACGGCCTGTACTTTTTAAAGAGTTAATTACATGCTGGATAAAACATGTGTAAATTGCCATCTTTGGTTTATTTGGATCTACTGTCTTCACTTTATTTGGTACACCAGCCCAAAAGCGAACTCCATCACTTGCCAGTTTTTCCTGATATTCAGGGAAGTCTAATTTAAATGGTGGATTTGAAACTACAAAATCAAACTTTTTAAGTGTTCCATCGCTTTCCTTGTGAAATGGTTCCAGAAGAGTATTACCCTGAACAACATTTGGAAGGCTTCCTACAAGATTATTAAGGATAAGATTAAGACGGAGCATTTCACTAGATTTGTCGGAAATATCCTGACTGTAAATAGAACAGCGGTCTTCGCCAATCTGGTGAGCAAGCGCCATGAGCAAAGTTCCAGTTCCTGCGGAAGGGTCATAACAAGTAGCACCTTTATATTCTTTGTTGTCTTCAAGAAGGAGCATTGCCATTACTGTTGCAATTTCGCGAGGGGTATAATATTCAGCATATTTTCCGCCACCTGCGTTGTTGTAGTCTTTAATCAAATACTGAAAGATTCCACTAAAGAAATCGTATTTTTCATTGAATACCGATTCAAAGTTAAAGCTTGCAACTGCACTCATAAGGGAACGAGCAAAGTTATCTCGCTTTGTAGTATCTTTTACTTCAGTTGTTATTGCAGAAAAAATCTGTACTTTTGTTTTTCCTGAAGTTGTTACTGAGAATGTTTCAGAGTTAAGACTTGAGATTTCAATAAGAGTGGAATCAAGTAAAGTGGAGAAGTCTCCGTTTCCAGAAGCATTGTATAAATGAGCCAATGTTTGATGTGGCTTTAAGCGAGGAACATTTCCTGGAAGATATGTAAATAAATCTTCTACTTCATCTTCGCTAAAGGTATCATATTCAGCATCCCATTTTTCAGCTTTGGAAAGCCTATCTTTATATGGACTGTCTATATTTTTTGCTTCGTATCCAAATTTGTCGTTAAAAAACTTATACAGAAAGATTTCTGTAATTATGCGGTATTCACTTCCACCGTTTGCAAGACCGTATTCGCCAGTTGTTGTTTTTAATGAATCAATGAGGGCAATTGTTTTTGCGTTAAGTTCCGCGTCTGCCATGTTTTCTCCTATTTATCAATATTGTACGAAATTAAGAAACATAACTTTCGTACTGATGAATGTATTCGTTTGAAATAAGATTCGTCAAATACTTTTTATCGTCGATTGCTGCCTGTACTCCAAGTAGAAATAGTTTTTTGCTGATATTACTCATTACATCCTGTTTGAACTTTGATTCACTACTTGGTTGAACAATGTTAGGATTCAAATCAACATAACTATCAATAAGACATTTCATTTCGTAAAGATTTTCGCATAAAACCATCTCATTTGAAGATATTATAGGTTGCGGGCGTTTAATATTTTCTTCTTGTATGCGCTTTTGAATACGAACAAATTTTTCGTCATTGTTGTATTTCTTTTTAAGCATATTGTTTCTGGCATTGATTTCTTTTATTTTTGCCATTACTTCATCCATGTAATGAACATTTTCTTTTGCTTCTTTTACATTTGCAGGTACAAAACCTTTTTTACGGAAAAAGGAACGGAATTCGTCTGCAAGGATTACATACTTTTCTTCTTTCTGATCAAAGTTTCCTTCAAACTCACGCTGTACTCTTTCGAATTTTTCCTTAAGGTCGTTGATTACAATGGCAAGTTCTTCCGGAACTCCTTTTATGAAACTAAAGTCAATTTCACTCAACGCAAGATTAATAATTCCGCTTACATCATCTTTGTGGTCATTACCTTCCATCATGTTGATGCGGTCTATACGATGTGTTACTTCTGTAATTAAACTCGGGATTGTTCCAGGAAGCATATCACGCACTTTTTCTGTCAGTTCAGAATCTCCACTTGAACGAATTCTATTTATAAGAGATTTTGCATCATCAAGAGTTGTTCGAAGTGAATATAAAACATTTTTGTCTTCTATGCTGTCCAATTGAATACGGAATTCTTCCTGATTTGAAATATCGTAATACCACAAAACACTTTTGATTTTCTGAACTTTCTCTTTGATTTCTTCTTCACTTTCAATTATTGCTGTTCCAACAGGTAGTTCTTCTCCTGTTTCTGTTGAATCATTTGTACGATTTAACTCTTTTAAGTAGCGATCATTTGTAGAATCAAAGTTTTCTTTTATATCAACAAAGTCTACAACGTAACCATATTTAAAATCTTTATATGGTCGGTTTACACGAGTAAGCGCTTGAAGCAAATCATGTCCATCAAGTTTTCTACCAAGATATAGTTTTTTAAGACGGGGAGCATCAAAGCCAGTAAGAAGCATTTGGTTTACAATGATTACATCAATTGTCTGTTTCTTTTTGAATTCTTCAATATATTCTTTGCGTTCTTCTTTATCGCCTTCATCATGAAGAATCAAAGTTGCTGTCAAAGGCTTTGTCTTAGAAGACGTCCCATATTCGGGGGCAGCAGGTTCTGCTACCATTAAAGTTCCATCTGGCATCTTAAATGTAAAAGTTACTTCTTTTTTTACTAAAAACCGTTTCTGCCAAAGCTCGTAGAATTTTCGTGCCTGTGGGTTTGTTTTGCAAACGACCATTGCAGCAACAGTATCATCAGCTTTTTCAATTCTGAACTTACGAATATCATCAATAATATAATCAATGAGTGCATTTAAATAGTTTTCATTCTCTATGATTTTATCTTTATCAATATCTGATTTTTTTACCTCAACATTACCAGCAAGCTTATCAAGTATGGCAGTTAGTTTTTCTTTATAAACTGTCTGAATAGGTTCTCGCATAAGTTTAAGTGTATAACCATCAGCGATTGATTTGTCATAATAATATGTATCAATATAATCACCAAATACACGCCAACTTTCACGTTCTTCCCGAAGGAGTGGAGTTCCTGTCATTGCAATTTTAATAGCATCTTTATCTGCTTCTAAAAGATTTGCTAGGAAAGATCCTTCTGGATTATAGCCACGGTGAGCTTCATCTATAAAGAATATTCGTTGAAGCTTTGTACTGTATGTATCTTCAATTCTGATTGGAGTATGGTCTTCTTTGAACTTCTGTATATTAACAACCATTATTTCCAAAGCACCTTCTTTGTTTTCTACAAGATTGTTGCTTCGGAAATCTTCCATAAGTTCATCACGACTGGAAGCTGAACGAACATTTAACCCTCGACTTGTGAATTCATCCATTGCTTGTTCCATAAAGGCAATGCGATCTACAATAAAATAAAACTTTACGGCAATTTCTTTTTTTGCGAAAAAATCTGTAAGGCTCTTTACAGAATAATAAGCAAGTGCAGTTTTCCCAGAGCCTTGTGTATGCCAGATGATTCCGCTTTTTATGCGTTTGTCTAATGCTTTTCGAATTGCGAGTGAAGCAAATAGCTGCTGGTAGCGCATGATGTGTTTTTGAAGTTCTGTTGTTTTTTCACCACTTGCAAGTTCAATTGTACGTTCTACATAAGCGAAACCATAACGAATCAAGAAAAGAATTCTTTCCTTACATAGCATTGATGTGAGGATGCGGTTTGTTGGAGTATCAATTTTACAGTTGGTTGTAAATTCTGGAAGAGAAGGAAGTGCCTGACAATTTCTATGTCGACAAACCTTTTTAATAATATCATCTGTAATCTGTTCATAAGGATATTTCGTTACAAAGTCTTTGTCTTGTTCACGGAAAACATTGTAGAAAGCTTTACCTTTCGTTGTACAACAATAGAAAGCTCCTTGAATTGGTACACGGTTATTGTTATCGTACTCCTGATTATTCGAATAGATCATCAATTGTGTAATATTAAAGAATCTTCTAAAAGCTTTATTCTTAAAACGTGTATTTGTTCTATCAAATTCAGCTTTCATTCCTTCATGATTATTAGGTTTTTTTACTTCGATGAACGCTAATGGTAGACCGTTTATAAAACAAGTTATATCTGGTCGGAAATTGTCTTTTGTATCTTCATTTTCACAGGTAAATTCCGTTGTTAGATGCCATGTATTATTTTCTGGATTCTCAAAATCAATAAGCTTAGTCCCCGATTTAGTAGAAACATATGAATAAAACTCTTTACCAAGGTCATCATTATTTAGACACCCAATTATTTTAGTAAGATAGTTTTTACAGTCTGTTTCAGAAAGGCTCGGATTCAATTTGTGAAGTTGAGTTAGAAATATGTCAGTTAGAATATTTGTTTTGGTATCATAGTTTTCAATTTTATCAAGATAATTATAACCAAGTTTACATAAATGTAATGCAGCGGGTACTTGAACTCTTGTATTTTCGTTAAAATCTGATGACATTATAAAACAACCTTTCTTAAATTATAACATATGTTTGCATTTTTTTGTAGGTAGTAGGAAAGATCCAACGACTGGACGAGGCTCGTGGGTGTGAGAAAAGACCAAAACATAAACCCCCTATTTTTTTTACAGCCAGTTTTTCTGATCAGAACTAGCTTTCGTAATTGGGGGCGCAATGTTGCGGGCTTTTCGAGAGGCGGCGAAACGCCTCTAAGAGGTGTCGGGGATTATCCCTGACGAGTGGTCAATCGGCGAAACGATTGCCCCACACAGAAAATGATGACTTTGCTTTCGCAAAGTTGTCATTCTCAGTGTGGGGTACACCTAAATTGACAAAGCCAAATTAGGGTGGATTACGAATTCCAAAGGGAATTCGCAACATTGCGACCGTCATTTAAAACATTACGACCAGAGCCTTTCAACAATAGAAAAAGGCAGATTGGTTGATTTGATAAAAAAAGAACCCGATGCAGTTAACCGAATAAATCGTCCGGATAGCATCGGGTTTTCGGATGATACAGTTCATCCACACAAAAACGGGTGGAATAGCATCAACTCTTATTATGATAAAAAAACTTTTCAGAATATGCCAAATCCGCGAATGCTTTATCTGTAAAAGAATCTTGTTAAAGGAAGGTTGAAGCTAACGACCGAGTCTTTAGAACTCGTACAATCAGGATAATTGCATATATAAAAATCAGTGGAGGTCGGAAGTTCCTCCATCAGTCATTCAGCACAAACTGAATCCGGCAGTCTCCTTTCTGCTCTTACTGTTAATATAATTATACTATAATCACACGAATAATCAACAGAAGACAAGTAGAAACTCACAAAAGATAATGAAGCGGCAGAAACCATAAATGCGGTGAACGCCAGATATGGCTACAAACCTGAGTTTTTCGAGATATACGCTCAGATGGGAGCTGCATACGCTTCTTATAATATATTACCACAGCAACAGGAAAAATCAATGTCATCCTGGCAGAGCACCTAACGGACATTTTAAGATAAAAAGATGGTTTAATCCCTAATAATATAATCAATAAGCAATTTTTGACATGGCTGCTTTTTTGTAGTAAAGTATCCATAGAATCCAAGCAGCGTTCGTGCAGGGGTCTCTGTACGACCTGACCGCTCACGTCAGCGACATTCATTCGCTGTTGGGCTATCAGGGCTTGGATTTTTCTATGCATAATCAGGTTAAAGAGGTCGGCAGTGGGTCTAAACAACACGTTCAATATTCTCAATTATAAAACCGAATATGTAGATTTAAAACACGAAAGCCGGAGCGTAAAACTCCGGCTTTTTTCATGTGCGCAAGATTGCGCATGAGTTATTATCTGCCACATATCAGAATCCATATTCTTTAGGCAGCTAAATTCTCCTCATCTATCCCTATCCCATTCTCTATCAATTTGCTTCTGGCGAATGGCATGCTTCTGCAGTATTTGTTGCTTCTGTTCATTTTGATAATCCAATTGACCATTATGTAGTTTTTGATTATAGGCAGAAAAATTGTCACAGTGATTTCGTTCCATTGTATCTGCAAGTTGCCTGAAATCTTGTGAACGCTTACCCCAAAAATTTTTAAAGGCTGCTTTGTACCAGTTTAATTCAGTAGTAATGGCGGTTACAATTTTTTTGACATCGTTTACAAATCTATTCAGCCGTGTTAAAAAATCTTCTCCTCGGGTATTTTTGAAAGAATTAACTACATTATCAATTGTCATGGTATTATTTTCAACTTCTTTACAAATCTGATTGTATCCCTTAATCTTCAAACTTGAAGTTTCAAACAGATCTTTGTCGCGTTTAAAATCATTTTGTTTCATTTGAAGCTCTTTCTCTGTTTGATAATTCTGTTTTTGAATTATACGGATTGCTTGTTTGTCTTGTTCAACAGCTTTTGCTTTTTTATCTAGCTCAATTTCTTTTGTTCTAATCCTTTTTTCCTGTTCATCAAGACGATTTTGAATTTCTAAAAGAGGTGCTTCTCCAGCTTCAATCATTTTTTCACGTTCTTTCAGTTCTGTTTCTTTTTTATAATTTTTTTCTCTTTGAAATTCATTGTTGGTTTCATTGATGTTAACCATTGTTTCACGATATTTAATATCACTCTCCTGTTTATCAAGTTTTGCCCTTCTTTGATACAACTCTTCACTTTGCTGATTTAAGCGATTTTCTTTTGAATACAGCCTTTCGGTTTTATCAGCATTTTTTCTTATTTCTTCATTAAGAAGAATAACATTTTGATTGTAGAACCTAATGTTTTCATCTAGATTTTTGGTATCTTTTTCAATCTGTTGCTCTTTTTCTAAAAGTCTCTTCTCCTTTTTTTGATTTTCTTTTTTTTGTTGATAAACAGGTTTTTCTTGATGAGAATGCTTTTCACCCGGCGTCCTATCTATTTTCATACCATGTTGCTCTGCAAAATCCTGAAGATCATGTCTACAAGATTCTTCAAACTGAGTTTGAGCAGTTCCTTTTCCTTTTGTAGTTATAAATCCCATTTCTGATAATGCACCGCTCATAGAACATTGCAATTCCATTCCTGTTTTGAGCGATTTTCCTAAATGTCCAACGTAAACAAAATCAAAATGAATGTGTACCGGGCTATAAATCTTTTGACCTGTTTCTTCATCAATAGAAAACTCATCATTATGAAGATAAATTCCTATAGGAACGATATTTCTGTATTTTTCAATAAGATGGGTACAAAAATCTTTTAACACAGCAGAAGTTTTTTCATCATCTGGACGATTATCTCTATTACCAATTTGAATAACCATTTCGTAAGCAGGTTTTCTGCTTCCGTCAGCTTTTAAATTTTTGTGTTTTCCCTGTCTCTTATCGTTCAAAACTGTTTCCAGATAGTTTTCTATTCTACGGTCTTTGCGTTTCTGCTTTGCATTGTACTTTTTTACAGCCTCTCCAAAAATTTGTTCATAGCATTGATCCAAAGTTCCGCAATCAAGAATTGTCTCATGCGGACGATTTGAATCAATATGCTTCTCTGCGTTAACGATTTTGGGATCTCGTAAATTATGTAAACGACGAATAATAGGTCTACAATGGCACATTGCCTTGTAGCCCATGAAATCTAAAATCAAATCTTCATGTTCCATGAGCTACTCCTGCTATAATGCCGCAAGAATTTCTTCTGCGGATTTACCTTTTGCAAGTTCATCCAGGGCAAACTTTACGCCTTTACAAAACTCATTAGTGCATATTTTCACTGATTTTATTTGTTTAGGCTCTTCATTCTTTTTTACTTCTGAATAGGCTTGATTAATTGACATTTCCCCAGAAGAAACCTTTTCCAAAATCTGTTCGTCTGCTTTCTTAGAAAGTTCTCGCATTTTCTGAACTTGCCGTTCT
>JAEEGL015718736.1_pt1 | contig 13734 bp, 7 predicted proteins | sample 9134231 | NCBI WGS metagenome assembly JAEEGL01 (sample SAMN16246548, study PRJNA631951) | gut metagenome | biome: gut microbiome; feature: rumen; material: fiber-attached | host: Bos | place: Iran: Karaj | collected 2018-10 | reverse complement strand
TATCTATAAAATCAAGCTCCCTTTCCGCAAGGAGAAGGAGCTTTTTTCTTCTCTTTATGCGATACTGGGATTCTATCCCCGCAACATCGAGTATTACAAGATGGCGCTGATGCACAAGAGCATCCGCAAGCGCAACGACAAGGGCAAGCCGCTGAACAACGAGCGACTGGAGTTCCTGGGTGATGCCATACTCGATGCTGCGGTGGGATACATTGTCTATCGCCATTATGAAGGGAAGCGCGAAGGGTTCCTCACTAACACCCGTTCGAAGCTCGTGAGCCGTGAGACCTTGGGTAAGCTTGCCTGCGAGATGGGGCTTGGCAGTCTGTTGCTCTCAGCCAGTCACAGCAACTCGCACAACAGCTATGTCGAGGGCAACGCCTTCGAGGCCCTTGTGGGAGCCATCTATCTCGATCGTGGCTACGAGGCTTGTCTGGAGTTCTTCGAGAAGCAGATACTCGGCAAGTATATCGACATCGACAAGGTGGCCTTCAAGGAGGTGAACTTCAAGTCGAAGTTGCTCGAGTGGTCGCAGAAGAACCGTGTGCGGATGGAGTTCCGTATGCTTAAGCAGAAGACTGACGACAATGGCAGTCCCATCTTCAGTTTCCAGGTGTTGCTTGAGGGTGTGGAGGGCGAGAATGGTTCTGGCTATTCGAAGAAGGAAGCCCAGCAGAAGGCCTCGAAGGACACCCTGCAGCGTCTGAAGCGCGAACCGCAGTTCGTCGATGCCATCTTTGCCGCCAAGACAGAGCGTACGAAGATGGAGGAAGTGCCTGCTATGGCTGTCCCTGATACCGAGCAGGAGCAGAATTTTATCATCGAGCAGGATAATAATGAATCGAGGAAGGAGGAACGAGGAAGGAGGAACGAGAATACTCCTGCCTCAGAATCAAAAGAGAACTCAAAGGAAAAAGGTAATCTCCTTCCTCCTTCCTCGTTACTCCTTCCTCGTGAAGACGACGAATTCGACCTTTCCGACCTCTCCGTCAAACCCAAGGAGAAATCTCGTGAGGATATCATCGCCGAGGCCGAGGCTGCTGCCTTCGCCGAAGCCGAAGGTTGACAACAAGTGTCGAGAAACCCTCAGTCGCTACATTAAGCCAGCTCTTTACTCAGAAAACGACCATCGTTTCCATTCTTTTCCCTGAGAGAAAACACCTTTTTCCCTCAGAGAAAAGACTGTTTTCTCTCAGGGAAAAGAATGTATTCCCTAAGGGAAAACGACGTAAACTCCCATAGGTAACAACTGCTCTCCCAAATCTATTGACGGCTTCGCTTTATCTGCCACCTGCCAACCATCTGCCACCACACCGGATATCCTTTATATATAGGACTTTCAGAAGGCAGGTGGCAGTGTGGCAGATAAAAGCCCGAAAATCTTTTTTTATGTGTCCAGACAAACTCGTTTTTGTTCGTTGCGTAAGTTTTCTAATCGTTTTCTTGTTTATTTCAAAAAGATTTCTTATCTTTGCCCCGTTATTATACTAATAAAGCCAATCGTTTAAATACTGACCCAAATGAAAAAGACCTATTTATTGTTGACATTGATGCTGACTGTATCGATGCTGATGCAGGCACAGGTTAATCGCCGTCCTGCTGCCAAGAAGTCTGCTACGGCAGCCAAGAAGCCCGCAGCCAAAGTGAATAACAACTTCGCAGTCCTTGAGTTTGATGAATGGATTAACCATAATAATCCGTTTGAGGAAGAGGAGAATATCTACTTCCTTGGCAATGGCAATTCGCCGAATGTCTTGCGAGCCGTCAATAAACAGACGGGCGAGGTGAAGATAGTAGTCCCAAGGAAGAAACGAGCCCGTACTGAAATATGCTGTGCAGGCAGCGACGGTAAGAATATCTATATGCGATTGGAGAACAAAGGTATCGCCCTGTTCAACGGCACCGATGTCAACACGTCAGAGATAGTCGTTCCCCAGAGTGAACAGTACAAAGGCTTTCTAATCTTTGGCAATCGTGGTTATAATATTATTGGTTCGCCTAATGGCCGTTATATCATGCTCTTTGGTGGCAATCCTATCGTCTATGACAAAGAAGAGGGACGTGTAGTGCGCTATGGATCGTCAGGAGGTTCTTTTCCCATTCTGACGGACGACGGCATGGTAATAGACTGTGATTATAAAGGTCTCTTTACGCAAATAAAGGGCAATCCTGTCCTCGACTATACCAGTCCTAAGAACAACGTAGACAGGAAATACTTTGATTTCAAGGGTGTCGACAATGGCGCAAATGGTGATATTTGTTCCATGTGGTATGACATTCCTGACAATATGGTGTATCTCGCCAAGGGCGAACAGGTCTTCAAATCGCCTGTCCAGCCAGATCTGGATTTCAAGGAGGTCTATTGTCTGCCAGGCGAGAACAAGAAGTTCAGACAGGTAGCCTTTAATGGCAGCCGTGTGTTTGCTGTAACAGACAACTATCAGAAGAAGTTCTACGAGTGGGACAACAAGGATATGACAGGTGAGCCCAAGATATCACAGTCCATTGACACAGGCGTTACGTTGACATCTGCCTCGGGTCTCACCAGGAAGTTTGTCATCTCCGACGTCCGTCGCCTGTATTACGACAAGGCTGGTAATCTCTGGATTCAAGTGGACGATGGCCGCTTCATCATCTACAATCCTGACGGCATCAAGGGCCTCACAAAACTAAAAGGAAAGTACACCAAGCACGAACTCCCCAAAGAAGAAGACTAACAAAACAATTAAAAGATAACGATTATGAAGAAACTATTATTATCATTCATAATGGTACTCCTGCCATTGATAGCAAGCGCAGATGTTAATATCAACGAAACGAACTTTCCTGATGATGCTTTTCGTAATTATCTAATCGATACTTATGGCAATGTGATTACCGATAATGAGATTGAAGGAATCACGTTTCTTGTTTTGAGTGGCCTCGGAATCAAGGACATGAAGGGAATAGAGTTCTTTACAGCAATAGAAGGCTTATACTGTGAAGAGAATCAGTTGACTTCTCTTGATGTTACGAGTAATACAGCATTGATTGACCTTCGTTGTATAAACAACCAGTTAACAAGTCTTTCTACGAATAGTAATTTGAAAAGTCTATATTGTTATAACAATCAGTTAACAGCACTTGATTTATCAAAGAGTCCCAATCTCTCTGTATTGGAATGTTATAATAATCAGTTGACATCACTCGATTTGTCAAAGAATACGAATCTTACGAATTTGAGTTGTTATGACAACCAGTTGACATCTCTTATTGTATCTGGATGCACTAAATTAAAGAGCATAAGTTGTTATAATAATAAGTTGGCTTCGCTTGATGTTAAGAATAATGAAGCACTAACTGGTCTAAGATGTGCAAAGAACCTATTAACAGAGCTTGACGTTTCAAAGAACGCAAACCTAGGATTGTTATATTGTAACGATAATCAATTAACGGCACTTGATTTATCAAACAACACCAAGATAAACGAATTGGCTTGTTATGGCAACCAAATTCGTGGAGAGGCGATGGATAACCTTGTTGCCGGAATAAGATCAAAGAGTGGCTTTGACAGAACGCCGATTCTTTATTTATTCCATGATGGCAACGTCTGTACAAAAGTACAAGTTGAAACTTTGAGAGAGAAAGGCTGGAATGTATATTGTTATGTTGGCAATAATGATCAGTGGGTTAATTTTGATCAATATAAAGCGTTAGATTGGGAAGATTATGTAGGATATGACCCAGATGCAACAGGTATTCAAGTTGATGAGGTTAATTTCCCAGACATCGCTTTTCGGCGATATGTAATGTCTATCTCGTACTCCACAGGGTATGTATTGACAGATAATCAAATAAATGAGCAAATATATTTTGATTTAGATTCTTATATTTATCATTCAGATATTGAAAGCCTGAAAGGAATAGAATTCTTTACTAATTTGTCTGAATTAAGATGTGGAGGATGTAAATTAACGGACCTTGACGTATCAAAGAACACAAAACTGACAGGCCTTAGATGCTCGTCAAATCATCTGACTTCGTTGAACGTTTCAGGATGTACCAAGCTGCAAAGGTTAGAAGCAGGTAATAATCAGTTGACTACTCTTGATTTGTCGAATAATAACTCTTTGGTTGTTCTTGATGTCAAGTCAAATTTGTTAACTTCTCTCAATTTAAGTGACAAGGAAGAATTATCGGAACTCTATTGTCAAAACAACAAGATTGTCGCTCTCCTTCCTTCTCTCTCACCCAAACTGACCCTTCTCGCATGTCAGAATAACCTCTTAACCGAGTTAGACTTGAAGGCAAATGAAATCTTGAAGGGATTGAACTGTGGTGATAATCAACTGACAAATCTTAATGTTACCAAGAATACATCTTTAACTACGCTTGGATGCTATAACAATAAACTGACATCTCTTGATGTAACAGAAAACACATTATTGGAAACATTTGATTGTAGTAAAAACCAATTGACCTCGCTAAACGTTGTCAAAAATACGCTTTTACAAAAATTATATTGCTATGATAATCTCCTGACATCTCTTGATTTGTCTTCTAATACGAACTTATATCATCTGAATTGTTATAAGAACAATATAGTAGGAGAGAATATGGACAATCTGATAGCAAGCCTTAATGATAATCCAATACCAAACTTTGGTGATGATGCAGGCGTCTTCAGGGTTATTCAGCTTCCTGATAATAGTAATGTCTGTACTTCTGAGCAGGTTGCAGCAGCAGCAGAGCGGGGATGGACAGCCTATTTCACGGATTCAAAAGACGAATACGGTATTGAACAATGGACAAAATATGCGCCGTCGTTCCCAACGGAAAGCGGAGGTGCAGGAACTCAAGAGAATCCTTATCTGATAAAAACGGTAGAGGATTTGAAGAAGTTGGCCACAGATACGAAAGGTGGTTTGAAATATCAGAAAAGGTATTTCGTCATGGACAATGATATTGATTTTGTCGACGAACCGCAGAATGGATCACAGAGCGGCATAAACTTTTCCAGTATAGGATATTTTGGAGGATTCTTTGACGGGAAAGGATATACGATCAAAAATATGAAGGCACAAGCTTTATTTAATACAATTCGTGGAGCAGAACTGAAGAACATCATTTTAGACAAGACTTGTGAGTTTAATGTAGCATCTGTTGTTTGTAATTGTTATGGTGGAAATGTCATAGGATGCGTAAATTATGCAAATGTCAATGGCAAAGGAGGTAACGGCGGTATCATCGGGCAGATATATATGGACGACAACACCAATATAACTAATTGCAAGAACTATGGTATTGTAACTGGCAGCTATGGTACTGGTGGTATAATTGGTACTATAAATACTTATAGCGATGTAATGATTACCATCAGTCAGTGCCTGAACGAGGGCAAGGTCTCTGGTAGTGCCATAGGAACAGGCGGCATTGTTGGAGATGTCGGAGAATTCAATCGTGCAATCATAAGCAACTGCACGAATCGAGGAGAAGTTGAAGGTGGTACGGCAATGCTGGGCAATCATATAGATAAGACTGGCGGAATCGCAGGCAGTATCGGAATAGGTACGATAAGTGATTGCATTAACGAAGGCGTTATCAAAGGCCCCTCATCTGTGGGTGGTATCGTTGGTCAAAATAATGGTATTATCGAAAGATGTACCAATGCTGAGACAGGAATCGTTTACGGTGATGGCGGTATTGTGGGCTCGAATTACGGCACCGTTCGTAATTGCCGTAATATGGGAAATATAACAAGTATCGGAACAGCTGGAGCCATTGTCGGATTTGGCTCATATGATAATTTGAAGGATAATTTCTATACAGAGAACGTTATAATTTCCTATTACAATAATTCTTATAACGGTGCTATCAGTCGAGGCTTTGATGGGCATAATGATATTGTGGAGAACAATGGAGCAGTATTGGAAAGTGTAACTATTGACGCGGAGAAACAAGGAGATGAGTATTGGACAACCTTCTACAGACAATACGGACATTTTCAGGCTGACGAGAATACAACAGTTTATACGGCAAAACTCGTCACAGAGTCGAACCAGCATAAACTTTTGCTGACAGTAGTGCCCGATCGTATCATTAAAGACCACAATGGCGTCATTCTCAAATCCACCCAAAATAAGATCAAGTTGACTTATACCTCAGAAGCAGCAACAGATAGCTACTATGAGGGAAACAGTCTTGAGGGCACAGATCCTCCTATTAATAGTGATGTTTACAATACCTATCATATGTTAGTAACAGGTGAGGAGCTGGGATTCAAGAAATATACACAAGACAATCTTCCTGCCAACAATGCATTCATCAGGAATATTTCTGATGAGATTGTACTGTTGGAGCTCAACGGCAAGAAGCTCTACTATGTTGAACCTGGCGACCTTAACGAGGATGATATTGTGAATCTGAAAGATCGCAGGCTGATGGTAAACGCCATTATGACTGGCTCCAACGACGGCATCAATGAAAAAGCTGCCGATATAAACAACGACACAAAGGTGAATGTAGCCGATGTCGTATTGATAGTTAAAAAGGTAAATAAGTTGGTGCAAAAGGAAGAGGCGGGATACTATCTGATAGGTGATCATAACAATTGGAGCACGACAGATAAATCTTATGCCTTCTCCTACAATACAAGGAAAAAGTACTGGGAGATAACGGTGTCGAGTGAGAACATGGGTTTCTTTAAGATCGTGCCGGAGTCAGCATATGCTGATCAGGATACATTCTGGTCGAACCTGCTTTGTGCTGAAACAGATTGGTGTACCAGTCCGAAGGGAACTATTGTGAAAGGTGACTTTGGTGCCTGGCTTTTGAATGCCGACGGTGCCACCAGCTATACCATCCGTATCGTGCCGTCAGAGGTGTCGTACGAAATCATAGCCAACTAATCTGGCGACGTTAGCTTTATGTGCCAGGAAACTGGCAGAGAATCCAAGAAATGATAATATAACGTATTATATTTTGCGTTTCGCCCGATTTGCACTACCTCTGAGCTTTGCTCGAAGGTACTTCCGTTCTTGCGTCCCGATGGTAGCAAGCGGCAAGCCGAGCGCGAGAAAACTCAAAAATGTTTTGGTTTTCTTCTCACTTATTCGTACCTTTGCAGCCAATAATGTAATTATTGCGCAAGAAAGATGAGTCTGACTCAAATAATAGGAAAGGTATTTGTATCGCGCCAGCGGGAGCTTGAGAAGCACCAGAATGGGGGCGAGGCACTGCAAAGGGCGGTGCTGGAGCATCTTGTGCAGACAGCCCAGGATACGGAATACGGACGAAAGCACGCCTTCAGTGCTATCAAGGGATATGATGATTTTATCAGTAATGTGCCAGTGAACACATACGAAGAACTGAAGGGTGACATCGACCGTATGCGTCAGGGAGAGAGTGATGTGCTCTGGCCTGGACGTGTGAAGTGGTATGCGAAATCTTCAGGGACCACTAACGATAAGTCGAAGTTTATCCCCGTCAGCCGTGAGGGATTGCAGAAGATCCACTATGCTGGAGGGCGCGATTCTGTGGCACTATATCTGAGAAACAATCCGCAGTCGAGAATGTTCGATGGTAAGGGATTGATTCTTGGCGGTAGCCACGCCTCGAACTATAATCTGAAAGATTCGTTAGTGGGTGACCTGAGTGCCATCCTCATTGAGAATATCAATCCGTTAGTGAATCTCGTCCGTGTGCCTAAGAAGCGGACGGCCTTGCTCTCCGACTTCGAGGTAAAGCGTGAACGGATAGCCCGTGAGGCCATGAATAAGAATGTGACGAATATCTCTGGTGTGCCCTCCTGGATGCTCTCCGTGCTAACCTGTATGATGGAGATGACGGGTAAAAAGCATCTGGAGGAGGTGTGGCCCAATATCGAGGTGTTCTTCCACGGTGGTGTGGCCTTTACGCCCTATCGCAAACAATATGAGCAACTCATCACGTCGCCCAATATGCACTATATGGAGACGTACAACGCCAGCGAGGGATTCTTCGGTATTCAGGATGACCCCAACGACAAGTCGATGTTGCTGATGCTCGACTATGGGGTGTTCTATGAGTTCATTCCGATGGATGGGGGTGACCCTGTGCCCCTCTGGGCAGTCGAGACGGGCAAGAACTATGCGATGGTTATTAGTACCTCGTGTGGCCTGTGGCGCTATGAGATAGGCGACACCATACAGTTCACTTCGACGAACCCCTATAAGTTTATCATCTCTGGTCGTACGAAGCACTTCATCAATGCCTTTGGCGAGGAGTTGATTGTGGACAATGCTGAGCAGGGACTGGCCTATGCTTGTGAGCAGACGGGGGCTGAGGTACTGGAATACACAGCGGCTCCTGTGTTTATGGATGCCAATGCGAAGTGTCGCCACCAGTGGCTCATCGAGTTCTCTCGCAAACCCACAGACCTCAAGCAGTTTGCTTCTTTACTCGACAAGCGCCTGAAAGAGATCAACAGCGACTACGAGGCAAAGCGTTATAAGGACATCACGCTTCAGCCGTTGGAGATTATCGAGGCAAGACCGAACCTGTTCAATGACTGGCTGAAGATGCGTGGCAAACTTGGCGGTCAGCACAAAGTGCCTCGTTTGAGTAATAGTCGTGATACGATTGAGCAATTACTGAAGTTGAATCCATGAAGAAGCTCTTCTATTTCTGCATAGCTTGCGTGATTATCGGATGCGCCAAGATGGGTAGTCCTGATGGCGGATGGTATGACGACGACCCACCAAAGGTGGTCAGGAGTGAGCCTGCCGAGAGGAGCGTAGGTGTGAAGACAAAGAAGGTGGCCATCTATTTCGACGAGTTCATCAAATTGGAGGATGCCACGAACAAGGTCATCATCTCCCCTCCTCAGTTGGAGGTGCCTGAGATTAAAGCCCAGGGTAAGAAGGTTGTTGTGGAACTGCAGGACTCACTGAAGCCCAACACCACCTATACCATCGACTTCAGTGACGCCATCAGCGACAATAACGAGGGCAACCCCTTAGGCTCTTATACATTTACCTTCTCCACAGGTGAACAGATCGATACTTTCGAGGTGGCAGGCTATGTGCTCGACGCTTCGAACCTCGAGCCTATAAAAGGTATTATGGTAGGACTCTACGACGACCTGGCAGACTCGGCCTTCAAGACAAAGCCCATGCTACGTGTCTCTCGTACTGACAGCCGTGGCCATTTCGTGGTAAAGGGTGTCGCACCCAGCACTTACCGTGCCTACGCCCTGCAGGATATGGATAATGATTTCCGTTTCACACAACGAGGAGAGATGCTGGCCTTTACTCACGACACGTTTGTGCCCTCATCGAAGCCTGACACCCGCATCGATACCATCTGGCGCGACTCCTTGCATATCGATGCCCTGCGCCCAGTGCCCTATACCCACTTCCTGCCTGACGAAATCACCCTCATGGCCTTTACCCACATACAGACTGACCGCTATCTGCTCAAGACAGAACGTAAGGATGCGGAGAAGATGACAATGTATTTCAGCTATGGGCATCCGGATCTGCCAGTTATCAAGGGCCTGAACTTTGAAGTCGACTCGGCCTTTATCATCGAAACAAACGAGTTGCAGGATACCATCCACTACTGGCTGCGCGACACGATGCTCGTCAATCAGGATACGCTCCGTATGGAGGTGAGTTATATGATGACTGATACCTTGGGTAACCTCGTCAGTCAAACAGACACCCTTGATGTGCTGGCCAAGACGCCCTACGAGAAGCGCCAGAAAGAACTGGCCAAGGAGATGGAGAAGTGGCAGAAGGAGCAGGACAAGAAGATGAAGAAGGGTCAGCCTTATGACTCCATCTATCCTGTGAAGCCCCTGAAACCTGATATCAAGATTCCGTCAGCTATGCTGCCTGACGGGAAAGTGACCATTGAGATGCCTAACCCACTGGTGCGGTGCGACACATCGGCTGTCCATCTCTATTCGCAGATCGACAGCCTGTGGTATGATGCAGAATGTACTTTCAAGCCCATCCCAGGCAGCATACGCAGATTCGAGATTACTGCTGACTGGCGACCGAATACTGAATACAGTCTGGAGATCGACTCGACAGCCTTTGAGAATATCTACGGATTGGTGTCGGACAAATATAAGCAAGGCATCAAGGTGAAGAGTCTCGACGAGTTAGGTACGTTGACACTCAACCTCAGTGGGGTGACGGATACAGTGCCGTTGCGCGTACAGCTATTAAACAACTCGGGCAATATCGTGAAGGAGATCGTGGCCAGCAAAAACGTTGCCCACTTCGACTATGTGATACCAGGCAAGTACTATATCAGCGCTTTCCTTGATGCCAACGGCAATGGCAAGTGGGATACTGGCGATTACGACAAGGACTTGCAGCCAGAGGATGTTTTTTTCTATCCTAAGGAAGTGGAATGTAAGGAGAAATGGGACATCACCCAGGCTTGGAATCTCACAGGCACACCACGTTTCAAGCAGAAACCTAGAGCCATCGTCAAACAGAAGGCAGATGCGGAGAAGAAATTGAAGAACCGCAATGCTGACAGAGCCAAGAAGCTTGGCATTGTATATAATAAGGACAAGAATGTTAAACTGGAAAAAACAACAAAATGATGAAGATAAGAACCATATTGCTGACATTATTATTAGTATTCTCATACCTCTCACCTCTTCACCATTGCTTTGCGCAGTGTGGGATTGAGATCACCGCATTTAAGTCGGGCGAAGAATTGTCTTACGACCTTTATTACAACTGGAAATTCATTTGGATGAAAGTTGGTACGGCACAGATGGATACGAAGATGACAAAGTTTGAAGGTAAGGATGCCTGGAAGTCTTACCTCATCACCCGTGGCAACCAGAAGCTTGACAAGTTCTTTATGATGCGTGACACATTGTTGTCCTATTGCAACCCAGACCTCTCACCGCTTTACTTCCGCAAAGGAGCGCTTGAGGGCGACAGCTATTATGTTGATGAGTTATGGTACAGTTATCCCAACGGTAACTGTCAGTTGAAGAAGCATCGCATCACCTCCAGCGGCGAACACCTCTGGCAGACAAGTACCTATAAGAACTGTATCTACGACATGATGTCAATATTACTCCGTGCCCGTAATTTCGATGCCTCGAAGATGAAGAAGAACCAGACGATTCCCATGCCTGTCAGTGATGCCCGTCGCCTGAACAACTCGTGGCTGGAGTTTCGTGGCAGGGAGAATTATAAGATGAACGATACGAAAGAGAAGTTCCGTTGTCTGGTGTTCTCGTTCTATGAGCACGAGAACGGCAAGACCAAGGAACTTATCCGCTTCTGGATCACCGACGACCAGAACCATATACCAGTACGCCTCGACATGTTCCTTTCATTCGGAAGTGCCAAGGCGTACCTGAAGTCGTATAAGGGAATCCGTAGTCCGATGTCGGCGAAGATCAATTAATTCTTCTCGAAATCAGCGATCTTGTTGAGATAGTATTGACGCAGGTCCTCCCAGTTGTAGTAGGGCCAGTTGTCCGTCTTTATTGGCAGATAGGTCTCGCGCTCGTTTAGCAGCGCCTTCACGAGGACAGGCCCTGGCTTGGGCAGACCCTTCTTCTTCCCCTTTGGGGAGGTGGGGAGAGGTTTGTAGAATATCAGCTGGATATTACATCCCATAGGGAAGATACGATAGTTGCGCCAGTATTTATCCAGCTCGTCGAGGTTGTCCACAGCCATGCCACAGTTGTCAAGCTCCAGCAGACAGGCCAACGGCATCACACAAACCTCATGGCCGAAGCGCAGTGTGGCCTGTGTCTGGGTGACTGTATCGGCCGTCTCGATGATGTTCTTCAGGAGGTTCAGCTGACTGAACGGCATCTTTGTTCCAGAGACGGGTGAGGCACCATAGTCGAGATACCAGCCCACATTACGGATACGCCATTGGTCGTAGACCTCTTCGTCAGTGAAGAGCGACAACAGTTCGATGTCCGTATCGTGGCTCTGCATGTTCGCAGCCACTTCGAAGAGACGACGCATGAAGTCACCAGAAGCCACATTATTATATACCCACTGTTGATCATTGAAGAGGGCTTTCATCAGACGCTCTGGGTGGGTGTATTTTTGCTGAGCCTCCGCATATTCCTTATCACCAGTCTTCCCTTCTTCTTTGACAACGCCTTCCCAAGGCTGGTTCAGGTAGTATTGCAGGCTCTCGCTCACGTCATTATGGATTTGTGCTGACGGGTTTGCGGCAGCCAGCTCCTCACATTCGGCAACCATCGACAGGATACAGCGGATGACAACGGTACTGCGCGCGTCGATCTTCACGCCGGGGGTTTTGAAGATCTCTGGGAAGTTCTGAGCCATACGACGGCCAATACCGTGGTGTTGGCGCTCACCAACGGTCGTCAGGTCACCCAGACGCTTCTTCGTCGTGGGGTAGAAGGCCTCCAGTTTCTGCAGCGTCTCCTCGCCTAATGGGGTAAGTTTGCCTGCCTCATGGGCACTCTTCAGTGTGGCCATAGGTAGTCGGTAGTCGCCCTCCGAGATCAGCCAGCGCGAACCATGACGGCCGTAGTGACTCATGTAGTAGGGTTTGTAGCCCTTAGGTGTTGGGGTCAGTGGTGTCGTGCTCAGCTGACGGTCATAGTCCAAATAGTTACTGCCTGCCAAATAATGGTTGGCGGCAATCTCGTCCTTAGCAGAAGTCCCAAACAATGGCGCATTCTGCGCTACGCTAATGAATAATGGATAGTAGATAATGAATAAAGCTAATAGCAGCCTTTTGTACATCTTGGTAATCATAATATTTAATGTTTAATTTTCAATTGTCAATCATTTACCGAAGCTGGCTTCAATTTGACGGAGTCGATACTGTAGATAAGTTACGACCTTGTACGACAAGGGGAAATATTTTTTTTCTTTATATCCGATGAAGTCATACATAGTGGCATAATGTATGAATTCGTGCTTCAGGGGATGGACACACTCTTTGTACCAAGGCTTCAGTCCACGGCAGTAGTGTACGATGTAAGGATCTTCGCGATCTTTGAGGATACGATCCCACTTGCTGAAATGTATCTGCCATTCACTGGTGGGGTAGAACCAGTCTTCCATGAAATTGTATTTAAAATCAAGGTATACCACCTTGCCGCTCAACACCTTGTTCGCAGCATCCTGATCAACGTAGAGGCAGGTGTCTGGATGCTCTTTTAGATAGGTAGCCATCTCCTGGCCAATGTTGTGTTCTCGCCAGTAGTTAAGATTGATGAGTTGGACGCCGGCATTGAAATAGGGTGTGGTAATCTTATTGCGATTGTGTACAAAGATGTCGTCACCCCGCTGGTCTTCCACCACACCACATGCATAGCCGTCAAGCGGTGTGTTCCAGAGGTCGGTGAGGTCATGTCTGACGATGGTGTCACCATCAAGGTAGATGACCTTCTCTTCATCTATCAGGTCAGCAATCGCAAAACGGTTATAAGTGGCGAAAGAATATCGCTTCATGAAAGGCAGGTTTTCGTAAAACTCCTTTGGAACCTGTTTGATGATGATCTGCTGGTTGTAGATGCCAGCTAGTTGGTTAAATCTGCTGACGTGATCCTCTTTCAGTCCGCTAGTAAGCAGATAGATGCGGCAGTCGTTCTTCTTGTTGTTTTCGAAGATTGACGTGATCAGTGCCAGACACGGCATCACGAAATATTGGGATAAGCTGATGGCGAAAATCATATCTGTATAAAGTGAGTTTTATGATCCATTAATGAGTCATTCGAGTGCAAAGATACGAAAAAGT
>JAEEGL015375335.1_pt1 | contig 13734 bp, 9 predicted proteins | sample 9134231 | NCBI WGS metagenome assembly JAEEGL01 (sample SAMN16246548, study PRJNA631951) | gut metagenome | biome: gut microbiome; feature: rumen; material: fiber-attached | host: Bos | place: Iran: Karaj | collected 2018-10 | reverse complement strand
GGGCGATCTTACGAAGCGCGGAGTTCGGCTTCTTCGGAGTCGCGGTCTTCACTGCTGTGCACACGCCGCGCTTTTGCGGAGAATTGTGATCCGTCATCACGTTCTTCTTGGAGTTGAGACCTTTCAGAAGAGCGGGCGCCTTCGGCTTTTTGACGAGGGTTTCTCTGCCGTTGCGAACTAACTGGTTAAAGGTTGGCAAGTGGAAAGCATCTCCTTTCATAGAATTTTGCATCCGGTTACCGCGCAAAACAAGGCGCAGTTATACCGCATACCCGAGTATTTTACATGATAATTCCGGATTTGTCAACTGCTTTTTCCGGCAGAAAAACAAAGAAATCAAATTTTGTTGGTTTTCGCTTGTACGGCGCCCGTTTACCTCGCTTTTGTGGCAGTTTTGACGAAAGAAAACCGGATTATACATTCTGTTTGCAATTGCCGGAAACGCATGCTATAATGAATTGAAACAAAACCGGAAGGTGCACGATCCCGTCCGGGACGCGCAGCCGTTCAAAAGGAGTGTTTTCCATGCAGGCAGTCCTGACCTTTTTCATCAACATGTTCCTCGTTTTGTATGCCATGTGCAGCCCGTCGCTGACGGTGGACACGGCAACCGTTGCCGGCGAAAAGCTCGGCGGCGCCACGGGCTTTCTATACGGTGTTGCCGAACCGGGGGTGCCGTCTGCGGAAATCACCGACGCGCTGCACATCACCTCCATGTCTGCCAAAACCGCAGACGGACGCCAGCACCCGGTAGGCGACGTGGCGCATATTGCTTCGCAGATCGCGTCCGACGATATGCAGTACCTGATCGTCTATCTGCAGGATATGTACAGCACCTGGTACTACGACGAAGCCGCCATCACCGAACAAAAGAAAAACGGCACCTACGACTGGAAAGCCTATCTTGAAACCGTCTACTATCCGCTGGTCGATCAGGCGCTGGAACGCTATCGCGGCTGCGACTATTTTGACAAGCTCGTGTTCTGCCCGTTCAACGAAAGCGACAACGCCGTCTGGTTCGGCACCTGGATGGACGGCTGGAACGCCTTTGACGAACAGGGGCGGCAAAACTTTTATGAAGCCTACGCGCAGACGGTCGCCCGCATCCGCAGCGTGTTCCCCGACGCGCGCTTTGCCGGTCCCGCCTACTGCGGCTTTGATGAAACGACGATGGGCGAATTTCTCGCCTATACCAAGGCGCACGACTGTGTGCCGGATGTGATCGTCTATCATGAGCTGAACGGACGTTCCATTTTCGAATGGAACGCGCACGTGGAAAAGCTGCACGAGATTGAACGCTCGCTCGGCATCGACGAACAAACGCCGGTCGTGGTCAACGAATACGGCATGATGGAGGAAAACGGCGACCCGAACGCCGTTGCAAAATATATCTGCGTCATCGAGCAAAGCGGCGTCTACGGCGATCAGGCGTACTGGCTGCTCGCCAACAACCTGAGCAACACCTGCGCCGACCAGAACACCCCGAACAGCGCGTGGTGGGTCTACCGCTGGTATGCGCAGATGGGACAGCATCGGCTTGCCGTCAGGCAGGGCATGCCCGCCTACGGCGCAAAGACCGTGCGGAACGAGAGCAACTTCCAATACTACAAGCGGCTGGCGGTCTTCGGGCTTGCCGCAGCGAACGAACAAAACGACGAGATCCGCCTGTTGCTGAGCGGTCGGGACAGCGCCCAGACCGTGCGGTTCACGCATCTTGGCAAGACCGCGCTCAAAAATAAAACGCTGCGCGTTGAGGTGCAGAAGGTCACCTATCAGGGACTCGGCGGATGCGTTTACGCGCCGGAGGTTTTGCAAAGCTACACCGCCTGCGCCGCTGCGGGCAGACTGAACGTCAGAATCAAAGACGCCGACCCGAACGCCGCCTATCTCATCACGCTGTCGGACAATGCGGCGGCAACGCCCCTGCCGGTCAGCGAAAACAAACTGACGCGTTATGAGTTCGAACGCGGCACGCTGCACGGCACCGCCTATACCTACGACAGCGCCTACGCCACCACCGGCGACACATGGGGCATGACCGGCGGCTTTGAGCATCCGGGCGACGGCGTGTCGCTGCCCTTCCGGGTGGATAAAGCCGGGCTGTATGATCTGACGCTGATTTACGGCAAAGACAAGGACGGTCTGCGCGATACCCGGCGCAAAGACGCCGAAGTGCTGATGCAGCTCGACAATCTCGAAAAAACGATCCTGCTGCCGAACACGGTGCGCAGCGAAAACACCGGCGCCTATACGATGCAGCTGCAGCTTTCCGCCGGCAGCCATACGCTCACGCTCTCACACAAAGACGGCACCTATGTGCTCGACAGTCTGCTGGTCTCGCGCCACAGCGACCACGCGTCGGTTTATTTCGAGCCCGATGCACGCACCCCCGACCGCTTTCTGGTCGTGGCGCCTGCCGACGGCTATTACCGCTGCGATGACGACGTGCTGTTTTTGAAGCGCGGCGTCAACGTGCTTGACCGCCCGGCGCTGCAGCGTGTCAGAGCGGACAGTGCGAACCTCACAGACAAGAATCTAGCAGAGCATCTGACGCCCTTCGGCGGCGCCGTAACAGCCACCGACGCAAAGGGCGTGACCTATTACGACAGCTTCGGTGAAAACGCCGGGCTGACCCTGACCGTGAACGCGCCAAAGGACGGCGATTATGTGCTGCTGCTCACCTATGCCTCCGGGCGCGAAAACGGCGTGCACGCCTATAACATCGACCTTGTGGAGGACTTTGTAACGCTCAAAGTGGGCGGCGAAAAGCGCGGCAACTACTACTGCCGCAACACCATGAGCTTCACACAGTACACCACCCTCGCAATCCCCGTCTCGCTGCAAAGCGGCAGCAACACCGTTACGCTGACCAACGACAGCGAAAACGCCTGGGACGGCGTCGGCTTCGCGCCGCGCATTGCACAAGTTCTGTGCTGTCCGGCACAACTGCAAAACTGAAACGGAAAAGAGCTGGCTTATGAAACAACAACGCAACTATCCCATCGTTACCATCACCGACAAGGGCGCTGCTTTTTTGAAAGCGGGGCACGTCTGGGTCTATGAACAGGAGGTCCGCGATCTGATCGGCACGCCCGAAGACGGCGACCTCGTGGACGTGCTGAGCGGCAAAGGACGCTATCTCGGCACCGGCTTTTACAACAGCTGTTCCAAAATGCGCGTGCGGATCTTGTCGACCAACGCCAACGACACGTTTGACGAAGCGTTCTTTGCGCGACGGCTGCGCTACTGCTTTGACTACCGCAAAACCGTCATGGGCGACGACTTTCACTGCTGCCGCCTGGTGTTCGGCGAAGCGGACGGCTTTCCGGGACTCACGGTGGACCGCTTTGAAAACGTGCTGGTCACACAGACGATGTCGCGCGGCATTGAACAGCGGAAAGCAATCATCTTTCCTCTGATGGCAAAGATCCTTGCCGAGATGGGCGCACCCGTTGACGCGATCTATGAGCGCAACGACATTGCCCTGCGGGAAAAGGAAGGACTGCCCCAGGGCACCGGGTTTTTCGCCGACGACGGTCTGCGCACCGATCTGGACGGCAAGGTGCTGCTGACGGAAAACGGCATCGTCTATGAAGTCGATTATATGCACGGACAAAAGACCGGCTTTTTCCTGGATCAGAAATACAACCGGCTGGCCGCCGCAAGGCTTGCCAAGGGCAAAACCGTGCTTGACTGCTTCACCCACACCGGCGCGTTCGCCCTCAACTGCGCCAAGGCAGGCGCAAAGCGCGTGACGGCGGTGGACATCTCGCAGGATGCCATTGCGCTGACGAGGGCGAACATCGTGCGCAACCATCTTTCCAATGTGGACACGCTGTGTGAAAACGTGTTCGATCTGCTCACGCGATTGTATGAGCAGATCGACCGCACCTACGATTACATCATTCTCGATCCGCCGGCATTCACCAAAAGCAGCGCCACCGTCCGCGCAGCCCAGCGCGGCTACAAGGAGATCAATCTCAAGGCAATGAAGCTGCTGCCGCGCGGCGGCTATCTTGCCACCTGCTCGTGCTCCCACTTTATGACGAACGAACTGTTCCGCAAGATGCTGCACGACGCCGCCAAGGACGCCGGTGTGCAGCTGCGGCAGATTGAAGACCGCCGCCAAAGCCCCGACCATCCGATTCTGTGGGGTGTGCCGGAGACGGAATATCTCAAGTTTTATCTGTTTCAGATCGTTTAAGCGGACAGTCAACAGCAAAGCACCCCGGTCTTTCCGGGGTGCTTGTTTTCTTGATTGTCATGTGTTACAGCTCTGCCAATACACTGCAAAGCAGCTGATATGTCCGCGCCGCCGACGAGAGCGACAGCCGCTCGTCATAGGTGTGGATGTCGAAGATATCCGGACCCATCGACACGCAGTCGAGGTCACTCTTTTTGCCGCAGAAAATGCCGCATTCGAGTCCCGCGTGGATCGCCGTGATCTGCATCGGCTGTCCGTACTGCGCCTCGTAGCAGCGCAAAATCGTGTCGCGCAGGCGGCTTTCGGGCTTAAACTCCCACGCCGGATAATCGCCGAACGTGGAAACCGCTGCGCCGTGGGACGCCGCGTGGGCAGTGAGTGCGGCAAGCAGCAGCTCTTTTTCCGCCTGCACACTGCTGCGCAGCGCGTGACCGGTCAGCACACAGTTACCTTTCGTTTCGAGCATCCCGAGGTTCAGCGAGGTCTGCACCAGACCCGGCACGTGCTCGCTCATAGCGATGACGCCGTTGGGCATATCGCAAAGCAGCGAGAGCAAATCTGCGGTATCCGCTTCGCCGAAGGCTGCCGCCGCCGGCGCCGCCTCAACGGTCAGCGTGACGCTCTGCTCACTTGCGGCAAAGTCCGCTTTCACGTCGGCAAAAATTGCCGCCAGGGTTTCCGAAAGACCGTCTTCGTTTACGACCACTGCCGTGCAGAACGTCGGGATCGCGTTGTCTGCGCTGCCGCCGTCGATGGAAGCGAGGCGTTTCACTCCTGCACGTTGCAGCAGCTTTGCGAGCACCAGCACGGCGTTTTCGTGCTGCTTGTCAATTTCCGTACCGCTGTGACCGCCAGGCAGTCCGTCGATGGAAATGCGCAGGCAGTCCCCTGCCGCTGCTTTTTCACCTGCGGCGGTCCATTTGAGATCGGCGCGCACGCCGCCCGCGCACGAAGTCAGAAGCGTGCCCTCCTCCTCGGAGTCCACGTTGATCAGCATCTTGCCCTTGAGCGGCGACAGATCCAGCGCCGCCGCGCCGAGCATGCCGATCTCCTCGTCCACGGTGAAGACCACTTCGAGGTTTGGGTGCCGGAGCGTGTCGCTGTCGAGGATCGCGAGCGCATACGCCACGGCGATGCCGTCGTCACCGCCGAGTGTGGTGCCCTCGGCAAACAGGAAGTCGCCATCCGTTTTCAGCCGCAGACCGTCCTTCAAAAAGTCGATGTTCCGTCCGTCGCGCTGCACACAGACCATGTCCAGGTGCCCTTGCAAAATCACGGTCTCGTCGGAGCCGTTGGTTGCGTCTTTCCAAATGATGACGTTATTGCTTTCGTCCTGCAGATAGCGCAGACCGCGCCTTTTTGCGAAATCCACACAGTAGTCGGAGATCGCTTTGGTGTTGCCGGAGCCGTGCGGAATCGCGGCAAGGGCTTTGAAAAAGTCAAGATAAGTGTTTGCCATGGGATTGTTTCCTTTCAAAAACGCACGCCGCCGGTCGGCGGCGCGTTGGATATTGTTTATTCTGCTGCCGCACCGAAGGGACAGCGCAAAGGCAGCTTCAGGTCGGCATAGATCGGGAAATGATCGGACGTAAAGCGGTTTTGCACCCCTTTGGTCACCGTACGGTAGGCGGCAACCCGAAAAACGTTGGAGCACAGAACAAAGTCGATGCAGTAATCAGCCTTTTTTGACGGATCCTTGCCGCCGTGGAACGTGCCGTAGAACACGCAGTCCTTTGCGGCAAAGCGAGTATCAACAAGGTTTTGTGTCATCGTCGCGTAGGCATCGCCCTTTTCGGTTGTGTTCAGATCCGCCGTAAAGACCACCGGCACATCGGAGAAGTGTTCTTCGATAAAGCGACAGACAATTGCGGCGCCTACCACACGCGCCTCCTCGGACACATGGTCAAAATGGGAATTGACGTGGACATAGATCTGCCCGGTCAACCGGTTTTGGAGCTTGACCCAGGTGCAGCCGCGGATATTCGCGGCGCCCGGTCCGAACGACGGCACGTCCGGTGTGTCGGAAAGCCAGAACCAGCCGCTGTCGAGCAGCTTATATCTGGTTTTCAGATAAAAAATCGGATTTCCGGTACCATGCGTGGTCAGAAGATCGGTCCCGTTGCTAAAATCGATCCCGACCCAGTCATACATTGTGAGCCGCTCATCCAGCCCAACCATCCAGACATTGGTCGCCTCCTGCAGCCCGAAAGAATCGGGCATGATCTCAAAGATCTGGGTCAGCGCAATGGTCATCCGGTCATAGGTCGTGTTGCCGTTGACGCCGCCGGAGCGGATATTGAACGACATGACGCGCAGCGTCCCGGGCGCCTGGTTTTCGGCAGCAATCCGCGGAAAGTCATAGTCGCCGCAATAATCGGGGTTGCCGGCGCCGGCGTTGCTTGTAAAGAGCGTAAACACCGCCATGGCAAAGACAAGGATCCGTTTCAGCATGAGGGTCAGCATGGGAAATCCTCCTTTGGAACAATCAGAACTTTCCGCCGCCACCGCCGTGCGACACACCCGAGGAGCCGAAGCTCACCGAAGAGCCGCCGCCGGAAAAGCCGCCGCCGCCGTGAGACGTATGGTCGTCTTCGTGCTGCGGAATCGGCGTCTGGGTCACGTTGGAATACAGGAACCGGTCGTCGCTGTTTTGCAAATGCAGCGAGCCGGGCACCACATAGTTAGACGCTTCGTAGCGGTGACGCACCGTTTTCAGCTTGCCCTTCATGCCGAACACCGTGATCAGCGCGAGGATAAAGCCGATGACAAGCGCCAGCAGCAGGCTGGTTGCCACGTTGAACGGACGCGCACGCGTGCCGGAAAAATCGTCGGTTCCAAAGTATTCATAGGCGTCGTTATAATAGCCGCCGTAGTTGTTTTCGCTGTCGGAATCGCTGCTGTAAAAGTCATAGATATTGCCCTCGCGCGCCGATTGGATCAGCGTTTCACAGCTCGCTGCAAACGTGCGGAACGCGGAAAGATAGCTGCCTGCGGACAGCGACGGCAAAAAGTCGTTTTCGATCTTTTCCAGTCCGTAGTCCGTGATCGCTTCGATGCAAAAGCCGGTCGTTGTGATATAATAGTCGCGCTCCGCCATCGAAATCAGCAGCAGCACGCCGTCGTTAGCGCTGCCCTGCCCGTAGCCGTTGTAGTCGTAATAGTCCATTGCGAAATCGTTGACCGCCTTGCCGTCGGTGTCGTTCACGGTCACAACGGCAATATCCGCCTGAACAGCGGCACTCTTTGCCTCCAGCAACGCGATCAGCGTCGTCTCTTCGCTGTCAGACAAAAGGTCCGCATCGTCCACCAGCAGCGGTTTTTGCCGGTCAGCCGGAATTTCGGCGGCTGCGCCGGAAGCGCCGACGCAAAGCGACAGCGCCAGCAGCACGGCAAGGAGGACGGCGAGCGTTTGTTTTTTAAACCTGTTCATCTCGTCCCCTCCTTAGAAAAAGTGGTGCAGCAGCCACAAAACGCCGAACGCAACCGCGCCGTAGGCAGGCGTAAACGCCAGCACGTACTTCCAGAACTGCCCGTTGTCCACAGGCAGATCGCCCACGAATTTGCCGGTTTGCCCGTTCATGGCGAAGGTGTACTGCTTCCCGCGCCAGGTGGTGTTAAGCAGCCACACGGGATACAGCGCATATTTCGCTTTGCCGTTTCTGAACCGCACCGAGCTGTTTTCCAGCGTGAGAGAATTGTAGCCGTCCACGGTGTCGCGGAACGCGCTTTCGGTGCTCTGCTTGATCCGCGCGTTGGCGCGCTCCTTGCTCTCCTCTGCACCGACGTCATATTTGTCTGCAAAGAAGCCGGAGAGATACGCCGTCTGGAAATCGACCGCTTTGGAAAAATCGAACGGCTCAATGGATTCCATCAGCTCGTCCGCCATCTTCTGCGACCCGTCCACCGGCACATTCTGAAAGCCGAGCGACCCGGACCGGTGAATGGCAAAGTGGCTGGTTTCGGTATAGTTGAATTTGGAATCGCTCCACATCCGCGTGCGGGTGCCGCGGAAATTGAGGTCGGCGTCCGCCGACGCGTCAAACAGCCAGAACGGCACGTAGATGCCCTTGATCTCGTCGATATGGTGTTCGCTTTTGAACACCTTCGGCAACAGCCGTTTGCCCTCCAAATGCTTTTTCAACGCTTCCTTGGCGGCCTTTTTGTCCAGCTGAAACGGAATCACGTAATCGGGCTTCAGCACGCCGGACAACCGCCCGGACAGCACCACGGGATTGCCGCAGAACGGACAGGACGTAGCCGCCGTGTTTTCGTCGCTGATGATCTCGCCGCCACAGGAACGGCAGGTGTAGACCTGCATACCGGCCTGTTCGCCCTCCGTCCAGTCGGCGCCGGCGTCTTCATGGTAGTGCATTTCGTCCGCCGGGGTGTTTTTCAGCGCGTCGTCCAGACTTTGCAGCGCCGCCACGTCAACAACGGAATCGCAGTAGGGGCACTGCATCTGTTCGGTGCCGGGTTGGAATTCCAGCTTGCCGCCGCAGTGCGGACATTTATAATCGAGTGTTGTCGCCATCGTTCACACTCCTTTCTCATTGATACAGAAAGGGCGTGCGGCGCAGTTGCCGCACGCCGGAGTCTTGCTGTTTAACCGATCTTTGTGCCGCAGTTCGGGCAGAACTTCGAGCCCGGCTCCAGCTTGTAGCCGCAGGTCGGGCAGTTGCTGACCGCAACCGGCTTCGGGCTGCCGCAATTCGTGCAGAATTTGCCGGTGTTGACACTGCCGCACGCGCAGGTCCAGCTGTCTGCCGCCGGTGCCGGTTTCGGGCTGCCACAGTTGGTGCAGAATTTGCCGGTGTTGACACTGCCGCATGCACAGGCCCAGCCATCGGCAGGTGCTGCCGCCGGTGCAAACTGCGGGTTCGGCCCCTGCGGGGCTGCGGGCTGCTGACCCTGACCCATGGCGAACAGATTCGCTGCCTGACCGCCCATCATGTTCATGCCCATGCCCATGCCGACAAAGCCGTTCATGGCGCCGCCCGCGTTGTTGGCAGCGTCGCCCATGGCGCCCGCCATCGCGTCGACCATTACGCCGCCTGCCATGCTGGGATCGCGGCCGGTGGTGTAGGCACGCTGATAGCGCTTGAGCGCTTCGGAATCCTCCGGAGTGAGGGACACGGGGTTCATGGCGATGGAAACGATGGTGATGCCGCGCTTTTCCGCCCAGTCTTTGGAAAGCGCCGCGTTCATCGCGTCCTTGAGTTCCCGGGTGTGAGAATTGATCTGCGACGGACGCAGCTCCAGCGCGGTCAGCGCACCGAAGCCTTCGGCAAGCGCGTCCACAAACTCGGTTTTGAGCTGGCTGTCGATCTCTTCGCGGCGGAATTCATTCGCCACATTCGCACACACGTTGGTGTAAAAGAGAATCGGGTCGGTAATCCGGTAGGAATAAACGCCGTTGCAGCGCACGTCGGCTTCCATATCCAGATTGATGCGGCTGTCCACGATGCGGAACATGATCGGGTTCGGCGTGCCGAACTTGTTGTCCATGATCTCTTTCGTGTTGAAATAATACACGCGCTGATCCTTGGCGGTGTCGCCGCCGTAGGTGAAACGTCTGCCGATCATCCGGAAGGTTTCCTTGATGCTTTCGCCCAGCGAACCGGTGAAGATGCTCGGCTCGGTGGAGGTGTCGTAGGTGAACTCGCCCGGTTCGGCACAGACCTCCACAATCTTGCCCTGCTCCACAATGATCATGCACTGACCGTCTGCGACGGCAATGCCGGATCCGTTGGAAATAATATTGTCGTTGCCTTTGGTATTGGAAGAACGGGAAGATGTCCGCTTCTGACCCTTAACAACCAGAACGTCCTTTTCAAGCGCGTCGCAATAGAAGAACTCCTTCCATTGATCCGCAAGCATGCCGCCGGCTGCGCCGATTGCGGCTTTAATCAGTCCCATAATAAGACTCCTTTCGTATTTCATCCGAGAATACTTTCTCATTTGTATTATAGCATATGGATTTATGAAAGTATATTCTTTTTCAGAATTATTATGATTTTTTTTGTTTGCATCCGCAGCATTCTGTCGGTTTTTGTCGCCGCCGATTGCAAAAAGCGGGTGCTTGTGCTATAATGACCCAAAAGAATCTGATGCACCGAAGGAGGTGCCGCATTGCTGCAGGCATTCTTGGAAAAGAAAGAGAAGAAGGTCGAATATCTGGAGCTGATCTACGATCTGATCTTTGTGTATATCATCGGTCGCAACAATTCCCTGCTGCACCATCTGGAAAACGGCTTTCTCACGTGGGAGCTGTTTCTGCCCTATCTGCTGTGCACGCTCGCCGTGATCCAGATTTGGATGTACTCCACCTACTATATCAACCTGTACGGCAAACACAGCGTGCGCGAACACGTCTTTTTGTTTGTCAACATGTTTTTGCTGTATTTCCTCGCCGAGGGCACACGGGTGCACTGGCAGAGCTTTCACACGCAGTACCATGCGGCGTGGGCGCTGATCCTTTGTAATATTGCGCTGCAGTATCTGATTGAAGTGCTGCACGCCGGAACCAAAGCGGAAAAAACGCTGGCGCGCCGGGTCATGATCATCCTGCTGATTGAAGCCGCCCTCGTGGTTGGCGCAATTCCGCTCTTTGCCAAAACAGGGCTCGAGATTCTCTCCCCTGCCGCAATTCTGTTCGGCATGGTGGCGTCGAGCTTTGCCGGCGGTAAAAAAGCCAGACTGCCGGTTGACTTTCCGCACCTGTCGGAACGCGTCATGCTCTTTGTGGTCTTCACCTTCGGTGAAATGATCATCGCCATTGCGTCGTATTTTGACGGCACGATCAACACCCGCAGCCTGTATTTTTCGCTCATGGGCTTTCTGATCGTGGTCGGTCTGTTCCTGAGCTACGGTGTGGTGTATGATCATATCATCGACCGCGAAAAAGAGACCGACGGTCTTCGCTACACGCTGATGCACGTGGGGCTGATCTTCGTGCTGAACAACATCACCTGCGCACTGGAATTCATGCAGAACGAAAAGGTTTCGCTCCTGCCGAAGATGCTGTTTCTGGTCGGTTCGCTGGTGTTCTATTATATCTTCCTGTTTGCAATCAGCAGCTACGCCAAAACCGCCTGCCATCTGAGCGCACGGTTTTTGCTCGGCATGGCGGCGCTGGCCGTGAGCTTTGCGGTGCTGATGCTGCTGCTGCGCGAGCAGATGATGGTCAACATCGCCGTCACGGTCATCTATGTTTTTCTCGTTTTCGCCGTGCTGTTTCGTGCCGGCAAACGGATGGACGTTCTGCCGCAGACGGAATAAGGAACCAAACAAAAACAGGCAGCCGCGCGTGCAGCTGCCTGTTATTTTATATTGCCGCCAGCTGTACCAACAGCGCTGCTGTGGTCAGCATTTCCCGGACTGACGCATATTCGAACCGCCCGTGGAAGTTGTAGCCGCCGGTGCAAAGGTTCGGACACGGAATCCCGCGGTAGGTCAGCGCCGCGCCGTCGGTGCCGCCGCGAATGGGCACAACCACCGGGTCCACACCGAGCGCGCGCAGCGCCTGTTCGGCGTTTGACACCAGGTGCAGATGGTCCTTCATCGGAATCGCCATGTTGTAATACTGATCCCTGAGCGTCAGCGTCACCGCTTCGCCGCCGAGGAAGGAGCGGTATTTATCGTTGAGGTAATCGCTGACTTTTTTTAAGAACGCCTTGCGCTGCTCGAATGTTTCCTTGTTGTGGTCACGCACGATATAGCGCAGCACCGCCTGTTCCACGTTGCCCGTCATTTCGTCAAGATGATAGAAGCCCTCATACCCTTCGGTGTGCTCCGGTCGCTCCACGGCAGGCAGCATCGCGTGGAACTCCATCGCCACGTTGAGCGCGTTAAGCATGGCATGCTTGGCAGACCCCGGGTGCACGCTGCGTCCGCGAATCTCCACCTTGGCAGCCGCCGCGTTGAAGCATTCGTATTCGATTTCGCCGAGCCTGCCGCCGTCCACGGTATAAGCTTCCTTTGCGCCGAACAGCGCTTCGTTGAACTGCTCCGTGCCGCGCCCGACCTCTTCGTCCGGGGTAAACGCCGCGCAGATGGTGCGGTGCGGCTTGTCCGGATGTGTCTTGTAATAGCGCAGCATCGCCATAATCTCGGAAACGCCGGCCTTGTCGTCCGCGCCGAGCAGCGTGGTGCCGTCGGTCACAATCAGGTCCTCGCCGATATGGCGCGTGAGGTCCGGAAATTCACGGGGCGTCAGCAGAATTGCGGGCGAAGCTTCACTTGCCGCCTTCAGCACGATATCGCCGCCCTGATAGTTCTCTTCGATGCGCGGCTGCACGTTTTTGCCGCTGGCCGCCGGCGACGTATCCATATGCGCCACAAAGCCGAGCGCCGGCGCTTCGCCTGGCAGCACGGCATAGACGTAGCAGTGTTCTTTGTCATGCGTCGCGTCAATTCCCAGTTCCAACAGGTCTTCATACAGCACGGCGGCGAGGTCGTGCTGTTTTGCCGTAGACGGCTGCGACGCCTGCTCCTCCGCGGACTGGGTGTCGATTTTTACATAGCGGAAAAACCGCGTTAAAAGATCTTCTCTGTCGATCATCAGAATCACTCCTTTTTTAGGTACCCAATGATTCACTCGGATGCGCAAATCTTGGCGGTAAATTTCCCGTCATTTTGTACGGAACTCTCTTGCCAACCGTCAGGTTGACTGCGAGATTTCTGTAACATCTGACGAAAAATTCTCTCGCCAATCTTCACACACCGAATGAATCCGTGGGTACTTAGTCTATCATATTTTCCGGCCGGAATCAAGGCGGCCAAACAAAAAGCTCCTCTCCAAACGGAGAAGAGCTCTTTTTCGTTGGGAATCACTCAGATGCGGGCAACGCCGGAATCAATCGCGGCCTGCGCCACAGCCTTGGCAACGGCGTCTTTGACGCGCGGGTCAAACGCAGCGGGGATGATGTAATCCGCGTTGAGTTCTTCGTCGGAAACCAGGTTTGCCAGCGCATAGGCGGCGGCAACCTTCATTTCAGCGTTGATGTCGCTTGCGCGCACATCAAGCGCACCGCGGAAGATGCCCGGGAACGCGAGCACGTTGTTGATTTGGTTCGGGAAGTCGCTGCGGCCGGTGGAAACAACGGCTGCGCCGGCTTCTTTCGCTTCGTCCGGGAAAATTTCCGGGGTCGGGTTGGCGCATGCGAAGATGATGGGATCCTTCGCCATGGTGCGGACCATGTCCTTGGTCAGAGTGCCCGGGCCGGACACGCCGATGAACACGTCTGCGCCCTTGATGACGTCGGCAAGTTTGCCCTTTTCGCAGTTCTGGTTGGTGATCTCAGCCATCTCTTCCTTGATCGGGTTGAGATTTTCTCGGCCCTTATAGATCGCGCCGGTGCGGTCGGTCATGATGACGTTTTTGAGACCCATGCTCATCAGCAGTTTGATGATCGCGATACCCGCGGCGCCTGCGCCGGAGGTGACGATTTTGACGTCTTCGATCTTTTTGCCGACAAGCTTGAGCGCGTTGATCATACCGGCAAGGGTGATGATCGCGGTGCCGTGCTGGT
>JAEEGL014655121.1_pt1 | contig 13734 bp, 9 predicted proteins | sample 9134231 | NCBI WGS metagenome assembly JAEEGL01 (sample SAMN16246548, study PRJNA631951) | gut metagenome | biome: gut microbiome; feature: rumen; material: fiber-attached | host: Bos | place: Iran: Karaj | collected 2018-10 | reverse complement strand
TTTGTGCGTGCTTCACAAAAAAGGTAAGAGATTACCTCATTTCTATATGTTAACAAAGAGTTTAATTCAGTCTGATGTTGGTTTTGTTCCTAAGGTAAAAGAATATTCTGACGTAGATTTGCTTAAAATAAATGATGATAATGAAACAGTGATTGTTAAAACTAGAAATGAAGATGAAATCCTTGATTTCTTTGATTTACCAAGAACTGATGCTATACAGCCAATTATGAAAGAAGAATTCATTTATGAAGGTAAAGGTGAATATCTTTTAGTTTCATCTTTAAATATTATGTCTGTAGAAGAAAGAATAGAAATGCTTAATAATGCTGTTAAGATGTTTGAAGCTTTATCTATAGGTATGCAATAAGGAGTTTTCATGAAAAAGGTTATAACAGCTGTTTTTTTGTTATTATTCTCTTCTAACTGTCTTTTTGCTGTCTCTACTTTTTATAATTATAAAAAGGAAGCTTTTAGTGGTCCTACGCAGATAAATTTCAATTCATTAGATATGAAAAACCTTAATGAAGTTAAATTAACCTTTGTTGGTATGGAATTTAACGCTCAGGGGTTTGCTGATTTCGTTGCTTTAGATAAGCCCGTAACACTCTATGCAAGCTGTAGCACCGACTTAAGAGTCAGATATAAAAACAGACCTTCATATGAATACGATACAACAATAAATAAAAAAGACGTTCATTTTAAGGCTAAGAATTATTTTTATTGGAACTCTTATTTGCAGTTAATGCTTTTGCCAGATAAGAAGCATGGTTCTAAGCTTCGCTGCAAGTTCAACGGTATTGAAAATACTTTGAGCAGTTATATTGTAGAAAAAGCTGCAGCAAAAGAAAACTCCAGAACTTTTAAGTTTATAAAAAGACTTACAAATAAAGTTGAATCGCTTGATTTTGCTTTAGCTTCTAATTTAAAAGATATTCCTGCTCCTTTGAAGTATTGCGCTAGCAATTTGATGTATTGCACATACAATGTTCATTTTGGCTCTGGGAAACCATTATTTGGTAAGGGAAAAGCCAATGAAGTTAAAGAAGTTAGTGTTACCTTCTTTGCTGCTATACAGTCTCTAGAGTTTAATGATGGCAACAAAATAACCTATACTACTGCTCCAAGACCTAAAAATGTTGTTGTTGTAAAAGCAGAACCTGTGGTTAAGGCTAATAATAAGAAAAATACTAAAAGCAAAGCAAAACCAAGTTCTAAATCTAAGAGTTCACCCAAAGGGAAAAATAATCAAAAACCTGTAGAAAAATCAAAATCTGACAATAAGTCAGATTCTCTTGAGGCTGATGAAATAGCACCAAGAACTGATGCAGAGTTAGATGATGATCTTGTTGCTGAAGTAATTTTCGTTACTGGTGCTGAAAATTCATTGAAGAATGAAAGTTCTATAGCACCTAGAACTGATTCACAGCTTGATGATGATTTAGTCGGTGATTAAAACTAGATTGATTATCTGTGTTTTAAGATTATTCTGAAGCCAAAGAATTCACTTGTGTTGTTTTCTTTGGCTTCATTACGACTAGCGTTTCTACAATCTTTTGATTTAGATTTAAACCCACCACCTCTTACTATTCTTGTTTTAAATTCATCATTGTTTGATGGGTTGATATCGTTTGAACACCATTCGCAAATATTGCCAAGCATATCATGAATTCCCCAGGGATTGGCGATTTTTTTACCTACTGTTTGAACTACTCCACAGGCATTTGCTTCATACCAGGCGATTTTGTTCAATTCATTATCTGAAGAATCTGATTTTTTCAGGTTTTTCCCATTGTTTAAGGATGTTGAATAACCTGCTCGACAGGCATATTCCCATTGTTCTTCTGTAGGAATGGCAAAGTCATAGTTGGCAGGACGTTTATCTTTTGTTAATTCGTTGAGTTTTTGGCAGAATTTTTCGGCGTCTAAGTAATTTATGTTATGTACAGGCAATTTGTCTCCAGTAGTAACAGAAGGGTTATTGCCCATTATGGCTTTGTATTGACCTTGGGTTATTTCGTATTTTCCAATATAAAAACCTTTATCAATAGTAATTTTATGTTGGTTTTCGTTTTTGTTTCGTCCTATTTCGTTTTCCGGGCTTCCTATAACATAATTACCCGAGGGACAACCTATTAATGGGAATTTCACTCCATTGATAGATACAGATATTTTTTCACCAGCTTTGACTGGTTTATCTGGAACCTCAGTTATAGTTGGTTTAGTTTGTTCTATTGGATTTTGATTTATTGTAGGGTGATTGTCGTCCGATGTGTCTGTGACTTGCGAAGTAACTGATGTTTCTTTAGGAGTATCTTTTGTTTCTTGGTTAGAAACTATTGCGGTTGTAATTTGATTTTCATCGGTATTATTTACTAATGCTACTCTGAAACCTATTCCAGAGGAAATAGTATTGGGTGGATTGGCTCCGCGGCTTGCAGAACGCAACTTTTCTGGTTCATAAAAATATGCACCACCACGAATGGCGCACTTGCTTTCATTATTAATAGTAAGACTAGGTGCGTTATTGTTGAAAGCGTCTAGGCACCATTCTGCAACATTGCCGTGCATATCATAAATGCCCCAAAGGTTAGATTTTTTTAAGCCGACAGCATGAGTTTTTGTTTCTGAATTGGCTTTATACCAAGCAATATCATCTAGTTCGTTGCATACACCCTTGGCTTGAGAAAGATCTTTTCCATTATTTAGAGATGTAGTAATACTGGCTCTGGCGGCATATTCCCATTGCATTTCTGTAGGAAGTGTAAATTCGTAACCAGAAGGTCTGTTTTTTTCTGTAAGCTCATTCAGTTTTTTACAAAATTCTATAGCATCATAATAGGTTATGCGTTCTACTGGTTTGTTGTCTCCTTGATTTTTAGAAGGGTTTTGCCCCATAACAGCAGTGTATTGGGCTTGGGTGATTTCGTATTTGCCTATATAAAAGTCTTTATTAATTATAGCGTTACTAATTGAATATTCGTTGTTTGCTTTTCTTCCTAATTCATTGTCTGGACTGCCCATATTAAAAGAGCCGGCAGGGCATTTTACCAAGTTAAGATTAGTTTCGTTATTTATTTGAAAAGAAATTGTTTCATTTGCAAAAGCAGGGGATAAATTCAATATTAAGACTAATAATATAGGCAGAGATTTGTTCATAAGTTCCTCATATCTTATGGTAAGTTTTTTTTAGCTTATCATAGAAAATATTATTAGGCAATTAAGCAAAAACTTACAACATATCAAAAGGATCTATTTCGTCTCTGCCTTCTTTTTTTTCTCTTTCATTCAATTCTTCTAATGAACTACAGGCGCCAAAGGTTGAAACAAAAACAATTAAGTCAATAAAAACAACAATTAAATCTAATGCTCTTTCTGGGCAAGTTACGATAAAAACATCCATGCTGAATAGAAGTAATCCAACTCCTATTAGAATACTTAATAAAACCTTTGGTAAGGCTACTGTAAAAAAGAATAAGAATGTTTCTAACAAAATACGCCTCTTATTTATTTCTTCTCTTATTATATCACTAAATAATGATTTGCAACATAAATTTTCAAGGAAGAATAAAGATTAATCATTTATTGAATTAAAAATATATGTTATCTTTACAAAAAAGGTTGAGATTGGAGTCTAATTATGAAGAAAATTATATTAGGTTTGTTTTTTTTATTAGCTTTTATACCAATTTCTACTGTTTATGCTTATGAAACAATAAAATTAAAAGAAATAGAAGGTTTAAAAGACATTGCTTCAGACATAAAAAGTTATCAGATTACAAAAGCTGATATTACTGTATTAGGAATATATTATGACCAACCAGGGTGTGAAACGTTTAAACACTGCTATATGCCAATGACTTTAACCCCTGATATACCTAGTAACTTTACTCTTGAAATATCTGGTTCTGATGAAAAGTTTTATGAAAAAAAAAGGTCGTATTACGAATGTAACTATAATTTGAATATTTCATTTGATATTTGCTTAAAAAAACCTGTGGAAGCAAAAACCTATGGTATAACTGGTATTCCTTTAATAGTTACAAATTCAACGACTAAAGGTAAAGGTAAAATTGTTAAATATGGATATGAGATAAACAATTTCTATGGTTCCTATACTGAAAGAACAGAAATACCTGAATTTGTTTATGGCCCTTATGATTCCGCTTCCGAGCCAAATAAAAGTATTGAATTTGACATACTTTGTGGAAGTTCTATATATTATGATTCTATTCCTGTTCCTGTAGAATTAAAACCTTATGCTCAAAATATTATTAAGATCCGATCATATAAGTTAAATTATAAAACTTTATATTTAAATGGTTATTGTGTAGATGAAGATGGGAATAAAGAAAGAGATAATATAGGTCGAGAATCTTGTGTTTACGAGATTTATGCTGTCCTCAACTCATTGTCTTTTCTTGATGGAACTACAAAAACCTATAACAGTGATAAAATTGATGAAAAGCAATGGATGGCACATGAAAATGAATTGCTAAATAAACTGCCATGGGAAGGTAAAGGAACCAGCGACAGCCCATTCATTATAAAGAATGAAAAAGATTTGTTGGCTTTAAATACTGAGTATAAATATATTGATTCTGGTTACTATTTTAAGCAGGAATCGGATATAACTATTTCAAATAATGATTATTGGGGAAAAGCCCAGGAAAAAGAATTATATTATAATTATCTGAAGCCTTTTATAGGGCATTATGACGGCAACGGCAAATTTATCAGCGGGTTAAAGATTATTACAACTGATAAAGAAACGAATACTATTCCTATAGCTCCTTTTAATGATTATCATGGTTTATTCCACAGAATAAGGAATGCTGAAATTAAAAACTTGACTATAAATTGTGAAATAGATATTGGTGAAAACAATAAAGCCGGTGCCTTAGCTGGTGAAGCTATTAATGCAACTTTTACCAATATCATTGTTAATTCAAATGTTAAAGGGAAAGAGTCCATAGGCGGCTTGATTGGTGAAGGGAAAAATATTAGTTTCAGTGGAATAACAGTTAATTCTAATAATATAAGCGGGAAAAAATTTGTTGGTGGTATTCTAGGAAAAGGTGAAAGAATACTGGCTGACAATCTGACTTTAAAAGCTCCAACTGTTAATGGTGAAGAACTTGTTGGCGGTGCATTCGGAATTTTGGGAAAAAATTGCAAAGTAAACAATGTAAAAGCAGATGTAAATGTTACTGCAAAAAAGATTTGCGGCGGTGTAATCGGCTGCATAAAAGAATATAGCAGTGCAAGCAATATTAGTGTTTCAGGGAAAGTTACTTCTGATAGTTATGCTGGAGGAATTTTCGGTCAAATATATGGAAATGAAAAGAAAGAAGACAAACAAGATTTGTATTTTGGCTTCTTGTCAAAAGTTGATGTAACTTCTAAGAAAGAGGCTGGTGGAATAGTTGGTGATATTTCAGGAAATGCCTCTTTATCTGATAGTATAAACTACGGAACTATTATGGGCATGACTATTGGCGGAATAGGTTCTTATATAGGAGCAACTGTTTCAAGATGCGAAAATCACGGGCTTTTAAAATCTACAGAAGAGATAAAAGCTTATAGAAGTGGTGGTATTGCCTCTCGACTGGGAATGAAAGCTACAATTAAAGATTGTTATAGCGATGTAAATATTGAATCAAAAGAAGAATGTGGCGGTATTGTTGGCTCTAACGATAGAGGATACATTGAAAACTGTTACGCAATAGGGGAATTTAAAACAGAATACTATGAAAGTAAAGTCGGTGGTATAACTGGGTCGTTTTTCTCTCCCATAAGCTCGAGAGAAGAAAATTTGCATTCAACCATCAAAAATTGCTTCATTACAAATGATACAAAGTTCTCTTTTAAAGGTAAATCAATAGACAATCCAAACGGAACCAATAAATGCTGTAGCGAAGAACCAACATATAAAGAATCTTATTCAAATCTTCAAAGATTTAATTCTGTTTCAGATATAAAACTTGATGATTCTTGGAATCCAGATGTATGGGAAATAAAAGCAGGTGCTTATCCTAAGTTAAAGATGGTTTCTACTGTTTTAAACAATTTAGATCCAAATGATCAACCAAAAGTTGAAACTCCAAAAGAAGAAAAACCGGCCGTTAAAGAAAGTGTTCCTGAAGCAAAATCATTAGAGTCTAAGCCTGTAGAACAAAAAACTGCAGAAGAAAAACTAACAGATAAAAAACCTGCTGAACAACCCGCCAAAGCAGATGGTTCAGAAGTAAAACCTGCTGAACAACCTGCCAAAGCAGATGCTCCAGAAGTAAAACCTGCTGAAAATCCCGCCAAAGTTGATGCTCCAAAAGTAAAATCTGCTGAACAACCTGCCAAAGTTGAAGTTCCAGAAGTAAAACCTGCTGAAACTAAGGTTGAACAAACAAATAAGGCTCCTCTTGATTCAAAAGAATATAAACCTGTTGAATTAAAGCCTTTCCAGAGACCTTCTCAAGTTGTTGTACCTGAAGAACTTGAATTGGAACCCTGATAGACAAAAAAGGCTTGGATAACAAGCCTTTTTTATTTTTAGTAGGATGGTCATATTGTTGATAGTTTCATATAAATAGGTTAATATAAACAAAAAAATGATTAAAGGAGCGAGAGATGTTCTGCCCTAATTGTGGTGCTCAAACTGTTGATGGCGCAGCTTTTTGTGTAAAATGTGGCAAGCAGCTTCCCAATGTTTCTGCTAGTCAAACAGTGCCAGCTAACCCTACGGCTACACAGAATCTGTTCACACAACCCCCAGTTGCAGGAGGAACAGTGCAGATTAATCAGCAGGTTGTTCAGCCTATTCCTCAAGCTAATGTAATATTAGCTCAGCCACCTGCACAAGTAGTTGCACCAATACAAAGGGTAGGCTTTTCAAATGCAGTGAATGACCCGAGATTTGCAAGTAAAAAGCGAACTCAGGGGTGTGCATCATTCATTTTTAGTCTCATAGTAATTCCAATGCCTTTGATTGGTTTTGCAATTTATGGATATTATTTTCAAGATAAAATGCCAATGAAAGAGGTTCTATTAACTGGAGCTGGTGTTTCTGGTATTTTCTTATTGTTTTATGTGGTTTTCTGGTTAAAGAAGCTTTTCAGCAGTGATTGGGAAGGGGTAGTTACAGCTTTAACAGAAGAAGAACATTTATATCATAGGAATAATGCCAATAGAACTTATACAAGCAGAAATGAATACTATTATATGTATGTTGTTAGAATTCAAACGACTTCTGGGAAGATAAAAAAAATTGAAAATAGAAGCCAGAATTCCTTTTATTACAATTATTTTAAAGTTGGTGACAGAGTTAAATATCATCATGATATAGATTATTATGAAAAATATGACAAAACATATGACACTCATATTCTTTGCCCATTTTGCGCAAAAGTTAATCCTATAACAGATGATGTATGCAAGTGCGGGGCACCGATAATGAAATGAGAAATTGGTGGTTGGTGGAAAGTGGTAAGTGGTGAGTGGTGGAAATTAGGAATTATGAAATGAGAAATGAGAGATTAGGATGAAGGGTGAAGGGTGAAGGGTGTAGAGGCAGACAGCTGACGAGAGACCTTCTATTCTCCGCACAAGGATCGTTCTCTCAAAGATTATTCAAAGGCAGAAATCTTAAGAGACCGCGGAGGAGAATAAGGTCGAACAAGCAGGCTGTCCTATTCTAATAAATAGGATAATAGAACCTATGAGAATGAGAATTTGGTGATTGGTGGATGGTGGTAAGTGGTAGGTGGTGAGTGATATCTTATGTCTCATGTTATGTTCTTATATCTAGAAATGAAGGTGTTTGATGCTTAGAAAAATTTTCTGGTTTTTTATTGCTATAGTTTGTTTATTATGTAGTTTATTGGCTCTAGTTCCAATTCTTGGGAACAAGACTGAAGCACTTGTTACGGAAAACTCTAGCAGAACTGTTAATGTTAGACGAGGTGGAAGACAGGTATATGTAGATAAAAATGGCTACGAAGTTCAGAAAACCAGAACTGAATACACTTATTCATATGAATTTTTAGTTAATGGTGAAAAATATACTGGTAGTTCATCAGAGTATGAGCAGACACATAAAAAAGGTGGTAAGGTTACCGTTTATTATCTTCCATTTTATCCTAAAATTCATTCTTCGATGAAACCAATTTATCTTTATTTTTTATGCGGAATATGTTTTTTGAGTGGCTTGGTATTAATGCGCTCAGTATTTACTGGTAGGAGACCTGAAATAAATATAGGCGGGAGAAATAATGGCTTCGCTTTTGGTCCAAAATATCCTAGTAATAATGCTGTTCAAAGTGTTTTGCAGAATCAGAACCCTCAGCCTATGCAACAATTTGTTCCTGTTCAATCACAAACAATTCCTCAACCTCAGCAATTTCAGCAAATACCGAGCAATTCAAATACTAATGGCTATTCTTTTTGTCCTAAATGTGGTTCTCCATTGGGTGCAGGATACGCTTTTTGCCCAAAGTGCGGTTGTAAATGCTGAAACTTAAGAAATATTAATAATAGATATTATTTAAAGAATAATAATCTGGAATACTTGATATTAAAAAGCATAATAATTATATATAAAAAGAATATTTTTAAGCATGCAAATTAAATGAATATGAATTATAAGATACAATATAAATTTAACTTGTTTTTCAGATTAGTCTTTATCTCATTGGGCTTAATTGCTTTTCTTGTTGGCTTTTTTGTTGATGGTATTAAACTCTTTGGAACAACGACCAATAAGGGTGCTTTTAAGCCGATAAAAGTAGGCATCTACAAAAGTATGATGGATAAAAGATTCAGATACCGATGGAAAGTTAAATACGAGTTTTTTATTAATAAAACAAAATATATTGGTAGCAAGTTTTTTAGAGGCGGTCCAGATAATATTGATTTTAAAAAAGAGATAGGTTATTTGGCTATTTACCCTAAAATTAACTGGTTAGAAACAGATGAGCCAAAAGGCATTAACCTGATATTGGGTTTTATTATAGGACAATTTTTTGTCTGGTTTGCATTCAGAAAAAAACTAATTTATTCCCACGATTTATCTGTGGTAATTAATGGGGTTTACTTCAATAATACCGGTATTTTACCTGTAAGAGGCTTAGGTCCTTTAGCGTATATATCTTTCATTTTTGAAGAAATAAAAAAAGGCTTTAAGAGAGTAATAAATATTAGAGTAATATTTATATTAGTCTATTTATTAGCAGTTTGGTATATCATTCTTTGGGCTAAAACCCAACAGTCTTATTCATCCTTGGCAGTAGTTCTTTCGTTCCTTTCTTATGCACAAGCTGGGGCACATGGAAGTATAATTAATATTGCTGGTGGGTTAATAGGAAAAGTCTTTTTAATAGCTTTTTTACTATACCCTGCTATCGAAGCAAAATACGAGACAAATTATCTTATTAGCCAACCGCCAAAAACTCTTTCTTTATTTGGCTTGATATCAAGTTTTGGTGCATTTATCCTAGGTATTGGAGTTTCTCTTAGCCTTTTTAATTTTATGAGTTCCGGGTTTTGCAGAGAAGATTCTATAATCGGATTAATCATGTTTTTTATCTGTTATAAAGCTCATAAGAACATTAATAATCCTGTAATTGGTTTTATTAATTCTTTTGAAAAAGGAAATCCTCAGAATCCCAATGCCGCAAGAAAGATTTTATTGGGTGCTTCTATTGGTTTTTTGATAGGATTTTGTGTTATTTGGACTTCTTATACTTATTTAATTAATTATTTATTTGCTTCTTTAATATTTGGGTGTGGTTTTTCTATTATCTTAATAAGTTTTTTATTTAGAAATAATGATAATTCTGAGGAAATGATATGAAAAAAATAAATTTTTTCTTATTATTTATTTCTTTTATCTTTGTTTCTATTGCCTGTTTTGCTAGAGATGGGCAAATTGATATTGAAGAATTAATAAGAAGAAAAGAAGCTGAAAATCAAAGTCTAGAAAAGATTTCTTCAGCTTTAAATCAAATTACAGAAAAAGACAAAAATGAATTAACAAAAAAAATTAATCCTTTTTTAAGAAATGAAGATGATGAAATTGTTAAATTTGATGATTCAAGTGATGAGATAAGTTTGGAATATTTTATAAATATATTTAATGATAATGTGGTTCGTAAAGCTGTTTTTGATTTCATAAATAAACTCTCTGAATATATTAATAATAAAACTGAACAAACTAATGAAATAGAATTGCCTTATTCGCTTATTCCCTTTATATTCAGCATTTTAGCATCATTAATTATCTGCTCTCTTTCAACAATTTTAGGGAAAGAGGCTTCTGTTTTTCCAATGGTAATCAAAGACGCTGAGTCTGATTGGAAGTCTGTTGACAAGAAATTGAATAATCTGGAAGAAAATAAGATAATTCCACTACAGGTAAGAAAATATAGACCATCTAAAGATAGTAAAAATCCAAATACAATTGCTGATACACTGGAAGATACCTATGGATATGATTACGATTCATGGATTAATGCAGGACAACAAGCTTTGTTTAATATGGAAAGTTTTTCTAATAATAATGAATTTAAAAATGTTTATAATCACTTTAAGAAAAAAAGAGTTGTTTATGGCCGCATTTTAGATGAGGCTTTGGTTGAAACAGATGATGCTGATAAAGTTCTGATTGATATAGAAGATAAAAACAATTCTCTATTATGTTTGTTGATTAAAAGTCGACTGACAAATAAGGTTGCCGGAGAGGATTTAAATGCTAATACCTCTATGTTGGATCAGACCGACTTAGCATATATAACGGTTTTTTCAGATAATACAGAAATTGGTCAGAAAGCAGATAATGCAAATGATTTCTGGGCTGGGCACGCTTGGGTTTAATTGGAGTTTTATTTGATGAGTATGAATTTTTATAGATTGAGCTTGGATTGTTATAAGTTATTTCTCTCTGCATCTGGTTTTTTACCGACTAAGTTGGCTGCAGCATATGTAGAAACAAATGAAATATCTAACGCAGAAGATTTGAAACAGGCTGAAGAAAATGGTCTTTTACAGAATGGAAAGATTACTAACGAAGGTTCTTTAATTGCTTCGATTATATCAAATCCAGAGAAAACTGTAATAGCATCAAACAGTAGTTTTGGAAGAGTTCCATTGTGCTTCTTCTGTTTTAAAGAAGGTTTTTGGGCTTTTGTTTCAATGGATTACACTAATAAGTTTGTGAGTTTATTAGCACCTATAGAAAGTAAAGATATAGCATCAATAGCTAAAGATGCTTTAATCGGTAAACTACAGATTACTAATTATTCCCCTTTCTCAATTTCTTTATCTAATGATGAATTAATGATTTATAACATGGTATTAATGTTAATGGGGAAGAGATCAAAAGAAAAATCAGAGCCTTTGCTTCCACTTGATTGCCGTTTTAATTATGAAGATTTAATAATTAATAGAGAATTTGCGAAGCAGGTTCTTGCTGGAGAGGTTTTATCTGAAAACTCTGAAGTTTTAACTCTTATTAAAGACCCTGAAAGATGCAAAAATGCTGTAAATAAATTAATAGAAAAGCAGGTATTGGCAAAAAGCCAAATTAAAGGTTATTTGCAACCTGGTATTACTATGTTTTACAGATTAGCTCCTCAAAAGGGAATGTTTATTTTATCTTATTCAGATTTAGAGACAAAAAAGGGGAAAAAATACTATGTTTTTCCCAATTCAATACTTGAAGTTACTGCTGATAGAAATTCACTTACTTTTACTGCTACTCAGGATATTGATTATTCGCTTTGGAAAGTATAAAAAAACGCCAAGTGAAATCTTGGCGTTTTTTATCTAATTTCTAAGTTTCTCTGTTTGCTAGTATAAACTAGCAAATTTATTCCAGATAAGTGTAGCCATAGAGGCCGGAACAATATATTGCAAGGAATTCTTTGCCTTCTTTGTTGGTAATCTTACCTTCTTTTATTGCTGCAGAAACCCAGGTTTCAATTGTTCTTACAAGTTTCTTGGAATCATACTGAACGTAATCAAGAACGTCAGATACTGTTTCACCGGCAATTATTTCTTCAATATTATAAGTGCCGTCTTCGTTGATAGTAACGTGTACTGTATTAGTATCGCCAAAGAGGTTATGCATGTCACCAAGGATTTCCTGGTAAGCACCAACCATAAATACACCAATATAGTAGTTTTCATACATTTTTAATGAATGTAGAGTTAAAGTTGGATTGTAACTGCGATTTCCAATAAAGCGTTCAATCTTTCCGTCAGAATCACAGGTGATATCCTGCAGATTTGCTCTATGAGTTGGTTTTTCATCTAATCTATGAAGAGGCATTACTGGGAATAATTGGTCGATTGCCCAATGGTCAGGTAGTGACTGGAACATGGAGAAATTACAGAAATACTTTTCTGCTAATATTTTGTCTAAGTCTGTTAAATCTTCAAGACCATGTTTTGATTCTTTGGCCAAATCAGCTATTTCATGAGCTATAGTCCAGAAAATCTTTTCGACTTTTGCACGGTTCTTAAGGTCTAGCAGACCAAGACCGAATAAGTCTAAGGATTCTTCTCTAAGCTGTAAAGCATCATGCCAGCATTCTATCATCGTTAAATCTGTGATAGAATCAAGAACAGTAAACATGTCTCGAACTAATTCGTGGTCTTCTTTAGTTATGCTATTTTTAAGTTCTTCAATAGTAGATCTTGGAGGACAAGTGCTTTCAAGAACATTAAAAACAAGCATTGAGTGGTGTGCTGTTAATGCTCTACCAGATTCTGTTATTAGATTTGGGTGATTAAGATTGTTTTTATCTGCTGCTTCCTGAAGGGCTGACACTGCGTCATTCGCGTATTCCTGAATAGAATAATTGATACTACTTGAAATAGTTGTGCGGGTGCCGTCATAGTCAACACCTAAGCCGCCGCCTATATCTACATATTCAATGTTACAACCCATTTTGCTTAACTGAACAAAGAATTGAGAAGATTCTTTCAAACCATGCTTAATTTTGCGAATATTTGTAATCTGGCTACCGAGATGTGCATGAATAAGCTTTATGCTGTCTAGCATGTCTTCGCTTTTCATGTATTCTACTGCTTCGACTATTTCCATTGGGGTTAGACCGAACTTGCTCTTGTCGCCGCCGGATTCTTCCCATTTGCCGCTGCCGAAAGCTGCTAATTTAATTCTTATTCCTATATTTGGCTTAACATTATGTTCTTTTGAAAGCTTGGCCATTAGTTTCAGTTCATTAAGTTTTTCTGCAACTATAAAGATTTTTTTGCCCATTTTTGTTGCTAAAAGAGCTAATTCTATGAATTCTTTATCTTTATAGCCATTGCAGACTATTATGGTATCTGGGTTTTCTGTCATACCCAATACGGCATGAAGTTCTGGCTTAGAGCCAGCTTCCATACCTATATTGAATTTCTGCCCATATTTGACAATTTCATCAACAACAGGCTGCATTTGATTAACTTTTATTGGGTAAACGGTATGATACTGTCCTTTAAAATTATATTCCTCAGAGGCTTTTTTAAAACATTCTGCTAGTGTCTCAATGCGTTCGTCGAGTATATCTGGAAATCTTAATAATACTGGACAGGAAACGTCTTTGTTTGATAAATCATCAAGAAGTTCTTTTATGTCTATGGCTTTGTTCGGGTCACGATGGGGCATAACAGTAACGTTGCCTTTGTCGTTTACACCAAAATAGCCGATTCCCCAGCCATCGATATTATACAACTCTA
>JAEEGL013695562.1_pt1 | contig 13734 bp, 9 predicted proteins | sample 9134231 | NCBI WGS metagenome assembly JAEEGL01 (sample SAMN16246548, study PRJNA631951) | gut metagenome | biome: gut microbiome; feature: rumen; material: fiber-attached | host: Bos | place: Iran: Karaj | collected 2018-10 | reverse complement strand
CCTGCACTTCACCGGCTCCGAGCACCATCTGGAGCTCTTAAAGGCGAAAGTGGCGGAAATCCGGCCCGTCTACGAGGAGCGTTTCGGGGTGAAATACCACGTCACCTTCTCGATGCAGGCTGCTTCCACCGACACGCTGGCGGCCACGGAGGACAACCAGCCTTTCCGCGACGAGAACGGCAAGCTGCTCTTCCGTCCCGGCGGACACGGCGCGCTCATCTACAATGTAAACGACCGCGACGCCGACATCCTCTTCGCGAAGAACATCGACAACGTCACCAAGGACCAGAACCTCGCCCCCACCATCATTTACAAGAAAGTGTTGGCGGCGTATCTGTCACAGCTGCAAAGCATTCAGTTCCAATATCTTAAAATCTTAGAAGCTGGCGAGGTGGATCCGATGACGCTGTGCGAGATCATGGACTTCGCCGAATCCAAGCTGATGATTTCCGTTGGGGAGCAGCCGACGGCCGAAGAATTGTATGCACTGATGAACAGACCATTACGTCTCTGTGGTATGGTGAAGAACGAGGGCGAGCCCGGCGGCGGTCCCTTCTGGGTGCGCGACACCGAAGGCAACTGCTCGCTGCAGATCGTGGAGTCGTCACAAATCGACAAGAACAACCCCGAAAAGGCGGCCATCATGGCGAAGGCCACCCACTTCAACCCCGTCGATATGGTCTGCGCCATCAAGAACTACAAGGGCGAGAAATTTGACCTGCTGCGGTACGTCGATCCCAACACAGGCTTCATCTCTTCGAAATCCTACAACGGCAAGACACTGAAAGCCATGGAGTTGCCTGGATTGTGGAACGGCGCGATGGCCAATTGGATCACCATCTTCGTGGAGGTTCCGCTCGCCACGTTCAACCCTGTGAAGACAGTGTTCGACCTGCTGAAACGAAACTGATCAATTAAGAATTAAGCATTGTATGTTGTCCCAGTTGTTGTCAATTGGAAGACAACTGGGACACAGTAGAACATCATTAAACCGATCCGCGAAGATGAACCCCGGCAAGAACAGATGCGAATATTTGAAAGAGATTCGGAAAAGAATCGCCACGGAGAACAATATTCCGTTAGAACAGCGCGAATGTACGTTCAAGGGCGAGTGCTCCGGCACGTGCCCTTTCTGCGAAGCAGAGCTGCGCTACCTCGAAAAGGAACTCCACAAACGCAAAACCCTTGGCAAGGCGGTGACCGTCGCGGGCATCGCACTGTCATCGGTGATGCTGTTCCCCGCCTGCGGCCCGAAAACCGTGCTTGAGGGCGAACCCGAAGCCCCACCCGAGCCGGACACTACACTGACTGTCACCGACTCGGTGCCGGCAGACACGGTAGCGGAACTGCCACCTCCGCCCTGGGAACCCGCTGACCCACCTCTCATGGGAATAGTTGAAGCAGAACCCTATTTCACTGACGAGGGCTTCCCGTCCGAATACGGCACACCACAGGAGTGGTTCATGAGTCAGCTAAAGAATTCGGTGCTACGGGATAGAATCAAGGATAAAATCAACAGTGCCTCCATCGAATACACCACCACGGACGGCATTGTGGAGGATGTCCGTTTCAACGGCTTCCCGAACGACAACGACAGCAAGGAAATCCAACACGAGCTGGAGACCATCATCCGGAAAATGCCCCGCTGGACCTCGACCACACCGGCACCGCAACATCATATTCTCGTCTTGAAGGCGGAAGATTGATTTTTTGCGGAGGACATAAAACTTTGCGTGAATTATCCCCAAAATCTTCCACAATCAAGCAGCCAACAATCAGATTTTGATGAGAAAATAAACGCATTTATATTTTTCGACAACTTGGATTACATCCAAACAAGCCGACAGACGATGAAACTGTCACGTCAGGAGACAAAGCCCGGTTGCAACCGTTGAAAGGACACCGCATTACCTCCGCCACTCCACAAACACTGGCCCAGTGTCCGTCTTGTCTGTGATTTTCACTGTCAACCCCTCGTTTGCCAGCACAATGCGGGGAAAATGTCCGAGAGCACGTTCTAACAGCCAGTCCTCACCTCCGTATCTCGAAGAGAAATGCCCCAGTAACAGCTTTCCCGCACCGCACACCTTGGCGAACTCGGCCGCCTGGCTTGCCGTGGAATGATCATACTTGCAGGCGAGTTCCTCATCCCCTTCGCAGTAGGTGGCGTCGTGGTAAAGCAGGTCCACGCCCCGCAACAGATCCGCGTACTGCATCACCGGACGGGTATCGGAGAGGTATGCGTAGCTACGCACCGGATCCGGCGGAGTGGTCAGCTTTTCATTGGGAATAATCTGCCCATCGGCGGCGGTGAAGTCTCCCCCGCCCCGAATCCGTTCGATTTCAGTGCGCGAGATGCCGTATTGCTGGATGCACTCGGGGATAATGTGCCGACTGCCCGCCTTTTCTCTGAACAGGAATCCGTAGCACGGCACGCGGTGCTCCAATGGGAACGCCGTCACGTCGAAGTGCTGGTCCGAGAAAATCAGAGTCGGTTCTTGACACTCTATCGGGTGAATGCGGATGTCGAATTCAGTGTGGGTGACGAAGAAGTCGATCTGTGCCTTGAGGATATCCACGAAATCGGACGGCACGTGGAGATTGATATCGGTGGTGCGTTTGTCGAGCGACAAGGACGAAAGCAGCCCAACCAGCCCGAGGCAGTGGTCGCCGTGGGCATGGCTGATGAAGATATTCCCCAACTGTCCCGGATGGAAACCGTATTTCATAAGCTGCATCTGCGTGCCCTCGCCGCAGTCAATCATGTACAGTTTACCCAAACGGGTGACAATCTGCGAGGAAGTGTGATGCCTCAGCGACGGCTTCGCGCTCCCGCAACCCAAAATCGTGACAGTGAATTCTACCATGGTGAATGATATTAGAGGGTGCAAAGGTACAAAAAAAATGTATCTTTGCCGCGGAATAACCAATCAAAATGAGTTCTCGAGACATTATCAGAAAACATTGGAAAAGTACCAAATGGCAATCATGTACTATAATCATTGCTGCGGTCATCTCCTTCTTGCTGGTTGTGGCGGACTATGCAATTCAGAACTACACTTTTCCGCTGTTTGATGATGTCTCCAAGATTGCCCTTTTTGACTACTTACTTGGGAATAAAATCGAGAAAAAAAAGAAATTTTTCAATGAGGATTCTGTAACTTATGTCAATTTTGCCAAAGACAAAGTTTTAGTACCCGTGAAGGACATATTCGGTCATACGATAGGGTCGGACGTCATCACAAATCGGGAGACCTTACTCCGTTTCCTTGAACTTGCCGACAGTTCCGACTACAAATACATTTTCCTTGACGTGCGATTCGAGAAGGGATATGAGACCCCATACGATTCGGCCCTATTCGCCCGGATTGAGACAATGCCCCGTTTGATTATCGCCACACACCGAAAGAACGGAAACTATGAGATCGCTGATAAGAATTTGCTTTCCAAGGCCGCTTACGCAGATTATAGAGGGTCTATATTATCAGGATTCACCCGGTATGAGTTTCTACAGGACAATCATCGTTCTGTCGCCTTGCAGATGTTGTATGACATTGATAAACAAGACATCACCAAGTGTTGGTATGGATACCGCACTGGAAAATGGCCCTGTTACAACCTGAAATATATCCCTTTCCCTCACTATTTGTTCAAAGGTGACACCACGAACGTGTCTGATTTCACTTTCAAGGAGAAAATACGCTACCCGTACGCGGGTTCCATGATTCTCAATCGACGGTTGTTTTCCACAGAAGACGTGATCAAGAATCTGCTGAATGACAAGATTATCGTCGCAGGAGACTTCGACAATGACCTGCACGGCACCTATGTAGGTGAAATCCCCGGTCCGGTTCTGTCGTTCGCAGCATACCAATACCTTCATGCCGGGCTACATAAAGTTCAGATTCCTTATTTAGTGTTCTTATTCATACTATATTTTATTATTATATACCTAATTTTCCTTTCCGGCGACCATATTGCAAACTTTATTGAAAACAAGCCTGTGCTGCATTTCTTTCTTTCCCTTTTTAGCCTTACCTCTTTATTTCTGATTGTCAAAATTATTCTCTACGGCTGTTTCCTTATTTCCATGGTAATGATTGTTCCTTCTTTAGCGTTTTGGGTGGTGAGTATCATTTCCTATACCTGGTTCGAAAGAGAGATATATAAAAACAATAATCAAGGTTAGACTATGAAGAAAATTTGTTCCTTTATATTGATAATACTGTCGATGACACTCGCGTCGGCACAGAAAGCCGGGAATGATTATGAAATCATTGGTATATATAAAACTTCCGGTGTGACCATAGACGGTGCTCCGGTCAAAGAGTCAGACACTTTTTCAAAAAAATCCACTATCAACTGGGGCAACAACGAAGAGGCTGTCATAGAAGTCAAGGAGATTGCCACCAGCAATATATACACCTTCTCGAAACGGCAGTTTGATTCCAAAGGCGGCATGATTAAAAATGCTGAGGAATATTTCTATCGCACGAACAAGACTTCCACACGCGAGACCGGCGATGAGGCCTTCTTGACAATCAAGCGGTGCAGCGACCGTTTCGCGTTCAAAGAAAGCCGCATTGCGCTTGTGATCGGCAATACAACATACACCAAGCTGCCCTCCCTGCAAAATCCGCTGCGCGATGCCCTTGCCGTGACCGACAAGCTCCTCTCCCTCGGTTTTGACGTGGTGGAAACCTTCGACTGCAATATCGCGGAGTTCCGCTCCGTCCTCAACCAGTTCGAGCAGATTGCCGACGGATACCAAATTGTCCTTTTCTATTATGCCGGACACGGTATCCAGAAAGACGGCAAGAACTATCTTGTGCCCGTCACCGAGCAGTTGCTAAAACCGACAGACATTGCCAACTGTGTGGATTGCGAGGATGTGCTTCGCTCTTTGGAAAGGACAACATGCCGTTCGCGAATTGTCATCTTCGATGCCTGCCGCAGTTTCAACAGTGCTTTATCCGACAAGAGTCACAAGGGGTTGTCTCAAATGCATCAGCTGGCACCCGGCACCATGGTCGTCTTTTCCACCGGTTTCGGCCAAGTGGCCAGCGACGGGGATGGCAACCACAGCCCCTTCGCTCAGGCGCTGCTTAGCAATATCGGCCAACCCGAAACCAGTTTCGAGATGGAAATAAAGAACGTTGCCAATGAGACATTCCGGCTGACTTCCAACCGCCAGTATCCGGCTATTACCGGCTCGCTGACGGAAACTGTTGTTCTCAACCCCCGCACAAAATCTGCAAAGCCGATCCCAGAAAACACAAATGCCCCCTCGAACGAAAAAGCAAAGCTTTTGGTAGATCAAGGGAAACGAATTTGTAAAGTTGTGGGACAAGAAGACAAAGCGTTCCCATATTTCCAGGAGGCCGCCAATATGGGAGATATAGAGGGCTGTTACCAGTTGGGACATCTTTACCATAATGACAATTTCTCTAATGCCAACATCGATAATGCCATTTTTTGGCTAACCAAAGCTGCCAATATGGGATATTCGGAAGCTATGTTTGAACTTGGTGAGATATATCAAGGACGAGATAATGCGATGGCAAAACAATGGTTTCGTAAAGCCATCGAAAAAGGTCATCCAAAAGCCGCCAACCGTCTCTCCAAAATGAGATAGCTTCTTGAATATGCTCAGAACAATAAAATGAATTAACAAAAAAATCAAAAAATATGAAAAAAATCTCCGTCTTAATGCTTTTTCTTTGCAGCGCACTTTTTTCCGTCGCCCAAACACAGATTGTCACAGGCCACCCTGATTTCAAAGTGAAGGTGACCCGTTGCGCCGCCAGCGGCAAAACTGTTGTCCTCGACATGGTGTTCACCAACGTTTCTGAAACCGATGTGGAAGACTGGAGTATACGTACATTATATTGTAATACGGTCATATATGACAGTGAAGGTAATGTTTATAACGATAATAATCTTGCTGTCAAAGTTAGCAATTTTGACTATTCTACGTATTTCAGTAATCTGAAAATGATCTCTGATGTCCCTATGAAAGTGTCTCTTCAAATCAAAGGAGTACCTGAAACCGTAGAATCTTTGGCGCGAGTGGATTTGCAAGTAACAATTCCGTCCTTTAATATCGGAAACACGCCCGTGAAAATCAAGAACATTCCTATTTCGCGCTAAGAGACCGTTCTTTCACCTCACAGAGAGGGGTAATTCCATTGCAGAAATCCTAAAGAGTTGACCTCATGCAGGGTTTATTCTCCCTTCCCGTTTCTCTCCACACTGTCCGGCCCGATTCCGCGACCTTGCAAATCCTGGTCGTAGGGGTTGGGATAGAACCTGTTCGGCTGGCTTTTGGACGGTTGGCTGCAGAAGTCCATCGTGCCCAAGTTCTCTGTAGGGTGATAGATGGCGCAGCCTAACAGCATGAATTCGCGGTCGAAGGAGAACAGCGCCGCATCGCCCCAGTTGGCGTAGATACGGCAGTCCTCAAACACGGTGCCGATGCTGCCGTGAGACTCGATGAGCGCATATTCTTTGTTGCCGTAGAAGTCACAGTGGGTGAAATGCGCGGCCTCGCAACCCTCCAAGGTCATGATGCCGTAAGTGCAATCGCGGATTTTTGAACTGTAAAGGGCGAAATTCTGCGTACCGCTGAGTTGCAGGCCGTAGGCACCGCAGCCGTAGAGATCACAGTCGATGACTATGTTGTTGCGTCCCCGCGAAACACCGACGACCCCACCCGTGCAGCTTCCACCCACCGTATGTCCGATGGTAAGATTGCTCACCGTGCATTGCTCGCAATCAACAAAATTGAGACAAAAGGCGTAGCGCGGCTCCACCACGATGCGGGAATTGCCCTCGCCTTCTATGACGAGCTGCTTCATGTTCACCATCGTCAGCTGGCGGCCGTCGAACACCTCTTCGCTGACCACCGTGGCCCTGTCACTGCCAATGCCGCCCGAAGCATCCGGCATCCACATCATGAAACGTGTGCGGAACAGACTCTGGTCGTTGAGTAGCGGTGTGAGGTTAATTTCCGTATTCTTGGCTACCAAAACATGGCGGTAGGAACCGATAGCATTGAGGAACTGCTCTGCGGTATAGACGCGGATGCACTCCTCGCCATCGCGCATGACGGTCTCCCCGAAGCTCCCCGAAGCCTTCGGTGCCGGAGCCGACACCTGCACATTGCCGTCAGGGACACCCAGCATCTGCTGTTCAAACTTCGAGCCGTTCCACTTCATCAGAATCTGAATATCACCCTGCGGGGCAAAAATAACAGCCATGATGTCCTTTCCTGTTTGGGGAAGCGCATAGCCCACCACAGCACTCGTGTAGATGCCCGTGCCAAAATCCTCGGCAGAAGTCACGGTCATGGTCTTGGTCTGGTTATCGTAGATATAGAACGTAAGCCCTGAAAACTGCGTGGTAATAGGCTGTCCATCAGCTACAAAGCCATTGTTAACGGCCACTAACTTGTGACGGCCATCCTCACAGTTCCAATAACAGAACTCCGTATATCCGTATGTCTTCGGCAAATAATGCTTTTCATAACGTACAAAGCCGTTCTTCACATCCACGGTGAACGAGGCACCGGAAGTCTTTTCTAACGGCTTACCCTGCTGGTGTTGTTCCCAGTTGTGCTTCACATCGTCCAAAGCCTCGCCGAGGTCATCCTGTGAGAGCACTGCAGTTACGAAATCATTGATTGTAGGCCTGTTGCCCGTGTAATTGACGCGGATATCCTGCGCCTGAACAGCCAAACACGCAACAAGTGCGATAAGGGAAAAAACAACTCTTTTCATCTATTTTCAATTTAGCCGGCAAAAATAAACTTTTTACAAAACACTTTTACAACCGCCCCCCCCCATCATCTCATCATCTCATCATCCAATTATCTCATCGTACTCCATCCAACAACAAATCCCCCAACCCGATATGATACCCTTCGGAAACGAACAGGATATTGCCCTCTTTGTCGAGGATAAGACAGACAGGACGCTCTCCTGTGGTGTGCGATAAAGAACCGTCATGAACCGCATTCTTCAGGGCTGACAACACGCTCTCGGTGAGGTCGCTGACATTTTCGGAGACCACTTCCACATTGGCGGGCTGGTTCTTCTCCGCCTTCCAATTCGCATTGTTGGCAACCAGCAAAACCTTGCCACCCCAAGCTTCGTAGTCGGCTCTCTTCGCAGCAAGTTCCTTGGCCAAATGGTTGGTCGGTTCCGTGCCGGGGGCTACCAGACAGAGCACCATCTTTTCTTTTCCAGATTCCTTAAGTAAATCCAATAAAGATTTGTTATTCAGTTTATTGACATTTATATCCAAATGGCCATAGTTATTGTCTCGAGGCACCAACTCAGGTATTGAAATAGTCTGTTTCTCATTCTCTTTCAACGGGAAGAAATAGAGTTCTGATAACACCTCTCCATCGCTATAGCGGTTGCCAGAGGAAAGGCAATAGTTGCCCGGAGGAAGGTTGAGAACGATGTCTCGGGTCTCCACACGGGGGTCGCCTTCGAAATCGTAGGAAACATACTCGCCGTTTTCAAACCGCTGCAGCGTGTAATGGGTGTAATACGTGTAACCCTTCGGGTTGTGAAGGGTCAGCGTGACCAACTTGTCATTCGGTATAACCGACTCCTTTTCAAAAGTAATCTCCTGCCAATCACCTTTTTGCCAGACGTAAATTTTGTTGGAAGCGTTATCCAGATAACAGGGAATAAAGAGGCTGCGGCATGCGGCGACGAAGAAGATGTCGCGGGAATGCTCGTCAGAACGGCGGGTCTTCATCACACCCATCGGGCTGATCGGACAGTTGTAGTAGTTGCAGAGCGGATCCACGGTTACGTTAGCTTTTGTCCAGTTTATCAGTTGGTTAACGGACGGAGTGGAATTTCCGGGAAAGATATTGAGAAACGCCTCACGCAGATCGTGACGCCAGTCGCGGATCAGTTCGTTGGAGATGCGGGCAGGCAGAATACCTTTGATGAAAACCTCCACAGGGTACTTACCAGCCTTGTAAGTCACGAGCTGGCTCTCCAACGTCTCCGCCTTAGTATCGCGCAAATCTTTGTCCGCCAATGCTTTGACAAAATCTTTCAGATAAAGTCCATCCACCTTTTTGCTATGGTTTTGCAGGAACTTGATGATTTCGGCATGGTTGCCCTCACTACGATGAATCACGTCGTAGAACTCATCGGCGGTGAAATAGTCATTATGATATTTGTCGGTTTGTATCTTAGTCGGGAAGGTGGCACGATAAGCCTCGCGCATCTTATCCTCTTTGGCCATCCGCTCATTGCAGGTCTGTTGTGCAGAAACGCTTACATTGTTGTCCAACGGCTTGCCAACAGGAGGGACCATATCAAACATCTGGAGGAGAACGCCTTCAGACATCCACTCCTTCGGCACTGTCCCGCCCAATTGCAACACCAGATGGTTCTGTTTGCGCAGATCAATCTTGTCGTAGGCATACTCATCGCCCTTTTTAGCCCAGATCAGCAGGTCACCGAGACCCGTATTCAGCTTCGCACAGCCGTTCTCATCGGTTTTCACTTCAGCAAGGGTGTAGTATTCAGCGTAGTTGTAGAGTTTGAAGCATACGGTAGCATCTTTCACCGGATGGTGATTACGATTATAGACATGGACGTATGCCGTGACCGTATCTGCGTAGTTGGAGAGCAGGTTGATGCAGGAATAGTACGGCGTGCGCTTGTTGACCTCTTCAGGACCTTCGTAGCGACCGAAGACGTTGGTGTGTACCATCATCGTGCGCGTGGAGACGTTGGCAAACCAGCCCATGTTGAGGGCGGGCGCGGGCTCGCAGGCACCGAGGAAGTACCACTTGCCCTCCACCCAAACTTCCACCCAGGCGTGGTTGTCGTCGCAGTGCGCCCAGCGCGGGGTGTAGCACTGGCGGGCGGGGATGCCTACAGCGCGGAGAGCCGTCACCGTGAGGGTACTCTCCTCGCCGCAACGCCCGTGCGAGGTCTTCAGCGTGGCCAATGGTGCCGATGTCCTTGCATCAGCAGGCTGATAATCGACGTATTCGTGGCACCAATGGTTCACCTCCAACGCCGCATCGTACATGCTCATATCCTTGATACGATTCTTCAGCTGATGGAAGATATACGACCGCGCGGTGTCCAAATTCTCATTGTTCACGCGATAAACGACCACGAAATGGCGGAAAATGTCTTCGGGGATGGTCTTACCCCATGAAAAAGTATTCCGCGCCTCCATTGCAACCTTCACCTGCTGCTCGAAAAACTCGAAATCGTAGTCGGCAAGGTCGCTCTGCGGCATGTAGGCGTACAAGAACATGAGGTAGCGGTAGATACTGCGGCTCTGCTCCACAGACTTCAGGTTATACATTCCGACCTGATCACGCACCTCCTGCGAGATGTCTTGGCGGTTGAAATAGTCCTGCTGAACCGCTGCCCAATAATCCTTCTGCGCCATGCCCCGCGGCACAAATAATGATAACAACAAACAGTTAAAAACTACAAACAAAACAAATCTCCTATTCATAATTCATCATTCATTATACATCATTCATCATTTCCCCGCCAACTGCTCAACAAGCCTTGTCACCGCATCGGCATCCGTCTCCCACGCTCCGTCAGGACGGGTGATTTTGCAAGAGCCGTGAATCTCCGAAACACCGGTTTTTTCCCGCAATGCCGCTGCATTTTCCGGTGTGATTCCGCTGCCGGCAAGAATCTTGATGCGTCCATTTGCTTGTTGCACAAGCTGTTTCAGCAAATCCGCGCCTTCCATAGCGGTAGGTTTGCAACCGGAGGTCAGGATACGGGCGCAACCGCAATCAATAATTTGCTCCAACGCTTTCAAGGGTTCAGGACAACGGTCGAAGGCACGATGGAACGTTACCGGCAGCGGGGCGGCTAATTTCACGAACCGACGGGTCAGCTCCGTGTCAATGCTTCCGTCAGGATGCAGGAATCCGACCACAATGCCAGCTACGCCAGCTTTCTTGCAGTATTTCACATCTTCCTCCGTCGTTTTGATTTCCAGTTCGTTGTAACAAAAGTCGCCGCCACGAGGACGAATCAGGACAAACACTTGCAGTTCTAATTCCTTGACGGCATATTCGATGGTGGCGTGCGATGGTGTAGTGCCACCCTCCACCAGTCCCTGACACAACTCAATACGCACTGCACCACCGGCTTTTGCGTTCGCCGCCGACTGGATGGAGCCGCAGCAGATTTCGATTTGGGTCTTGTTCATATTACGTTTCACTAACTTGATTCATAACTGTCACGAACACATCGGGCAAGCCTTCTTGATAACTTTTTTTGCGTTGGCCACATATCTGCGGGCCACTTCTATCGAATCTTGTTTTTCCATTGGTTTAAGGATGAAATAAAGGGGCAACCGTAGCAGCCGCGCCCCTTGTCATTTAGATTCTTCGATTAGTCACGGAGACAGCGGACGGACATGCGCAAACCTTTGTTAGGGTACTCATCACCTCCGTAACTCCTAAACACAAATGCACTATAAGAAAGTAACGTACGTTCCCAAGCATTACCCGCACTTACTTCCGTAGAAGTCCAGAATGCTGCACATTCATAAAAGTACTGATTATAAAGGACCTCATATGCGCCTGCCGGAATGGCAAAAAAGCCAGACGCATTGCGATCCACATACTCCATGTTTCCGGGTGCATTGACTTCGGATGAGCTCACCCAACTGCTACCACCTGCCAATCTGCCCGCATGATCACCTCTATCTCCAACAATTGCTACGTCCATTGTGGTCTGCGTAGCCTCCATTGTATTCCACTCCTCGTCAGTGGGAAGATGCCACCCTGTAGGACAAGCCATATTTGCCGCCACCCAGTTATAAAGGTATCCTCGCTCTATCAAAGGGATATCACTTACGATGGGGAGGTCTGAATAGCATGGGTTATTGTATTCTATTGTATAAGTACCAGAAGAAAGAGGAATGTCGGTGCCATCGGGGAATTTTGTTGTACGCAAATTCTCTTTCATCCAACACTGGCCTCCAATCTGCACCGTATTATAAATATTGCCTTCAATATCCGTCACTGTAGGAGTTTCTGGACAAGGGGAGCCGACCTCATATAACACAAGCGTTATTAGCTCATCTTCATATTGGTTTTTCCTAATCTCAGCACTGATTCTCGAAGATGAAAAACCCCGATACCTCATTTCATCACCCAGTTCATAGGGATGGCTGGAGGTGCTTTTCAATCGAATATCAGCCGTGTTTTCTCCGGCAACGCCATTGTATGAGATACGGTTAGCACCAGATCGCCCGGTATTCTCTATTTTCAAACTACGGACTCCTGAGGAGGTCTTCACCGAAAGCAAAAACATCTGCGGTGTGGTGAGCGAAATGGTGAAGATGTTTCCGCCCTCTTGTAACAGGCCATTATACTCTGCAAAAACGCGTCCACCCATGTCGGTAATCTTAATCTCAACTGTCTCAGATTCCATTGATTGTATATTCACTTTTGCAGTGCCATTAAAAGGATTTGGCATTACCTGCAAGCTGTTTTCACTGAGATGGTTTTGAATACCTGTTCCCACCATCAACGTAAAAGTCGTATCAGGATAGTAGATGGTTTCCTGCCAGTTGCGGGTAATGTTTTCAATGGTTATACTATCGGGCTGCAAGTAGCTACCATCTGTATTTTGGCACTCAAAGGTCAGCGTCACGCTGTTTTGCGCAAAAGCCATTGTCATGCCCATCAAGACAAGGATTAGGGAAAAAAGTTTCTTCATTTTCTCTTTTATTATGTTTGTTAAAAATATTGTTCCTCAACCAACAAATCGTTTCCCAACGTCAGTCCCGCACACAGCAAATCTCAATTTCCATTAGTAGTTCTCGGTTAATTCCCCGCGCAGGGACATTTTCAACAATTTCCGTATGGTATCCAATGGATAACCCTCGCCGAAGAGGTACATCAGCTTGGTGAGGGCCGCCTCGGTGGTCATGTCACTGCCAGAGGTAACGCCGATGTCGGCAAGGTGCTTGCCCGTGGCGTAGCGTTGCATCTCCACGCCGCCACCGCCCTTGCATTGGGAGATGTTGACGAGGATGATGTCACGGTCGATGGCGTCCTTGAGAATCTTGAGGAAATCAGGAGATGTCGGGGCATTGCCCACACCGAAGGTCTCCAGCACAACAGCGTGCAAACCTTCCGTGTTCAGCATGGCTTCCATGGTTGCAAGGTTAATGCCAGGGAAGAGTTTGATGAGCCCCACGTTGTTATCCATCTTGTGGTGGGCGATAAAAGTGCCGGGGACGCTCCTGGGGAGCAGACAGTGCTCGTTATAGGATATCTCGGTGCCTACATTTGCCAGATGTGGGTAGTTGGGCGAGTGAAAGGCGTTGAAGCTGGCGGCATCGTCCTTATAGATGCGGTTGCCACGGAAAAGGGCGGTCTGGAAAAAAAGACACACCTCGTTCAGCATAGGCCTTCCGTCTTTTTGGTCAGCGGCAAAGCCAATGGCGTTGAGGATGTTGCGACGGCCGTCGGTGCGCAACACACCCAAAGGCAGCTGCGAACCAGTGATGATGACGGGCTTGTCAAGATTCTCTAACAGGAAGCTGAGCGCCGAGGAGGTGTAGGCCATCGTGTCGGTGCCGTGCAGCACCACAAAACCGTCATAGTTCTGATATTCGGTCTCGATCATATCAACCAACCGGAGCCAGAACTGCGGGTTGGTGTCCGAAGAGTCGATGAGAGGCAGCAAGCTCTTGAAGGTG
>JAEEGL011962737.1_pt1 | contig 13734 bp, 14 predicted proteins | sample 9134231 | NCBI WGS metagenome assembly JAEEGL01 (sample SAMN16246548, study PRJNA631951) | gut metagenome | biome: gut microbiome; feature: rumen; material: fiber-attached | host: Bos | place: Iran: Karaj | collected 2018-10 | reverse complement strand
ATAAGAAGTTGAATAGTAATAATTATGTTAAGACCATTGAAGACGTAGTATTTTACTGGATGGAAGCAGTTCACATTACAAATAAACTTCAGGCTTTATCTGTCTATTCTGACGAGGCAAATTATGCTAATATCGTAGCAACCATAGACGGGGCAACAGATCAGGTAAGCAGCCTTGTTTCCAACGCAGAGGATATGTTGGGAGCAGCAATAGAATCAGCTATTGCCGAGGGAAAAGGAGATTTTGTAAAGTATAAGGACAAAGACATCTCCAGTAAGATGAGTGACCTTACCAGTATGCTTCAAAGCAGAGCCTCAGATATTTCCGGCAGTTCCAGAAAGGAACAGATGGAAAGCTTCAATAAGGTGCTGTTTGGCTGCATGGATAAGATCTGCAGCGCAGCATAAAAATGTGAAATTAGAAAGAGCAATAAATGGACAACAAGCAGGAATTACTTGATTTAATAGACAAAGCAGGGAAGGGCTCGATTGAAGCCGCTGAAGCCATAGCTGAGGGGTACTTCAAAGGCTCTTTTGATGGAAAACCAAATCATGTAAAAGCCATGAAATGGGCTTCCTATGCTGCTAAGCACGGGAGTGAGCGTGCTGCACAGATACTGGAGAAACTTAAGTGATATGCAAGATAAACAGAAAAAAGCAGAGGAGAGCATACAGAAAAAGTATCATAAGCAGCTCTTTACACCCTTTGCAAAGGCATGCAAAACCTATCAGCTTATAAATGAAGGGGACCATATAGCAGTATGTATATCAGGTGGAAAAGATTCCATGCTGATGGCTAAGCTATTTCAGGAAATACAAAAGCACAGACAGGTTAAGTTTGATGTTTCGTTCCTGGTGATGGATCCCGGCTATAAAAAAGAGAACAGAGAGCTGATAGAAAGCAATGCAAAGGCACTGGGAATCCCGGTTACTATTTTTGAAAGCTCGATCTTTGATGCAGTTGATACCATTGATAAGAATCCATGTTATCTTTGTGCACGTATGCGCAGAGGATATCTATATAAACACGCGCAAGAGCTTGGCTGCAACAAGATAGCCTTAGGGCACCACTATGATGATGTAATAGAAACCATTCTTATGGGAATGCTCTATTCAGGACAGTTCCAGACTATGATGCCAAAGCTCCACAGTACTAATTTTGAGGGTATGGAACTGATTAGACCCATGTATTTTATCAGGGAAAGTGATATATGTGCATGGAGAGATTATAACGAACTGAAGTTTCTTCAGTGTGCATGCCACTTTACAGAGACCTGTGACACTTGCCATGAAGATGGAACGAATGTATCCAAGAGGCTTGAGACCAAGAAACTCATTGCAAAGCTCAAAGAAGAGAACCCATTTGTCGAGGGCAATATTTTTAAGAGTGCTGAAAATGTAAATCTCGCAACAATAATTGCTTATAAGGATAAAGGTGTACGCAAGAGTTTTCTCGATGAATATTAAGCTGATCATGCTGGATTATTTTTGGAAACAACAGGATGATATACCTGCAGGGATGGGCTATCCATTGTTTGGAACAGCCCATCTTTTGAGTGTGTTTATTACCTTGATCCTGGTGGTATTCCTCATCCTTGCGATTCATAAGCTGGAGGAAAAGAAGCAAAAGAACTTTTTGAAGATGCTTCCGGTTTTAATGCTGGGAATGGAAGTTTTTAAAGACGCTTTTCTTGTCAGCGTTCACAGATTTGGTATTGGGTATCTGCCTCTTCATATCTGTAGCATAGGGATATTTGTCTTTTTGCTTAGGGAATGGCTTCCATGGGCATTGGCAAAGGATGTCTTTGGAGAAATCGCATTTATCATCATATTGCCGGCATCCATCGCAGCGCTCTTGTTTGCTGACTGGACAGTCTATTATCCCGTTCTGAATTTCATGAATATCTACAGTTACATCTGGCACGGACTTCTTGTGCTTTACCCAATACTATTGAAATTGCGTGGGGATATTCAGCCCTCGATCAGGCATATCCATTATTGCCTACTATTCCTTTTGGTAGTTGTTCCGCCGATCTATGCTTTCGATAAGCATTTTGGATGCAACTATTTCTTTGTGAACTGGCCTGTTCCAGGCACTCCTCTTTCCTGGATGGCTTCTTTTATGGGAAATCCGGGCTATCTACTTGGATATGCGGGGTTGACTCTTGCAGTAATTTTGTTGATGTATTTTTTGATACATAAGAATAGGATCTATAACACGACGTGATAATCGAGATCTTCAATTGCTTTAATGAATACATCGTCCTCGATTTCTCTGTCAAATTCAATGTCTACTCGGCCTTTTTTGAGGTTGACTTTACATGACGCGCCATCAATGCTGTTGATGGTGCGTTTTACTCTGTTTCTGCAGTTTTCGCAGTGCATTCCTTCTACATAAAATGTTTTTTTGCCAATAACAGGTTTATCAAGCTTTTTGTCCGGTTCTTTGACTACTGAGCTTCCACCGCAGCATCCGCCTTCCCCTTTGAAATGCTTGATGCAGCCTGATACGGCAATTGAAATTATTAGTATAAGGACAATTATTGTGATTATATTAGAAATCATTCATTCACACTTTCTTGATGAAAATCACCAAATAGTAATACAGGAACATTCGTTAGCAAATACTAACACAAAATTATAAAAATGTCTATGGGATAAAAAGGAGGGACCTGTCACTCTTGAAAAATAGGTTAGCTCATGCTAACATAGATATCAAAGTGGGCAGTTAGCCATATCTAACATACAAAGGAGAAGAATAATGGGGGATCAGATGCTGATCAGATTATGCTCGCCAACGCTGGCAGGGCTAAAAACTGGAAATCTTTTCACGGTGGATATTGATGATCGGGCCAAGTTTAACCGTGAAGTAAGGGAATTCAACTATAGGCTTTCAGGAAAGGGAATACGTATGATTCCGGTTAAGTATTCCAAGGGACACGTGCTTATCTATCTTTACAGACCTGCATTTTTGAAAAGAGATCTTGCAAACGAAGAAGCCTGTCAGATTCTTAAGGAAAAGGGCTACTCCTACAGGAATGCTGATCAGTGTGTAGCGGAGCTTGCAAGGCATTTGGAGAAGGATAAATCCTTCCCTCATGAGATAGGTCTTTTTCTGGGCTATCCTGTAGCAGATGTACTTGGATTTATGAAAAGTCCGGAGGACGGCGTGAAGTATACGGGCTTTTGGAAGGTATACGGGGATAAGGATTCAGCACTCAGGACTTTTGAACAGTATAAAAAGTGTACAGAAATATACAGCAGAGCCCACAGAAACGGAAGATCACTGGAACAGCTTACCGTGGTGAGTTAAGGGGAACAGGATGAGTAACGAGCAGATAGTTGAAGCATTAAAAGAAAGCGGAATGAGGATTACCAAGCAGAGAATGCTTGTAGCGGATGTCATTGCGGATAATGACGGAGCCAGCTGCAAGGACATCTGCTGCATTGTGCGAGGTAAAGACTCATCTGTCGGGACCGCCACAGTATACCGAATGATAAAAGTGCTGGAGGATATTGGAGTAATTGAAAGGATAGATATGATCAAACTTAGATAAGGGAGTGAATTGACAAAGCTATTTTGAGGCAAAAAAAGCCTCAAGATGGCTTTTTATTTTGCCTGAAAAAAGGTATGATTATTCATAAGTTGTCAGACACGCCAGATAAGGAAGGGGCCTAATTTATGGACATTTCTCACAGAAAAGTTAAAAAGCTTATAAGGGTTACTGATTCTAAAGGAAACCCCATAAGAAACACGGAAGTAAGATTTCAGCAGACAAACCATAAGTTTCTCTTTGGCTGCGGTGCTTTTGATTTCATTCCTTATGTGATGGACGGGGATGAGGAACATAAGCAGATAACAGACAGCTGGCTTGAGATCTTCAACTATGGCACACTTCCCTTTTACTGGGGACAGTATGAACCGGTGGAGGGAGAGCCCAAGGGGGACATGCTTATGAAAACGGCGCAGTACCTGAAGGGTAAGGGTGTGACTGTGAAAGGCCATCCTCTGTGCTGGCACACTGTCTGCGCTGATTGGCTCATGAAATATGATAATGAGACAATTTTGCGGAAACAGCTTGAGCGTATAGACCGTGAAGTGAAAGGCTTTAAGGGCGTTATAGACATGTGGGACGTGATCAATGAGGTAGTCATCATGCCCATTTTTGACAAATATGATAATGCCATAACCAAGATCTGCAAGGAAAAGGGAAGAGTTGGACTGATAAAAGAGGTCTTTGACAGGGCACATGCTGACAATCCGGATGCAGTTCTTTTGCTAAACGATTTCAATACTTCCATTAACTACGAGATCCTGATTGATGGCTGTCTTAATGCAGGGGTTCCCATAAGCGCCATTGGTATCCAGTCCCATCAGCATCAGGGATACTGGGGAAAAGAAAAGCTGGAAGAGGTTCTGGAAAGATTCTCTCACTTTGGGCTTCCAATTCATTTTACGGAGAACACCCTTATTTCCGGGGATATCATGCCTGCACATATCGTAGACCTGAACGACTGGCAGGTTGATGAGTGGCCGTCCACGCCTGAGGGAGAAGAGCGTCAGGCAAAAGAAATTGAGGAGATGTATAGGACGCTGTTTGAACATCCGCTTGTAGAAGCCATTACAACCTGGGATTTTAGGGACGGTGCATGGCTCAAGGCTCCAAGCGGATTTATAAGGCTGGACAATTCCAAAAAGCCATCCTATGAGATGCTAAAGAACCTGGTGAAAAAAGAGTGGTGGACAGATATTCCGGCCAAAACAGATGAAAATGGATGTGTTTTGGTTGATGCCTTTAAAGGTGATTATCGCCTTAGTGCCGGAACAGCAACAGGAGGAGCAAAGCTTATTGATGATACGGAAATGAATGTTACTTTAGTTTAAAAGGAGTTAAAGGGAATGGTTTTTGAAGAAAAAGAGTTTACGTTAGGGGAAAAGAGCATATTACTGCGAAGCGCCAGAACTGATGAGGCTCAGCTTCTGGTAGATTATTTGAAGGATGTTTGCGGTGAAACGAGGTTTCTTCTCTGCGATGCCGATGAGATAGAGTATACAGCGGAGTCAGAAGAAGATTTTATCGAGGATAAGAATTCTTCTGAGGATTCAATGTTGATGCTTGCTTTTGTCGATGGCGAATATGCCGGGAACTGCTCTTTTCAGCCTATAGGAACGAGGCGCAGGGCTATGCATCGTGCAGATATCGGAATAGCTCTTTATCAGAAATATACAGGATTTGGACTGGGACGGCTTATGCTGGAGCAGCTTCTTGGCAAGGTAAAAGAGCTTGGATATGAACAGGCTGAGCTGACAGTAGTTGGTGGAAATGACAGAGCTTATCACCTCTATGAGAGTCTTGGGTTTAAAGAATGTGGCAGAATTCCAAACGCCAACAAATACCAGGATGGGACATATGCTGACGATATTCATATGGTAAAGGAATTAAATCGATGATTTACAAGGAATTTGAATTAAAAGAAGACGGTTCACTTGAAGGAAGCAAGCTTACTGTATATATACAGGAGACTGCATCTCCGAAGCTTAAGATAAAGAAAAGACCGATGGTTGTTGTATGCCCCGGTGGAGGATATGAGTATACTTCCGACAGGGAGGCTGAGCCTATAGCTCTTTCCTTTTTGGCAAAGGGCTTTCATGCAGCGGTTTTGAGATACTCATGTGCTCCGGCAAAGTATCCTACTGCGCTACTAGAACTTGCCAGGTCAGTTCTGATAGTAAGAGAGCATGCTGATGAGTGGTGGATTGATCGGGATGCGATCATTGTTCAGGGATCTTCAGCCGGAGGCCATCTTGCGGCTAGTTTTGCATGTTTTTGGCATGAGGATTTCCTGGCTGAAAAAATGATGGGAGATAAGAGCGCTTCATGTAAAGAGGTGCTTAGGCCTAACGGCCTTTTACTCAGCTATCCTGTTATAACTTCGGGAGAATATGCCCACAAGGGCTCTTTTGAAAAGCTCCTGGGTGATAGGATTAGTGAGCTTAATGAAGAAATGTCCCTTGAAACTGCAGTAAATGAGAATGTTCCTGAGACCTTCATCTGGGCAACATTTACGGATGGAGCTGTGCCTGTGGAGAATTCCCTTCTTTTCGCCATGGCGCTTAAAAAGCAGAATATCAACACAGAGCTCCATATTTTCTGTGAAGGAAGCCACGGACTTGCACTTTCAAACCATTTGACAGAAGGCCCCGAGGGAAAAGAAATTGTTCCTTCATGTGAGGTATGGATTGACCTTGCTTGTACATGGCTAAAGAATAAGTTCTATAATTGAGTGGTTTTTGGCAATTAATCCAGTCGGAACACCTGGGCCATCTGCTTTTGAGCACCGGTTTTTTCGTCTTTTTCGAGGACAAGTATGCCCTTCATTGACTCGTCCCAACGGGCTACAACTTCGCTTTCGGCCTGGTGTTTTCCGGCATATTCAATACCTTTTTCGCACTCATAGTACCCAAAAACATCTCCGTCAAATTCCTTATCGGGAGCATCATAGAAGAATATGCTGTAGTTACAGATTCCGGCTGTCTTTAAGACTTCAACCATTTCCGGCCATATCTCGTTATGTCTTTTGATGTATTCTGCCTTTTTTCCTTTAAGGACTTTGCCTTTCCATGCATACCTTTCCATATGCTGATCCTCCTGATAACTGGTGTTATTTTTTAATGCTTTTCATATTGATAAAAGAAATATCCCCACAATTTTCCATGTGAATGCTGTCTGTATCTTCTGCAGGATTCTCCATTTCGATATCTTTGAAGCTGATATTCCTTAGTTCATGACCTTCCTCTTCAAAGCCGCAAAGAAGGATGGAAGGGCAGTTGTGCCATTCATTTTTGCCTGCGTTATTGTCAAGGAAACGGCCTAAAAGATGCATCCTCTCAAAGTGGCAGTCTTCGATAACGGGAGGAGTTTTGTATCCTTCGCCGTCGTCATTAAAGCCCACAGAATGGATCATTACGTGGGAGGCTGTTATATCCCGGACTGTGACGCCTCTGACATATCCGCCGCGTTTTTTGGTGGCTTTTATCTCAATTCCTGACCAGGTAGGTCCCATGTCGCAGTCCCAGAGCCTGACGTCCTCTACGCCTCCAGACATCTCGCTTCCTATGCAAAGGCCGTGGCCGAAGTGACAGATACAGTCAAAAACACGGATGTGCTTTGTTGGCTTATTTATTATGTTCCCTTCCGGATTTTTACCGGATTTGATGGCTACGGAGTCGTCCTCAGTATAAAAATCACAGGCGTAGATCGTGGAATTGGTTGAAGAATCAGGATCCCATCCGTCCCCATTCCATACGCCCTGAGATTTGATGGTGCAGTGGTCGGTCACCACGTTGTCTGAGTAGACGAAATGCAGATTCCAGGATGGACCAAAGCCCAGTGTCAGATCATGGATCCAGATATTCTGGCAATTACTCATATTTATGAGCCTTCCACGGACCCTGTGGGCTATGGTTTCGGGCTTTTCATACTCTTTGATCCGGTCTCCGAGAGAGGCTATGAAATCCTTTAGCTTTTCAGCCTCAGTCTTTGCCATGGCCTTGGCCAGTTCCCAGCCGCCGCCCATGATGCTTCCGCCTCCGCGAATAACAATATCTTCACAGTTGTATCCGGCATTGTGATCCATTTCGCCCAGGTTTATAAGGCTTCTGTAGCATTCACGTTCATAGCCTTCAAAACGGCTTTTTATCAATGGAAGATAATCCATTGGATCGGTAGTCCCCTGTAAAAGAGCTTTTTCCGATACAAAGAGCTCTGTTCCGGAATGCATATTAAGAGCACCGGTAAGGAAGGTTCCTTCCGGAATGTAAACGGAGGAATCCCTGTCGCAGTCATCAAGAGCTTTCTGAAGAGCAGCTGTATTCAGGGTTTTTCCATCGCCAACAGCGTTGTAGGGTGGTTTTGTGACGTCTAACTTTTTCTTGACAGGTCCGGTGCAGACCGTGACAATTCCAAGGCTTTTGCTGCCCTCAAACAATATCTCCACCTTACTTTCGCTTTCAGGCAAAAGATCTTTAAGCGTAAAATGAGTCTTAAGAGTTTCTCCGGCCTTTTTGCCATCTATCAGGATCGTATAAATACTGTCTTTGTCAGCATATTCCGGGAGATCCCAGAAAACTTCTGCTTCCGAATCAGTTGCCCTGTAATCCAATAAAAAATCATGCTTCAAAACAGATACTCCTTGTTTGGATATCTTTTGCGATATCAATAAAACGTGTGAGTGTTATATAAGCTTCGCCCCGGGTGATCATCTGACCAATGCTAGTCTGGGGCCTTTTATCAATTCCAAGTTCCTGGGCCTTTTCAACGCAGTAGCGCAGTGGAATATCTCTTTTGCCCGGATCCGGCTCTAAAAAGCGAATAAGAAAACTATCCAGTTCATCGAAGGTCAGCTCATCGTCGGGTCTGAAAAAGAGCTTGTCCCCTTTAGCGGGAGTAGTGTCAGGATCGATGAGGTTTTCTTCAATCATCTTCTGAACATAGCCTGAATCCCATTCATCAGCCTTAAGGTCTGCGTATTTGCCCAGATAGGGCCTTGTGCTTGCCAGACGGAAAGCCTTGAACAGGATCATAAGGAACTGAGACCTTGGCATGGCTTCATTTGGATGAAGATACATCACGCAAGGGTCTAAAAGGCAGTAGTGGTAGGCTTTTTTAAGGCCATTGATGTCTTCATAGCCTTCGATATCCACGTAGGGCGGATCGATAGCAAAGAAATCAGGCTCCGGGTGCTGTGGTGGAATCTCCTTCGTGTCGTCATCAGGACTGGCAAAAGAGCTTTCAAGGCCATTATCGCTGGTTCCCAGCAGTGAATTTCTAAGATCTTTTGAACCTCTTACTTCCTTCATGAAGATGTCTGATATCAGGAGACTGCCATATTCGTTTGTATGGGTCACGTCCCCGGCCATGAAGAAGTCGGAAACATTACAATCGAACTCCAGCCACTTTTCAAAGGTAAGATCATGGAGATTAACGAAAAGAGCTCCTGACTCTATAGCAGCCTCTTTTGCTGCATCGGCGTAATCCTTAAGGAGAGAGTACTGCCTGTCAAGGGAAAGTGCTTCGCTTTCAGGGATGCTCAGTTCCAAAGGCACACGGCTGATAGGAGAGCAGATAAGTGCCTGGGCACCGGCAGCTATGGTTTCTTTGGCAAATCTTACCAGGTTTTCTTTATATCCATCAAACGCCTTGAGATTCCTGCGTTTCTGGTCATTGTGACCAAACTGAAATATCACGAGGTCTCCGGGGCTTATCATTTCCTGAATAATGGAGTAGTGGCCATCATCCCTAAAACAATTGGTTGTGAGGCCTGAGTGGGAGAGGTTGCAGACTGCAGCGTTATCAATGAAACGTGGCAGGGTCTGAGCCCATCCAGAAAAGCTTCCATAGGGATAGTAGGGAATTCCGGCGTTCTGATCCGTGACAGTAGAATCGCCACCGACCCAAATTACCGGAACCCGCTCCTCCTCTATGGTTACATCGATCTTAATGTTGCTTATAGAAAGATCCCGCCAGCCTGGCCCTACAGGACTGCAAAGGTTTTTGCCGGTCACACTTATGAATATGTCCCTGTCGTTACATCTTTGGGAGGATATTGCAGGGATAAAGGGTGTGACCATTGTGTAAAAAGTCTTTGTATATTCACGTTTGGAGGATAAATCTATGCTTTTTGCTATCATGGCTCTTCTGGAAGAAAAAATAGTCAGATCATAGATGTCTTTTTCCAGAGCTGTGAGCCTTATAGTAGCCCTGTAGGTTCCAAACCGGGGAACAGATGCCTTGATTATAAGAACCTCTCGATCCGGCTCGCTGACCGGCGCATAGAAGTGTCTTCTGTTCCAGCCGCCGCTTTTTAAGGCCTCCTCATGGGCTGTAGGCAAAGCGGGTGAGATCATCTCCGGGGCAAAAAAACCGTAGCCTTTTTCCGGGGAAAAAAGATTATCCGTATATGAATTTTGTAAAGTAAAGGACTGAATGAATGCCATGTTTCCCTCGATGATCAGATTTGGTAAAAGGAAGTGGAATAGGGCGCCAGTTCCTTGAATTTTTGCATTTCGCCTTCGGCGGGTATAGAGGTGCTCTGTGGCTTCTCTGAATTGTTGATAACTACCAGAGTCTTGCTTTCAGGGAAAAATGCACACTCTACATTAGGGTTGTCAGGAAGATAGTCCTGTTTAAGGTCAAGCCCACAAGCCCATAGCAGTATATTCATCAGAAGCCTGTTGTTAATTGGGCCTGTCTCGAAGGTTGAAAGGTATATTCCCTTACCTTTTCCAAAGTCGTTGACTGTCATAACAGGATGCCCATCGGTTGACAGGATGACTTTGGCGTTTCCGTCTGTAAGATGAACGTGGCATCTTAAAGGAACAGTGCTGCCTGATGGTACAAGTCCCGGAATATCAGTATGATCAAAGGTCCATTTGCCATGACAGGACTTTGCAATGGTATCCTTGTCTACTCCAAGGACGTTAGACATCCTGAATACGCTGTCACTGCCATCTACAGCAGAAGGCTCGTTGACGCCAATAAAGCATCCGCCTGCATTTACCCATTCCGTCAGGGCTTCTGCTACAGAAAGATCATTCCAGTTATCACCGCCGCTCCAGGCAGTTCCTGCAGCTCCGGCATTAATGATCACATTGTACTGTGATAGATTGCTGTTTTTTACCTCATCAAAATCAATAAAGCTAACATCCACAGGAAGGCCGGAGAGGGCTTCGTTTACATGGATAAGGTCATGCATATAAGTCTCGTGGAAATGTCCGCTAAGGGTCCAGCTGCGAAGCTTTCCCCAGGAGTGAAGGACAGCTACTTTTATTGGAAGAACCTTAGGCGTCCCTTCCTGGTGTAGACTCTTGATCTGTCTGAATTCATCGGAGATTGAAGCAATATAATCCGTGAAGTCAGGGAAGTCCTGTACCAGGTGAAGATAGCCGCCAAGGCCTATTCTGTCTATTTTTGTGCGAAGAAGAGCTCTTCTTGTGCTTACCCAGTATTTGGAAGCATCTTTAGTGGGATCTCCACCCTTTGAGAAGGTTGGAAGTCCCCCCAGTCCAACCGGGAAAAGATAGGGATGAAGGCGAAGCTCATGGGTAGGAACGGTTGCGCCTGCACAGAGTCTTACCTCATAGCCGGAAAAGACGCACTTAATAAGCCCGTCAAAGCCGAAAGAGGAGAACCTTTTGCTGTAGGGTTCAACGCCCACCCAGCTGTCGTCGTAAAAGACGTAGGCTTTTTTGCCGTGACTGTGAACTATATCCACAAGCTCTTTTCCAAAAGAGACAACGAACTGGTTCACATAGTCCATGTAATCAAGCTGAGTCTTAACAGGAGGCATATGAGTTACGTGAAAAGCTCCCTTATTGATGAAATCCTCAGCTGTGAGACGATAACCCTTTGCTTCAGCAAAGTCATCCAGCATTTTGGGGCTTACTGTGAAGTCATAGGAACCCCAGTCTGTGAAAAGATTGCGATTTCTGGGGTTGCTGCCCCACATCCAGACAAAGTTGTAAAACATGGAAGTAAAGCGGACTACAGTGGTAGCTGGGTGTGATCTGCACCAGTCATCCAGCCACTTTTTCATGTATTCTCTGGTTTCAGGATAGACAGGGTCTATCTGCATGAGATGTTCCTTGTCCCAGCTGTTGGTTATGTGGTTGTACATGGAGATCTCTTCCCAGATCCTGTAAGCCAGAAAGCTTACAGTATATTGATGCCAGGGAATAGCGCTGCTGATAATAACATTCTGGGCTTCCTTCTCATAGGTCCAGAAGCTGCTCTTGATCTCTTTTCCGGTGGTACGATCATAGACCTGCCAGTATTTCATGGAATCTGCACTGTCGTTGATTCGAAACTGTTGGTCAAAGAAATCGTCCATAAGATGGAAGATGAGGAAAGAATCCTCAGCAGTCTTGGGCTGTGTCATGAGGAAGGTCTGCTGGAGCTTGTCCTGATTGGCCTTGGCCCAGACGTTATGATCTCTGATGATGCAGATAGTAGAGTAGATTCCGTAGCCGGAGTTTAAGATCTCATCAGAAAGAACAGTTCCATCACTATCGCGGATTATGTCTGCGCCCCATTTTGACGCAAGCTCAAGAGTCAGCGCTTCGTACCCTGACTCTCCCGGAAGTGTGAAACTACCTTCGGTATGTTTGATATTGTTTGCCATTTAGATATCCCCCAACAATATAACTTTGTATTAAAGAGCTCCGTCGCTTCTTATTTTGTCGTAGTTTAATACCCCTGAAAGATAAGCAAGTGCCAGCCCTTGTCCCCATCCCTGGATCCAATCCCGGGAAATACCGCGATAACCCTCTCTGTCCTTCATAACGGCTGTTCCTCCGGAAACATTAAGAACTCTGCCATCGGAAGAGATATTGTCCAGAATGCCTTTTGTTGACTTGTTGATATATTTAATGTGAAGCGGATTTCCCTTATTTATCATTGCTGCAGCTATTCCGCAGCTGGCGGAAATCTCTTCATAGGAATCAGGATCATCTAGAATTGTTCTGTAAAGACCATCTTCAGTCTGCAACAGCTTGATAGAAGATAGCTGTTCATTAAGGGATCCTACGATATCCAGGAACTTAGGATACAGGTAGCACTCGGGAAGGATCCTGCCTACTTCTGACATGGTGTAAGCAGCCCATGCATTGGCTCTTCCCCAGAAAAATCCTGACATATGATCGCCTGCGATGTTGTCATAGCCATGATAGAAAAGACCTGTTGCCGGATCCTGAAGGTACTTGATGTGCCAATAGTACTGGTTCAGGGCGTCATCTATCAGTTTCTCGTCCTTTAGAAGCACGCCTGCCCTTAGGAGGAAAAATGCAGCCATAAACAGGGTGTCAGCCCAGCATTGCTCAGGGAAATCATTGTTTACGGAAACTGTATGCTGAAGCACATGATCTCCAAATCTAAGGGCGTCTTTCTCCAGGTAGTCAATCTTTTGCCTGGCTACATCCAGATACTTCTCGTCACCGGTGTGCTCATAAAGGGAGAGAAGGGCGTGCCCCATGGCACAGGTGTTTACTGTAAAAGATGGAACTCCCAGCTCATCTATATACTCATCAATCCTGGTCTTAAGAGCTTCTATGTACTCTGAGTTACCTGTTGCCTTGTATGCTTCACAAACGCCGTAATAAGCAACGCCCCCCGGCCAGTCCCAGGTCAGGTCCATGCGCATGGTGCGCTTTACAATAGCGTCGATAGCATTTTCTATTTCTTTCTTGTCATAAATAAGGTTTGCCATTTCTGTTTCCTCTTTGAGTATCCGATTAACGGGTAAAACGTAGAGTTCTCCCGATGTTTACCACATTATATTTTCATATGGTCGAAAAATCTCTTCATCTAGCAATAAAAACTTTGCAATTTCAACTATTTGAGAATAGAATTGGACAAGGGGGATTATAAAAAATGTCTAAGCCTAAGAAAACCGTAATTGAATATAGAAATTATGAATTACCCATAAATTTTCCGGTGCTGGTGCTGACCGGAGACAGGTGGTATATTTCCGACGTTAAGTCCGGGAAGCTGCATTTCCACAACTGCCTGGAGATTGGCATCTGTCATAGAGAAACGGGTGTTATTGAATTTGGAGACAACCCGGTTGGGTTTAAGGCGGGAGATGTGACATTTATTTCAAGAAATGTTCCTCATACTTCCTATAGTACAAAGGGTGAAGCCAGTCTCTGGTCCTATATTTTCCTTAATCCCGATGAGCT
>JAEEGL010121720.1_pt1 | contig 13734 bp, 8 predicted proteins | sample 9134231 | NCBI WGS metagenome assembly JAEEGL01 (sample SAMN16246548, study PRJNA631951) | gut metagenome | biome: gut microbiome; feature: rumen; material: fiber-attached | host: Bos | place: Iran: Karaj | collected 2018-10 | reverse complement strand
GTTTTTCATAACTCTGTATTGTATAATATTTTGTAGAGTTTACAAAATAACTTCCAATAACACGAATGTCAAGGAAGTTAGGAATTGTAATACCATTACAATTTTCATAATCTGAAATATACTTAGTAAGTGTTAACTGTGCGACTCCGTCCGTATCCATTAACGGAAGCCATTCTCGTTCATCATCCTTAATAAATATTTCCAGATCAGAACCATATACAAACATTGAGTCATTGTATGTTGAAATATCTCCAAAATGAGATGTGAAATAAATGTAATCTGTAATTGTAGTAACACCAATTTTGACTTTATTATCATAAGTGATATTACCACTGAATATATCTATCATTTTTACAAGTTGATCATTACCATAACCAATCAAGATTTTATTTCTAATATCCTGATTTGTAGTAGCTGTGATTTTACCTGTAATAGTTGTACCATCGTCAACAGATGTCCAACGAATACCATCTACAGTTTTGATAAATGATGTATAATCATCCATTGATGAGATAACATACAGAGCATTTACTGATGGGAAAAATACAGGAATAACTGTTGCATTATCAACGCCAAATGCATCATTATAATCAACCGTTGTCCAGGTTGTTCCATCATCTGTAGAATATGCGTATTTACGTACATACTTATACGAATCATCGTCAGTAAATCTACCGACATCCATAGCAATAAGGATATTAGTAGTTTTGGATGAATCATGAATTGGGAATACTACAACTTCTTCAGATACATCGATTGATGAATCGTCAGAAAGATTTACCTTTTCAGTAAGAGAAGGCAATGTAAGTTCTTCCCACACATTAGAGTTTATATTTGATGTTCGTTTAAGAACACCTGTTCTTAAATTAAATCCAAACAAATGTGTTTTTACGTTGTTGAAAAAGAATCTGAATGGAGATATAGGTTCAAGGTTGAACATCTTCTGATCCTGGTCTTCAGAATTCTCATAATCAACTTGTTCATTAACAAGTTCTACAGGAGTTTTTACAGAATAATCTGCAACTCGTGTAAAATCATTGTTCATGTATGATGTACTACGCAAACCTTGTCTAATCCAACCAACAGATCTATCAACGTTATCGATAACGAGCGGAAGAATCTGTGTGTTAAGAGATACAATTGTATTCTCCGGAGTAGAATCTTTGAATGTAAGTTTTATATCTTCCATCAAATGACGATTTTCAAATCCAAGAGTTTTGTTTACAATAGATCCCTGTTCAATTTTGATTGGTTTGTCATCTTTTCCACCAGCATTAAGTTTTTCATGAAGTACATAAGTTGCTGTACCATCATTTATACCAATAGAATATCTAAATCCATCAGCATCAATATACTCAGTGTATGGGATTACAAGATTTGGAATTGTAGTAGCGAGATAATTACGCTTATTGTAAGCATCATCACAACACTTTTGAGCGTAATCTCTCAAAATAGTTACGTTTTTTGTTTGATCATCAAAGTGATATGTGGATTTTATATTAGAATATTGTCCATTAATCACAGCTTTATTATAAATTACCCACGAAGAAAGTCCAGGTGTAGTACCAGCTTTATACAAAGTATATACAGGAGGATCGTTCACGAATAATTTAGAAATAAGGCTTAAATTCTTTTTATAAAAGTCCCAATGAAAAGCAAGACCCACTCTGTTCTTTCTAAGAAACAGAATGGTGTCTTTATCCATGGAACTCAACTCTGGTCTATAAGCCATGTTGATCTCCTTTGGTATTATTTATTATTCACCTGGTTCTGCAGGAGATTCGTTATTTTGTGGTTCTTCACTGTTATTAGGTTCTTCAGACTGATTTGGATCAGTTGAACCATTTGCAACTACAGTTTCTGAATATTCTACAAAGTCTGTTGTAGCTGTTGTGAAGAATGGAACAGTAGATATTCTTGTAAACTTGTTGGTAATAGGATCCTGTACCAAGAACTCTACGAGTACTGGATATGGGATACCATTATTTGTAGTTACATAACTGTCGAGTGTCTGTTCAGAACTTGTGTCAACAAATTCAAAGCCATCAACTGCGTCAGCAATATCTACTGGTGTAGGTGTATGAAGGAACTCTGGTTTGATAACAGAACGAACCCTGAAGTGAGTAGGTTCTGTAACTACATTGTTGATTGTAGCTCTACCGAGTGCCTTAATAGCAGCAAGTGTACCTTTCTGAGTTGCATTTGCTGTATATGTATCAACCTGTGAAGATGCATCATTTGCATTCAAACGCATCCAGTTCTTGAATTCATTATTCTTTGTATCAATCTGAGCAACCGGTGTCTTAAGTAATGGTGTTGTTTCTGACATAGCCCAGTTAGCAGAATGGATAGCAAAGCGTCGGAACTGGTGGTGAGGTGAAGAACCCATGAGAAGAGTAACATCTTCTTCAAACTGTGTTCCAGAATTACCAAGACCGAGAGCGATCTTGAATCCCTGAGTTGTATCAAATGTGTTAGCATCAAAATCAGAAGAAACTGTGAGACGTGTATTTTTAGATACATCTTCAAGTTTATTATCCTGGTAGAATGCAAATACACGAAGATCGATCATGTCTGCAAGAATTCCAGACTGGAGTCGTTCCTTCTTAATGAATGGTACAGGAATAAGTGAGTGTACATCTGTGTAAACATCTTCAACAACTTTAACGTGACGTGTAGCATCAAGTGATGCATATGCAGCACGTTCTTCATCAGTTGCAGCATCAATATTTACATCTTCTGTATAATACTTTGCAGTAATATCAAACTCATTTCCAACAGTGTTTGTATCAGCATCAACCGGTAATGTAATTACAAGTCTTGATGATGCAAGATCGCTGTTAATAAGTTTCTTATCACCATTTGCAAAGATTGCAGATACCCAAATTTCAAGAGCACTAAGAGACTGACCTCTATAAATGTATGAAACTGGTCTCTGTTCACCTGTAGATGGATCTGTATCCATTGTATCCTGTGAAGTTGTAATTTCAATGCGTGTGCAATTATACTCCGGTGTAAGTGCAAAGTTGAGAGAATCAACTTCAACAACCTGTGCTGGTACAGACGATACCAATACACGATCAGAGTTGTACATTTCGATATAATAAGGTTTTCCTTCAATTACACTTGAAGGTGTATGAAGTGTACCTACAGTTGCAGTTCCTGTATAAGCCGAGTTAGCTGAACTTGTGTCATGTGTAACATCAACAAGGCTGTTTTCAACAGAACCATTATTAAGGTTACCTGTCATGTATTCCAAATTTCCAGTTTCAGGATTTGTACCACGAATTGCATAGTAACGCACATTTACACTAAGTTTCAAAGCTTCGTCAAGACGAATTTTGTTACCTTTTTTGTAAATAGTATAAACTTCAGCATTGTTAACATATGCCAACGCAGACTGAAGAATACCAGCATCGTCAAGTTCCTGAAGTTTTGCCATTGTGTCAGCAGCCTTCGAATGAAGTTTACCATCTGCTCCCATTACGTAGAAAGTTCCACTTTCTACATCAATGACGATTTCGCCAGGCTGAGCTTTATCAGCATTTTCAAGAAGCAATGCTTTAAATATGAATCTATGCTTATCAGCATTTTCAGTATATTCATTCTCATCACTCATGTTATTTATCCTCGTCGTTTAAATTTTCATTTGAATCAAGTATAACGTCATCATCCATGTCATCATACTCGATATTTGAATCAAACTCATTTACTTCATTAGGATATAAATACTTATAAAGTAATGGGTCTGCATATTGTGCAAGTGTATTATTAGAATCCATAATAATATTATGGTTCTTAAATACATTGTATACCAGAGCAATAATTTCGAGATCGGTTCTGTAATGAATATTTGGATCAAACATAAAGTCTTCACTAATATCATTATCGGAATTAGCATCAAGTTCAACTCTGTGAGTTTCACGAATTGTATTCGGAACTAAAATAGCATATTCTGCCACTTCAACAGATTTATTCTTGTTTGCATCAAAAATCTTATTGATAAGATTTTGATCTCTATTATAATCTCTAGTAATTCTATCAAGGAACGTATCAAATCTTTGTTGAGGTGTATAATTCGGATTTACTCCATTTTCAGGTTCTCCAAAAATCTCTTCAAAGAGTTGATCAAGTTCATTTGATATTGGTGTATCTGTAGTTTCATCATACAAAACGTCTCTACAGAATTGCCTAATATATGAATCAAAATCACAACGGTCAGTATTAAATGCGTCAATATATGGTTTAAAATCAGACAAATCTTTAGATAATCTTGAAACCAGAACCACATTTTTAAATGGTAATTGTTTCTTAATTCTTACTAATCTATCTGTATATACAACCACATCATCTTCAGTTAATTTTTCATCATTAACATACAAATCAAAATATTCCATATCAAATGGAATATCAAGTTTGTCAAAGAAAATGAAACCGTAATGATTTTTGTTAGGTGGAATTTCACCATAAGCTGCATAGAATTTATTTTCTACACCGCTTATTTCAACTTCAATAGTATCTTCAAGAGTAACTGTACGTCTGAAGATAATTTGTGATGAAGTTAATGAAGAATAATCTTCAGGGGTCATATATGTATAATCTAATTCTGGCACAAGTATTTTTCCATTAAGGAAAACTTTTATTAAATATTTTCCTGTAACAAATGGAATAACTTCGCCATTATAAACATGATTTAATACAATTCTGAATTGTGAATTGTAATCACCAGTTTGTGACAATTTATACATTACTGACTCATGGAACTTTGGATTAATAATAATCACAACGTCATTATTATTAATAGATGAACCATATGGTATTTCTATATATAATTCGTCTTTACCAGTAACTTGATCATACTCTTTAGTAAGAATATAATCAGAATTGTTTGGTTTTACAAAATCATAATATATACTACCACCAGGTATATCTACAAAGTAGTGTGTTCTATCATTTTCTTTATCCAGAATCTGTTTAAACACACGAAGTTCATCAAGATCATAATCGGCAAGATCACCATCTACACCGACAATACTTGAAACTTTTACTTTATGTCCTTTTAAAGAAGTTCCAGTTGAGAATCTTATATATGGAATTGGAAGATTCTTTGTTGGATAGTTATACAAACGCACACTATCAACTTTATTACGTCCGCTAGAGAATTCACTAATAGGAATCTGAATATTATCTGAATCCCATTGCGAATGATAAACCAATTCATTGTCAGGAATTTTATTATCGTTCACAAAAACTTCAAGAAGACGAGTTGAACGATTATGTTCATCTTGTGAATCTACATCAAGATTAATAGTAACCATTTCACCAGGTTTTGAAATACCATTTCGCTGAACCGTATAGTTTTCTTCTTCGACACCATAAAACTTTAAAAGATTTTTCAGATAGTGAGGATTTTCACGAATCATTAATTCAGCACGTTGTTCATTTGACATAGCATGAATTTCACCTTTATCAAATAAATACTCGTTTACTGGTGGGAAATGGAGATTTGCAAAAGATATAAACTCTGGATTTATTTTTGGATCTGTTTCAGTTTCATCATCTGCAAGCGATTTAAGAATTCCTTGTTCATCAGACCATTTTTCATATTCCATGAAGTCATTCATGTATTCAGCAAACGCATGAGCTTCTACATTATTATCTGTAATAACAATTTCAGTAGTTACATTTTCATCATAATTGATAGAACCTGTATACTGAATATGTCTATGCGATTTTTGTGATAAATGACATGGAGATACTCTCAAGCCATTTATGTAAATATCACACATATTTACAAATATAGAAGTTTCTGTTAGTACTGGAGCATTTTTTGGAACGTATAAAAATAGTTTATTATCGTTACTTAGATAATGCTCGGAATGCTTTGCAATCTGATGTTTATTACACATTACTTCTACATCATATGAATCATTAACTATGTAACCTTCTTTAAATGTAATATCAAAAGAATTTGGTCCTGGAGTAATAGTGTAATCAGATTTAGAAACAAAAAATCCATTAACCCAAACATTAGTCTGAGTTTGTGAAATATTTGTAATTGAAGTTGGGATCTCTCTGACGTGAGATCCGTGACAATCTGTTTTGTAGAATTCGTTATATCCTTTATCAGAATAATCTCTAGTAACACAAACGATATCATTTAATGTTACTTTAGAAAAATATTTCTGAGGAATGAATATGTCGGTTCCAGATTGTGAAGCATATACATATATGTCTCTATCGGGAACTTTTATACCGTTTACGAATACTACTAAACTTCGTCGTTTAAGAGTACCTCTTTGATACAACGTTTGTACTTCCGGTTCAACTCTATTGTATGCTTCGTTAGTATCATACAACTTAAGTTTAGCAGGAAATTGAAACAGATACTGATTAGATGGTACAGTTATCAACTTTCCAGAAATAGATTCTGTTCTGTTACCAGTAGGTACAGAAAAGTTTTCAACTATATCATCATAACTAACACCAAATTTATAAAATTCCATAAGATTTGTACTTTCTACAATTCTTTTGGTTTCTATATAATTCAGTGTATTCTGTTCCATGTATCTAAGAGCTTTATCAGTTAAAATAGATGAACTCATTTTAAGCTCCTATTTATAAATTAAAGAGACATACTTGATGAAATCATCATATTCGTTCTTGACAAGAGATGTTACAGCAATGTCTTTAGTCAATCCAGCACTAAGATATACTGAAAACATCATCATTACAAAGAATGGTAAAAAATCAATTGCTGGTACAGAATTACCATTAAAGATTTTACCGAATCCAGAAACGAATTTCAAATCATCAACATTGTTAAGATTTTTTACGGTTGAATTTATCAACGAAATGAAATCTTTAAAGTCTTTAAACTCTTTAACTTTAGCAGTTACAAGATCAATTGTTTTAACAGCATTGTTTTTATCAACAATACTAGGAATTGATTTTGCAATATCTACAGAATATTTTGAATTAGCAAAATATGATGAAAAGAAATATGCTGCAATAGCATGAATCTGATCAATTGCTTCAAATGTAGAGTCTGCTGAGTATTCGATTTTAAGAACTCTAAAAATCATTTTCGCATACATATCAGCACACAATTTTACAATCTGAACGTTCGATGAAAATTTAGTTTCATCTAAAGCCCAACGTCTATAAAACCATGCTGTACACATTAATGCCATCAACAAATTGTCATTAATTGTGATATTTTTTATTTCTCCAAAATTATCTTTTTCAACAGATGCATATGGAGTAATATTTATTTGGGCTACAATTTTGTGTTTATCATCTTTTCTAAGTACAACTGGAATTGATGATGGGAATACAAAATCGTCGTCTGTTAGGTATACTTCAATTGCTCCATCATTAAAATCTGTTAATACAGATTTCTTCACAGGAATACTAACATTCTTTTCGATTTCGAATGTATGCATATCCATTACATTTTTGGGTATTTTTATCTTGTGAAGAGCTATTTCAGAAGCTCGCTTGATAAGATGAAATTGTTTATCAAACAAAGAGAAGGTATACGTATTGCTATACAAACGCATAAGTACCTCCAAAATTTCGTTATGTTAATAGATTGTTCCTACATATAATAGATGATAAACCACGTTTTAAATCGATGATTTCAGCATTTTTAAGACAAAAAATAACTCTCGGAGTCAATGACTCCGAGATAGTTTTATATACAGTTTCCAGTAATAATAAACGCTTTTGTCGGTTTATCAAACACTGGTCCACATACAGACGAACCAGTAACTAGCACTGGAAGTATTCCTTCGTAGATGTCTTTATAATATTCTTTAGGAATTGTAAAATGCAATCCAGAATCTATATAAAGCATCTTTTTAGTATCTTCAAAATTGAATACTGTTGTAAGGTTTTCCACATACTTTTCAACAACCTTAGGATTTTCAGCATAATTTAATGCAGAGCATCCATAATAATGATCGTTAACCTGAACTAAAGGGATATCATAGTTAAGTAATAGCGGAATTGCATAACCAGGAATTAATGTAGTTGTAGGAGCAACTTTACCACCGTACTTAACTCGATATTTAGTTTTACTAGTTGGATCAATTATTACTAATAGATGTGCTCCTCTAAGAGCATCTGCAATAATTCTACCGTTTTTATCTTTTGTTTGTTGCCTTGTATATGATTCAACCAAATACTGAGCATCAATTATAATTGAATTATCATTATTCATTATGAATCCTCATCATCATCGATATCAAAATCATCATCAAACTCATCATACATTGTATCATCTTCGTCAAACGATTCGTCATCATACGGTTCAGGATTTATTATTTCATCATCAAGAATAATATCGTTCAGTAATGAATCAACATTCGCTTTTTGCTGAGATATAAACTGATCGTATGATTGTTTTGATAAAATCTGTTTGGCAATTTCACACGTATTCATTACAATAGAATTCAGCATCAATATAGTGTTTGGTGTTTCTGCTGGATATTCATTAATAGTGGATACTTGTGATTGTATGTTTGCAAGTTTTTGATAGATTTGTTGATTTGGTGTGTGGTCAAGATTAGACATATCTAATGTCTCCTTTTATGCTACAGTATTGTGTTGAGCATACCAAACGTCACGAGCACGAAGCATCTCTGGTGTACAAATAGTAAAGTTATCATTTGGATCATTCCAGGTATCATCTTCATCTGTATCATCATTACAGAATGAATATAATCCAACAAGCTGATCTTTGATCAAATTAACCTTTCTATTAAATTTACCAGTTGCAACTGAAATTACCATTGTTTCTGGAGAGAAGAACTCCTCAAATTTATCTGCAAACCCTGTTTCCAACATAGGAACATCATTCAATGTATCACCATCGAAATCTGCGTTTCCAAGAGGGCACACATTAAGACAAATTTGTTCGGTAAGATCTTTTGGATCTTTATTAATTCCAGTTAATTTAAGACATAGTGTAGAACCATACGCAATTGTAGGGTTACGATTTGAATAATGTCTCAAACCGTTATGTGTACGTTTAATCAGAATGTCTATAATATTCATAATACTAGGATCTTGTGTTTGTATAAGTGTATACCAACGATCCTGTAATTCGTTCATCGTAACATTGTATAACTTTTTATAAATATTCATGATATGAAATTTATAAAATTCAACGAATGTATAATACGGAATTACAATACTATCCATCTGAACAGAATGTGTATTCGGTATCAATACGTGACGAGCAGAGAAATTGATTCGCGAACCAAGAATAAATGAACGGATAGCATGTTTCTTTCCGTTAATTTTCTGTTTGGTTATTTCTTCATTCAATTCATTAAACTTTTTCTGAAGTTCATACAATACTGAAAGGTTTGTATATGTAAACTCATCATCATTATTGCTATTGATGTAAGCTACATTTGTAACCATATCAGAATAATACTTATTCAAAGGATCATAATTGAATGTGGTGTTACCAATCAAAACTACTGGTCTTAATAAAAGACTCATTACTGGAATATAAGATGTAAAGATTTTATCTTTGTTATCCATTACAAACTTAATTTCCATAGTCTTCTTTTTATCACCAATATTCTGAATGATTTCATCGAATCTATTTCTAAACTCTATCATTCCAATGTTTGCATATGGATTTTTAGCATTATCAATTTCGTTACGAATAATCGCACCATGTTTGTCGAGTTTTCTATCGAACCTTATAATTTCATCAAGACGTTTAGGTTTAAGAATAATTTCCAAAAATTGATACATCTTTGGATTGATTACACAATAAGGTTCTTTTAATGGCATCCATCCACAACGTTCAAGTTCATCATCATTAAATTTGACGATTGTGTGACAATGAGGGCACATAGTTCCTGCTTTAAATTTACCAATTGTCTCACCACATTCACACTTGTAACGTTTCTGGATTTCAGTAATATCAGTGATATCGCCACCATACAACGAAGAATAAATTCCACGAGGATTTCGTATCAATTCTTTCTTCGTTACTGGAGTTGGAGTATCAATAATAAACCCTAATCCAGATTTCATGTCTTCTTCGAAAGCTTGATTTAAATTGATTATCTCGTCTTTCATTTTAACCCGCCTTTTTATTTTAATTCTACTTACTCATATTATATATTTTCGAAAATGGTTTCGACAAATAATATAGTTATTAAGGTGTTTACGTCAAAATAAAAAAATAAATCCGGCTGGAATTTCCAGCCGGATCCTTATTATTTATCAGTTAATAAGTTTAGATTTGGGATATACTGTGGACAATTTCCATCAGTATTCTTTTTCTGTTCAGATTTTTTGCATTTTTTAGACCCTTTAGCATTTTTATGTTCACATTGAGCACAAAATCCCCATGTTGAACTCAATACTCCAGAGCAAATATCCGCACATCTTGTGATAGATTTATATGAATCATCATTGAAATCTTCTGCTGAACTAGATCTGGTAAATATTATCATACCAATTGTAATATCAGTAATTGCATCATTTAAAATTTTAGCAATAAATTTACCATCACCATTTTCGTTCATCAGTGTTTTTATTGGATCTACTATTTCATCAATATTCATATTGACAATATTAGATTCTTCTAAAACCATAGGTTTCAATATTTGATAAAATAATCTAATATCAACAGAATTATATCCCAGCGTACTTTGAGCAACTCCAGGAGCAGTTGCTTCATGTGTTAATCTCAAGTGTTCAAACGATATACCACTTTTAGAAGTGATACCATTATGAAATTGAAATAACAATGCTCGATCCAAGTTATTGTCTTGTACCGCATCCGAAAGTACATCATTCAAAACTTTATCGAGACGAATACGTTTTTTGATATCATCTGTTTTAACTTTATTTGTGGTATTTTTTTCTGAACGAATAATGTCGGTTATTGTATTTGACAATACGTCTTTTACTTTTTTAACAATATCAACAATTGTAGCAATTACCAAAACGAATACTAATACAGTTAAAAAAATACCCATTATTTTAGCCAAAACAGGATTATCAGAATTAGCTAAACTTGTCAGGTGATTAAGCAATTCTGAAGTATCCATATTTTAATGCCTCCGAATAATGTTGAAGTTTCAGTATTGTTTTATAGTAAATATATAAAAATAAAAACATCTGGAGAGCCAATGGCTCTCCAGATTTTATTGGTTAATTATTTGGTTAGTTAGGAATATATCCACCAGGCTGATTAGCTCCACTTGGGAAAGCTCCACCAGCTACCATTCCAGGATTATACTGAGGTGTACCACCAAACTGGTTTCCACCCATCATAGGATAAGGTGTCATACCAGGCATCCCCATTCCAGGTCCCATAGGATATCCCATTGGAGTCTGCTGGAGATAAGGATTTACAGGCTGCTGACCTTTTCCACCTTTCTGGTTAGGGGTAACTCCCTGCTGAACCATGTATGGCTGTCCACCAAAACCCATCATAGGATTTCCGAATGGATTTCCACCCATAGGGTATCCCATACCAGGCTGAGCATATCCACCAAACTGTGGTCTACCAAATCCACCGCCAAACTGGTTTCCACCCCACTGAGGACGTCCACCAAACTGGTTATTGAATCCGCCACCAAAACCACTGAACTGATTTCCACCAAATCCATTCTGGTTCCAACCATTTCCATAGTTCATATTTGGCTGCTGATTCTGCTGTGGATTACCATTCTGATTCTGCTGCTGTTTCATCATTTCATCATATGTCATATTCTGACTTGATGCATACTGATGTGCCTGATAATCGTTAAAGATAGACATTGAAGCATTATCAATGAATACCAAACGAATAGTACCAGCATTGAGAACCTGGACAAATCCTGCTGCGCGTTTATATTCTTCAAAGAGACCCTGAGATTTAGGATCTGTAAGATCTTTAGGGAACTTACTGTCTTTTTCATATTCAGGATACATTGCTTTGAATACACTGAGTGTGAGGAAACTTGGACTGATGCGGACAAGTTTTCCACCAACGGAATTTGCGTTGCGGTTTACATAAGCTGTAAGTGCATGATAGTTTGTTCCCATACCATATCCATACTGGTTAGCTGGAGCAAAGTACTTGAACAAGTTTTCGCGCATATTTGGAGTAATCTTTGAAATGTCAAGATCAAGCTGAATTCCATAACCCATTGCTTTGAGTTTCATGAGAACGTACTTAATCCAGTTATCAACGATTACGTTTCCAATTTCAACGATTTCAGTAATATGAGCAATTGGGAACTTTGCGTTTGGAACCATTGGATTTGATTCGTTTGTAATGAAGTAACGTACACCAGCAATGTAACGAGTACGAGGCTGCTGATACTGATTTACTCCGAATCCACCATTGCTTCCGAATGCCATTCCAAATCCGCCACCGAACTGTCCGCCGAATCCGCCGCCAAATCCATTCTGGTTAAATGCATTCCACTGTGCTGAAGTATTTGTTACAGAAATTGCAGCAAATTTGTCTCCAGGTACTTTCATTGCAGATGCATTATTTGCAGCGAAGAATTCTTTAATCTGTGCAGCAACATCGCGTGCATACTGTGGGTTACCATAAGCCTTTTCAAGCTCTTCAGTATCTGTTACGTTAAATCCATTTCTTGAATTCAAGAACTGATCTTCAGTAACATGTGGTGTTGTGTCAGGGAATGCAACCTTTGTGATCAAGTAAGCTACCTGAGGGAAGTTGTATTCAAGATCATCATCATAAATTACGAGATAACCTTCATCCTTCTTGTTAGGATCCTGAATATTGAACTGCTGTGCAGCAAACTGAGTGATTCTTGAACCAGTCATTCCAAAACTGTATGGATTTACAATACGGTTTGGAAGTACATATGATGGGCTATTTGGATTTGCAAGTCCTGTAACCCACATTACGTGTGCCTTACCAATTGTGATAAGATATGATGCGGTTTCTGAATCCCAGTCTACATCAACCTTTGCATTAATTGCAGGATTAGATGCAAGGTTATTCAAGAATGAACCAAGTTTAGTTGTACCAAACTGACTCTTCTGACCAATAGCAGCATCGAGAAGATCAAAGTTAAGAATAAGATCATTATTTACACGATACTGATTGTTTGGATTCTGGTTTCCACCATTCTGATTATTCGGATGACCACCGAAACCAAAGTTTCCACCATTTCCGTTCTGGTTGTTATTCATCTGCGCAGATGAACGACGAGCATTATTGTTATTGCCCGGATTTGATCCCATAGGTTTAACGTGCACTGCTACCTTTGGGCTTGCAATTCTTGTGCCTCCATTATTGGCGTCGAATGCATTGTTTACAGGGGTTGCTCCTCCTACTGGAGTTTTCTCTGTAGTTGTTTCTGGAGCTGCTGCTCCTGTCTGTTCTTTTGGAGTTACCATATTTTCTCCGTGTAAAATTGTCGTAAAATTTTACGTAATAATTTTTTATTTATTGCTCTAACTGCAATTACATACTATCCCTAGTATATCCGATGTTACGACCATCAGACTTATGGATAAATTTACCTGTGGTTTCCCACAGGTTATTTTTGTATTTCTACAAACAATCCCAATCAATATCAATGTCATCATCTACAAATGAATTTGATTGACTTCGATCGGGGATCGTCTTATTTATAATATCTTCTTGAATATTGGTTTGACCTACAGAATCTGCTAAAGTTTCAGCAGGTTGCATGTTACCAAAATCAAGAGGATGTCTCATCTGATACT
>JAEEGL013608486.1_pt1 | contig 13735 bp, 10 predicted proteins | sample 9134231 | NCBI WGS metagenome assembly JAEEGL01 (sample SAMN16246548, study PRJNA631951) | gut metagenome | biome: gut microbiome; feature: rumen; material: fiber-attached | host: Bos | place: Iran: Karaj | collected 2018-10 | reverse complement strand
ATATTACAAGGTTGCAGGTGAGATTGCCAGATATATAAATGAGAATCTCTGAAATTAACAGCGATAATTATTGAGGGAGTTTGAATGGATCAGGAATCTATTTCGTATTATTCTTCAAGGATAGAAGAACTAATCGATGGAATCGACAAAGGAGACTTCAATCGGGACGTCATTTCAGATAACTACAAATGGATGCACGTGATGGCACTTTTTTTGTTAAAGGACTCTCTTGATGGCGGAGATGATCTTTTTAAGTGGATTTATGATACTGTGACTGATGCAGCGATTAGGAGAGTCCGGGACAAGTATAACAGTGGTGAAAAAATCACGATCGTTTTCCAGAGCTATTCAGCAGCGCAATGGCCTGCAGAGGGTGTATATAGACTCTTTGATTCCATTGATTCTTTTGATGCTAAGATTCTTGTAACACCACTCGACGACAGAAATGATGACAGCTGCAGGGATTCATATACAAAAACTTTGGATTGGTTTAAAAATGGTGAATACAATGTATTGGAAGGTATAGATCCGTTAACAGGAAAAGCCAGAGGCTGGGAAGATTTTGGCGATTATCCGGATATTGTATTCCAATTATCGTCCTGGTTCAGCAGTACACCTACATCCCTATGGTTTTCATCGCTTCCGGTTCATTGTCTGCTGGCATATATTCCATATGGATTGCAATTTGCAGAGAACCAGAATGGGACGTTTGCAGTAAAAGCTGTATACAATAAAGAAATATTCAATCTTGTATGGAGGATTTATTGCGATTCCAGTTCTAGTCTGGAAGGATACAGAAATAATCAGTTTCTTAGAGGGAAGAATGCTGTTTTCTCTGGTTATTCTAAGATGGATTGCTTTTATGAAGAAAAGAAATGGTCTGATAATCAGATAAAGAAGCTGTGGAAAATTCCTGAGAGCAAGCAAATTGACGAGGTGAAGCGGGTAATTGTAGCTCCACATTACAGCGTGCTGCCTAAGGGGTGGCTATTGTTTTCTACATTTAGGGAAAATGCATGGTTTACGCTGTATTTAGCCAAAAAATTTAGAGATAAGGTCAGTTTTGTTTTTAAGCCTCATCCCAATTTGCGTGACAGAGCTGTCGCCAGCGGAATGTTTAAAGACTTTGAGAGTTATGATAAGTATCTCTCTGAATGGAATTCTCTTCCAAATGCCAAGGTTGTGGAAGAGGCGTCTTATCTTGAGTTTTTTGCGACGTCAGATGCCATGATGACGGACAGCGTATCATTTCTGGGCGAGTATCTTTATGTCAACAAACCGTTGCTTCTTCTTACAAGGCCCGAACAAGGATTCCTGGAGCTTGGCAAGAAGATAACTGACTCTTATTACAAAGCTCCGGGAACAGATTATGAAAGAATTGAAGAGTTCCTTGAAAGTGTGGTTATTGATGGTAATGACACCATGGAAAATCTCAGAAAAGACGTCTTCGCCAGGGAGCTGGATTATGTGGCGGTTAACGGATGCAGTGCAAGCCGTTTTATCTGTGACGATATTATGAATTTGCTGGAATCGTAATTATTGGGCTCTCAGTTCCATAATGTACTGATTCCGGTATTCATCTCAAGCTTGTTTTCCATAAATCCGGTATCTGAAGGATTGCCTGAATAGTAACCGATGGCATCCATAATGCTTGCACTTACATGTCCCGAATTTCCAAATACTTTGTTTTTCCATTCTGAAGGGTTTATTTCGTTTAGTTCGCCGTTTAAAAATTTTTCAACAGTTTCACGGAGTTCAACCTTTTTCCTTCGATAAACCCAATCAGTTGGAACGATGGCTTTTCTGGCGGGAACCATATCAGGAATCATCCAATCGGTAATCGCTACGCTTGGGATTTCATAAAGAAGTGCTTCTGTCATTACACTGGATTCATCGGAAACAACCAGGTCGCATAATTGAACGGCCTTTAAAAACTCTGTATCGGGGTCAAGATAATAGAGATTATCAAATTTACCCTCATGCTCGCGCCTCATTTTATCAATATTTTCTATTACAAATTGAAAAGCCTCATTGCTCCTGAAGGATTTTTTGTTTTGTTTGATAAGCAGATTGACAGGTAATGAGTGTAGCGCAAGGATAAAATCATCTTCCTTGTCATCATATTCCCATGATGGAGCATACATAATGGTTTTATCGTATTTCATCTCAATATGCGGTTTTTGAGATGAATCTGTTGTGCTTAGGATATTGTATTGGTCAGTTTTTGGAAAACCAAGTGTAAATACACCATATCTTGGACGAGCGCAGGAGAGTATGGCATTTTGTTTCCACAAATCTCCCCAAAATTCACCTGGTAGTATTCCCAGGTCATAATTGTTCCAACTTTCGGTTTGCCAGTAGAGAGGCCATACATCACACCCCTGTGTCATATCGTGAAGAAGAATTACAGAGAATTCAGAGTTTTCGGGGAAATTAGTGTGAGAACAATAAATGCCAATTACAGCTTTTTCTGTAATGTTCATGGTGGATTTGCAAACATATCCTCTCTTTGATGCTTCGTCAACAAGAGGGGAAAGAAGATCAAGTTCACTTTGATTTTGATAAAAGAAGGTGATCTCTTTTGGGAGAAATTTGATTTGATAATTCAAATATCTGCTTTGCAATTCGTTGATTTGATTATCAGTGATACTGATTTCGCGTGCCAGGAATGCTCTCAGATATTCAAAAAAGGCTGGATAATAGTGCCGTGCATTATTTCTAATTGATAGATGCTTATAGACATATGTAACATCAAGGTAACGAAGTTGAGCGCCAAGCATTAAATAGTGATAGAAAGCAGTTACTCTGATTTCTGGAGCAATTCTGTCAATCGGAATAAAAGGAAGAATTCTTTTGGCATAGGAAGAAGGAACTGTTGCACAGGAAATATCTCCATATAAGCACAGATCATTTAATACGCAATCCTGAAGCAGTGAACGGCCGCTGATGGTTTTTCCCGGAAAATAGGCATGGTACTGAGAATATACATTAAGAATCATATTACCGTTGTCATCATAGAATTCTCTGGGAGATACAACCATGTCTGTGCCGGGATTTGACAGAAATTCTGAAATGGAAGCAATAAGTTTACCTGTCTCATATACATGCTCAGGTTCAACAAAGCTTATATAGTCGCATCCGGAATCTGATATAAAAGATATAAGATCAGGATAATCATCCGGGGAGTCTATGCTCACAACTTCTAAATTACCATAGTTTTCCTGACTGACATAATCATCAATTTCTTCAGGGGAGCAGCATAGAAATACTAACAATACAGATGGCAGTTGATTTGAGCTGATGGCATTGTCAAACATAAGTGCTCCTTTCTAATGACGAAGAGTTTGCTTGTGGTGTTTGATTTCACAGATTTATTGTAACATTTTTTTGAATATTATTAAAAAAATATACTATTGTTTAGGAAATTTCATAGAGGTTTGCTGCGTATGACAGAGTTAAAGGGCTTGGATTATCCAGATGGATATTTCAAAAACGAAGAGAGATGTGGTTTCCTGATAACCGGGATGATGAAAAGGCTATGGGCAACACAGATGGATATTATGTCATGGATAGATGAAGTGTGTAATAAATATGGCATACATTACATTATGTGTTATGGATCAATGCTTGGGACCGTAAGACATGGTGGTTTTATCCCATGGGATGATGATCTGGACATAGGAATGCTGAGAAGCGATTACTCAAGATTCATGGAGGCTGTGGCTGTGGAAATTCCTCCGTATTTATCTGTTAAATCACTTCAACCAGGGGCTATAGCGCCAAAGGAGATGATTTTTAATATTGGTAATGGGAGATATCTTGATACCTCTCCTGAGTTCCTAGAACGATTTCATGGATGCCCTTATTCAACAGGAGTAGACATATTTATATATGACAAAGTACCGGAAGATTCTGAGCAATATGCATATCAGGATAGATTGATACGGATGCTTGACAGGTTACTGATGCTTCAATGGGAAGTAGATGATGACAGCATTACTGATGAGAGATTGAAGGAATATGAAGCGGTAAAGACGGCACTGGAAGCAGATCTTGACTTTACCTTTTCAGAGGCAGAAGCTAAGACGATTCAGATTCTCAGACTTCTTGATATTGCATGTGGCTTATGTGAGGACTGCGACACAAAGCATGTAGAGAACAGAGAATATGCATTATATAAAGGAAATATGAATTTCCGGGAAGAGTATTTTATCGATACAATTTTAATGCCGTTTGAAGGGGTTATGAAAGTTCCGATACCAAGAGACTATGACATAATTCTGAGAAATTTATATGGGGACTACAAAGAATATAAGAGATTTACATCCAGTCATGATTATCCTATTTATCATAATCAAAGAGAAGAACTGTATCGGCAATATAATAAGAGAGGATGGAAGATTCCGGAAGAATTTTTGGAATATGATAAGGATGGCAAACTGATTTCGAATCCCGTTGATTTTGCATAATAGTTTATACTTATGTAGCTGCAGTTTAGTAAGATTTGAGAATGAGGATTACAAATGATATTCCCTAATACTTTTTTTTATGAGGAAGTAAGAGATGGATTTACAATTGCTCCAATGATGAAAAGGGCATGGGCAGCAGAACTAGAGGTTCTTGAGGTTGTTAAGAAAGTGTGTGCTGAGAATGATATAAAGTGGTATGCGTTCTATGGAACATTACTCGGTACAATCAGACATAAGGGGTTTATTCCCTGGGATGATGATATTGATATATGTATGTTACGCGATGATTATATGAGATTTATCAATGTCGCATCTGAGGCATTGCCGGACGGATTTGTGATTCCCGGAATACATGCTAATTCTTCGAGGCTTTGGGAAGTAAGTAAACAACCACAAGGAAGAATAATGGCTGATGAGACGTTTTTCTCTTTACCTAAGTATATGAATTATTTTCATGCTTATCCGTATCCTCGAATAGGTTTGGATATTTTTCCATTGGACAACTTGCCGAGGGACCCTAAGGATCAGCTGGAGCTTGTTCGCAAGATAAATGATCTGCAGTGGATTGCTCAAAAATGGAGTATGCTAAAAGAAAAGAATCAGTTGAATAGCAGGCTGAAGCAGTATGAGACGGATCTTGGAATTACTTTCAATAAGGAAGATGAAATTACATCCAGACATGAGATATTATGTGTATGCGATCAATATGCAAGCTCAGTTCCGCCAAGTGATTCAGATGCAATTGCCAATATTCTTTATATATCTTGGCCCTCTAATAGGGAGAATTTTACAGGATTTTTAGAGATGAAAAAAGAAAGCTTTGGAGAGGGGATGGAGATGCCCTTTGAGAATGGTTCAATGAGAGTTCCGTGCGAACCTGATAAGGTTCTTACATATCTGTATGGGAAGGACTATATGATACCTCAAAAGGGCACTGCCACTCATGAATATCCATTCTATCGTACTCAGGAAGAGGAATTTGCCAGAATGTGGAGAGAAGCCGGCAATCAGAATACGGTGGAGGAATTCTGCGCTAATTGGCAGAAAATAAATGAATTTTAGGTGTCATAATTCAATTGAGTAATCGGTTTCCCTGTTGTTCTATATAATTCCATGATTCCACAGGCATCTCCTATATATTCATCACTCATGATAATTGCGGGCGTTGGAGAAGGGTGTTCATCAAGAATTCCTACGTGATTATCACGATAAAATGAAATGAGATTGTTGTATTCGTTGACTAATCCCGGGCGCAACATTATTATAACGTCCTTTATTGCGGGATATGGACGCCATATGAGCATACAACTGTCTGTACATTTTAAATGCTCTTCAAATATTCCTTTAAGCTTTAAAATGGCACGATGCTCATATGTTAATATTCCTAGAACAGATGTGCAAAGCATTACAGTTTGTATGGCGTTATCAGAATCAGAGCATAAAAACGAATCCCATTCTTGGGGATGATACACATTATGACGGGTGTACTTTTTCAGAATTTCATTTCTGGGATAATTGTCATAACTTATTCTCTTAGACCAGTATTCAATAAGATCAGGGTTTCCTCCAGCGAGATAATGTAGATATAGTTTTTTTTGATTTTGGGATTGAACTATTAATTTGTCTACGCAGTTACGTATAGCAGGACAGATAAATAGTATTTTTATACTGTCCAAATAAGGCTCATTGTCAAAAGGAATCTCTTCTGTGCACATATATGGTACATAAACGAGCTGATTGGTATATTTCTTCAAAGCACTGGCGTGAAAAGCAGGATGTACACAGAATCCCCAATTACTAGCATCCTGTACATTCTGTGTATATATTATGTCGGGGCGATTCAATTTCAGACTATAGGCATTGATGTCGGTGATCGGAACATTATCCGGGTAGCCTGAAAGTGAGTATTGAGCATCAGACAGATTGCCTTGACGATCTCTTTTGTATGTTGGCATAGGTATAACTGTGACTTCATTTTCCGGATTGGAAACAGCTGCATCCCATAATGTTTCAAGGCCATCCCACATTTGAGGGGACAATGATAGAAAAACAATTTTTCTCATTTAAAAAACATCTCCCATCTGCCCAAGTTTACTGTAAAACAGAATTCGTTTGTCCTGTGATTTATAAAAGGGATAATCGTGCCATGCAACGCCGCGTACTGGAGTCATATAATCCTCTCCATAAAGTGATGCAAGCACATCATCATATCCTTCAGGGACCGGTACCTGTATCATTTCAAAATCCATATATTTGGTGTGTGCATAGTCAAGAATTTTTTGTTTATTATGAAAACCGCATACGGCACATCGGGAATAGTGAGTGACTTCTGTTGCTTCCTCTTCGTAAGTCATCATTGCTATTGCGTCTGAAAGCTTCCATATGGATGATTTTAGATGATCATCACGTTCTATTTTTGTGTTTAGGATATTTTCTAATTGAGACAAATAGCCTTCAAATTCTCCGGTTGCTTTATAGTAATCAAAATTAAATGCGAGATCGTATGCTGAAATATACAAATTGCTGATAAGACTCAGCTGTTCAGCGTCATTCGGAACATAGTCCAGTGGGAAAATATCTATTCCAATAATATACTGACAGCCATGTTGCATTTTAGTAATTTCTTCATCTTGTTTACTGTTTCCGAGATCAAGATGATGTCTGTTGGCTATCATTATTTTTGGCTGATCATATTCGTCTGTAATGTAGAAACTGGAGATTTTGTAGTATTGTGGCAGCTCATCCTTAAGTATCGCGGGAAATGACATATAGTCTTTCCTTAACATGCAAAGGTCAATATCATCATCCCATGGAACATAACCTTTATGCCTGACTGCACCAAGAAGAGTTCCGTAGTCAGCCCAAATGGGAAGGTTGTGCTTTTGTGCAATGCTTATAATTGAGTCAAGCATCTCGAGCTGTATCGACCACGCTTTTTTCATGGTTTCGGGTATGGTAAATCCAAGTCGTATTTCTTCTTTAAAAAAGTCTTCTGAAATGTTAAGCATATGATCACCCACGTCAATCAAAACCTACTTTCTATTATAGCATGCTGTTTGTGTTATTATGGATATATTAGAACCTTTAACCGATATTTACAAATGACCATTATGCGGAGATGGCTATAATGAATAGTCTTAATGATTTGTTTTTTGAACCGGATTTCTATTGCGATGAGATAAGAGAAGGCTTCTATGTGTCAGAAACAATGAAGCATTATTGGGCAGCTCAACTCAAAGTTCTTACGGAAATCGATAGAATATGCAGGAAGCATGGATACAACTGGTTCGCAGACAGCGGCACACTGCTCGGATGTGTACGTCACAAAGGATATATTCCCTGGGATGATGACCTTGATATCGCCATGCGTAGAAACGAGATGAATACATTCTTGGAATATGCAAAAGATGAATTACCGGATGGATATGTGATTCTTGAGGCTAATTATACTGAAGGGTATAATCTACCATTTTGCAGAATAACAAATAGTAAAGTGATTAATGCCGGAGCAAAATTTCTGTCCGAAAATCATGGTTGCCCTTTTGTGGCAGGTGTTGATATTTTCCCTTTAGACGATGTATATCAGGACCCCAAAAAAGAGGAGGACAGAGTCAAACGCGGAAAGTATGTATTTGAAACACTTACAGGAATACTGGGAAAGGCATATTCTGATAGCGAGCTTAACAAAAGGATTCAAATGATAGAGAATGAAAACAATATATCCGTAGACTGCACGAAAGATACATACAGAAGTTTGCTGCTTTTGTTTGACAGAATTGCAACAGAAGCCAACGCAGAAGAATCGTCAGAAATAGCAGTAATGTATAGGTGGATTTCGAAAGGCAAATGCAAATTCAGCAGTTCGTACTACGAGAAAGAAATTGAATTGCCTTTTGAGAACACTGTACTCAGGGCACCAGTGAACTACCATGAGGTTTTAACTTCTACTTTTGGTGATTACAAGAAAATTGTCAGGGGATCAGCAGGACATATTTATCCCGTATATAGAGAATTAGAAGAGATATATAGGTCAAAATTTGGCAAGAACCCTACAAGATATTGTTTTCAAAGAGAAAATTATATACCTCCTAAAACGAGAGTTTCAAACAGGGAACAACAGAAAGAAATACTACATCTTATGCTTGGAATTCATGAACAGATAGGTGGACTTTTGGGGAACTGCAATGATGAAGAAATAATGCCTTTTTTTCAGAGTTGTCAAAATGCAGCAGTTTCGGTCGGCACTGCTATTGAGAATAAGTTTGGAACCGGAACGGATACAGTAAAACTTTTAGAAAACTACTGCGAAAAGATATATGTTGCTACCGGAGAATGGAGCGAGGCTATCAAAGTTGATTTAGACAATACAGTTTGGGGGATAGAACAAAGCATCGATAAGCTCTATGATATTGCTCAAAAGGATATCCTGTTTCTGCCATGTAAGGCATCCTGGTGGAATACGATGAAAGATGCTTTCTTGGAAGTAGATGGAGATGAACGCTACAGAGTAGAAGTAATTCCTATACCGTATTTTTATCATGATCATGAAAAGATGCTTGTAGAAAGCAAGATAGATGCCGATAAATTTGAACAGTTGCCGGAATTGAAAGGGAAGATGACGAGTTTTGAGAAATATGAACTTGAGAAAAGGCACCCGGAGATGATAGTCATTCAATATCCATTTGACGGATATAGTGGGATATTGGGGATTTCAAAGTTGCTATATACAGAAAATCTTCTAAAATACACTGATAAACTGGTATATATACCTTTTGCAGCGCCGGATCCACCTGTATCAGAAAATGATGTGGTTTATGATTCTCTGTTGGAGCTTATTGAACAGCCGGCTGTATTTTATTCAGATAGTATTGTAGTAAGCTCTCCAAAACTCAGAGACTGCTATATTAAAAGGCTTGTAGAAATGACGGATGAATCCAATCGAGAGTTCTGGGAAGGCAGAATAACTACCAGACTCACGAACCCCTAAGGTTATTATTGTAAGATTGCTTTCCCGGTGCTTTTAAAAAGTTCCTTAACTCCACATTCATCACCAATATAAGCGTCGCTGAGTATAATGGCGGGGGTGGGTGTAGGCGTCTCGTCAAAAATACCTATATCATTGGTTAAATAGTATTCTAACAGCGCCCTGAAATCGTCAAAGAGTTCGGGGCGTAATTTCATGATACTTTCAGGCAGATACTTGTTTGGACGCCAGATTAGGGCTGTTGAATCCTTCTTTTCCAAATATTCTTCCAGTATCTTTCGGGCTTTTCTAAAGTGAGATCTGTTGAATTCAAGAACACCGAATACTGATGTTGCAAATAATACAGTTTCTTTTCTGCCACCAGAGGCATCGAAAAGATGTCTGTTCCAAATTTGGGGATAAGGAACTGTCTCTTTAGTGTATTTTTTCAAAATACTAATTCTGGGGTAGTCTTCACAGGTTATCTTAGAACTCCATTCAAGGCGTGATGCCTTATCCAAACCTGCAATAAGTGTAAGGTGTACATCTCTTGAGTTCCTAGAGTGTACGATTATCTTATCGACATTTTGTATTCCGCTGGGTGCGAGAAATTTGCTGTAGAAGACTCTTTGTAGACTATTGTAATCCGTCTCTAATTCGGGCAGGCAATTATATGGGATGTAAACCAGGTTATCCGTGAAGGGACGAAGTTCTTTTGTGTAGAAACGCGGATCTACTGTAAAAATGGGATCGTCGCCGTCTTGAACATTTTGGATATAAATCGTATCGGGATGTTCGGCTGCAAGGTCATAATCATCTATACCGCATATCGTGATATTATCAGGATACCCGGAGGTAATATACTCTTTTTCGGTAACAATTTTCTTGTAGCCTACTTGATATGTTGGGATTGGAAGTACTGTAATCAATGTGTCAGGATCAGCATTTTCCTTTTCCCAGATAGTTTCAAACCCTTCCCACATATTGGGATGTAATGGTAAAAAAAGAACTTTCCTCATTTAGACAATATCTCCTAATTGACCGATTTTGTTAAATGCCAATATTGAGCGCTCCTGATTTTTGAAATGAGGATAATCATGGAGGGCAAGATTCTTTTTGGGGGTCATGTAATCTTCGCCATATTCGGCCTTTAATACAGCGTCATAGCCGGTGGGGATGGGCACTTTTGTAAATTCAAAATCAGCATAAGTGATGTTGGAAAATGCCGAAGTCGGACGCATTTTCTTTTCTCCTTTGCGGAGTGGTCCGCCATACCATCCTACATGACGGGCCTCATTTCTTTCAGTCATTGTTGCTATTTTTTCTGCTAGCATCCAGATTGAGTGAGTTATATCTTCATCTCTTTTTATTTTCGTTTTTGTGAAACTTTCAAGTTGGGTCAGGAAGTCTTCAAATTCTCCAGAGGCGATATAAGTATCTTTATTTATTGCCAGATCAAATGCTAATGCATACAGATTGCGTATAAGCTCCCATTTGTTGGGATCTGATGGAATGAAGTCCATGGCAAAAATATCAACCCAGCTGCTGCAGGGGAAACCATATTCAAGTGCTGTGATCTTAGACTCAAGAGGACTATTGCCGATATCTATGTTAGCCCGGTTTGATACGACAGCAGATGGCCTGTTATGTCTTTTGTCCGTATAAAAACTGCTGACAGATCGGTAGGGAGGCAGTTCTTCTTTAAGATAATTGATCAGAGGGACGTAATCTTTTCGCATTACTGATGTATCAATGTCGTCATCCCATGGGACGAAACCATGATGTCTTACAGCACCAAGCAGCGTTCCATAATCAACCCATATCTTTATATTATGTTTGTGCGCAATCTCGAGAATCTCATCAAGAAGAGTGAGCTGGACGGCCCAACTTTTTTTCATAACTTCAGATATATAAAAATCATTTCTGCATTCTTCGAGGAAGAACTCCTTTGGAATAGATAACATAGGATCTCCTTACATATTTATTTATATAAATCATACAAACCTGTTTATCGCTTCATCGCAGGAAATATTGTCCATCCCATGAATATACGCTCCATCAGAGATGTTGGTAACTGATACATCTCCTTTGTACTCTCTAAGCCGTTTCTCTATCCACATTCTGTAACTATCCAGATTTTGCGCAGTCTCCAGTATATCTCCAGTGACCCCTTTAACTCTTTTTGTCTCAGAATCTGTAGCTATGCCTTTTATTTCATCAACACCACTTACGTGCATTTGGTTGTATGTATATGCCATATCACAGCCCATACAGTAAATGTGGGAAGCAGCTGAATTAAGAGCTATGTCTAGTGCAAGTGTGGTAACTGAACCTCCAGTCCTGAAAATAGGCATTCCTTCTTTGGAAGCAGCTTCCTCCGATGGTATAAAATCCTTTTGATATACAATATACTTTTCACCGATAAAATTATTAACTGCCTCATGATATGTTGTTGCCAAAAATAGGAGAGAAGTTTTTTTGTAATCGAATGGCTGATCTAGCTGCTTTTTCATTTCGGGAAGTGGATCACTGATAATTACATAGTTAGGATCAATGCCCTCAGCAAGGAGCTTTTTTGCAGAAGTTCCTACGCAGATAATAGAGCTGTTTTGGGGACGTACTTTAAGGACTTCAATTGATCTGTCTAGCGAAGGGCCTCCGGCAATAATGTAAATAGGCTTACCTTGAAAACGATGAAGAATTGTTCCAATATTGGCAGCTTTAATACGCATGTTTTCATAATAGTTCCTGAATAGCAGATAAGCTTTTTCTCTGGAAGAAACTATTATCATCTGGTAAGTTGCATATACTTGCTTAAGAGAGGTATCCACGATGCCTTTAGTCGAGGTGCTTTTCACCAAGAGCGTTTGATCGTTAATAAATTGTGTAGCTTCGTTGATGAGATTTGTAAATTTGAAGTTTATTCTTTCAGATAATATATATTCTTTTAGGTCAAGATACTTAAAAATTTTAAATAATAATTCTTGATCTGATTCAAATAGGAAGACTTTAGTCGCAATACTAATTGCCATGAATGCAAGAGCTTCATATATCATGCAGCCCCCTGCTAGCGCATACGATATCTTCTCATCTTTTCTGTAATCATAGGCATAAAACAAAGCATCCATATATGGATGAAGAAGGCCTGTAAGATTATATCGATTTTCTCCGTTTATGTATTCAAAAGATACGCTGCCATATGCATTATTACAGCATATTATGTGCTCGTCTTGAGCTCTTTTTTTATAAGAGGTTATATATTTGGCAAGTTCATCCTGTCCGATTGCATTTAGGGCATTGATATTCTCGTCAAAAAAATCTGGTTTCTCTTCATGAGAAATTTCAGACACAGACAACTTTTGTGACAGCCATGGTACTAATTCGCTTTCAATTATATCGGCAATTTTACTCTGATCTCTTCCTTGTTGGGCAATCTTCGTTTCATATAAGATAGGTGTTAATCCTTTTACATAACAGAAAAGTTCATTTTCTGTATATATACTCTCAGCAGATTCAATCAGTTTAGTAAGACCTGTTATTATTCTTCTTACACATAGCCATGCGCTATCTATATAATCAAGTTTTACTGCAACTATACAGTGCTGACACTCCATCAAAAGCTTATAATATGCGATATATATATTTGAACTAGACATTATTGCAACCTTTCTGTGCTTTATATACTTAATAGTGTTTGTTATGAATAGATAGCTATAATACTTAGTATTGGCAGAAGATAACTAAACAATAGAAAGGGGTTATCAAAAAAACATTGGAAAGTATTCACTATATTCATTATATCAGATATAACATTTCTGAACGATGGCTTTTGATCGTGATAACCTATTCCTTTCGTCCGCATTGAAGTGGGGAGTGTTTACCTTATGACTAGTAAGTAAAATCTATGCTGTGAATTGGAATCTTCTCTTTTACTAACAGGTGCTTTATAATCAATATATACATGGAAGAATGCATATTTGGCGAATTATATGCAGTATTACGTGATTTATGATAAAAATAAGAAAGGAAAGTATGATGTTTATTAATCATACAAGGGAAAGATGAAAGCACTTATTCTTAATTCTGGTTTAGGAACACGTATGGGAGTTCTGACCTCAGAACAACCCAAATGTATGACTGAGATTACACATACTGACACAATTCTTTCTCGTCAGTTAAAGCTGATAATTGAAGCAGGTATAAAAGAGGTAGTCATAACTACAGGTTATCATGACGATGTGCTGGTACAATATTGCAATTCACTGGAATTGCCAATAGATATCAGATTTGTTAAGAATCCTAT
>JAEEGL012778580.1_pt1 | contig 13735 bp, 10 predicted proteins | sample 9134231 | NCBI WGS metagenome assembly JAEEGL01 (sample SAMN16246548, study PRJNA631951) | gut metagenome | biome: gut microbiome; feature: rumen; material: fiber-attached | host: Bos | place: Iran: Karaj | collected 2018-10 | reverse complement strand
TTGCAATTCCTTCATTTATTAATTCTTTTGTTAAAGTTGTGTCAAGTATGATGAAGTTTCCCAAATAGTTTGCAGCATTAAATCCTTCTTTAGAATTAATTCTTATATCAACCATTTCATTGTTTAGAGTATATTCTTTATCTAGATTAATAACTAATTCTTCTCCATTAGATAATTTTACTATTTCTTCTTGTGATAATGAATTTAATTTATCTGATAATTCTTTAATCTTATTACCAAATATTGGGCCACAAACTTTGAAGTTTGGTTTTATTACAAAAGTCATATATTCACTTAAATCTTTAGCATATACTATTTCTTTTACATTTAACTCTTCATAGATTAAAGACTCTAAATCTTTAATAGTTTTCTTAACTTTATCATCAAGAATAACTTCTTTAATTGGTTGTCTTACTTTAATTTTAGCTTCTTCTCTTGCATTTCTTCCTAAAGAAATTAAGTCTCTTACTAAATCCATCTTAGTTTCTATTTTGTTGTCAACCATAGATTTATCAAATTTAGGATAATCTGCAAGATGTACTGATTTTTCTCCAGTTAAGTTAGTATACATTTCTTCGCTTACGAATGGTACCATTGGAGCAATTAGTTTACAAAGTCCACATAGTACTTCATAAGTTGTTTGATATACGGCCTTTTTACTGTTATCTAACTCACTTCCCCAGAATCTTCTTCTATTTCTTCTAATATACCAGTTAGATAAATCTTCATTTACAAAATTACTAATTGATTTAACTGCTTTATTAGGATCATATACATCCATTGATTCAGTTACATCACGAACTAATTTATTATATTTAGAAAGTAACCATTTATCTATATCTTCAAGGTCTTTATATTCAACTTTAAACTTTCTTGGATCTACTTTATCAGTATTAGCATACATTTGGAAGAATGTATAAGTATTTTTAAGTGTATTGAAGAACTTAGATTGTACTTCTTTTATTCCTTCTTCATCAAATTTTAAAGGTGTCCATACAGGGCTTGCTGACAACATATACCATCTAGTTGGATCTGCTCCAAATTTTTCGATACATCCAAAAGGTGATACAGAGTTTCCTTTAGATTTATGCATCTTTTGTCCATATTTATCTAGTATTAAATCGTTAACAAGTACATTTTTATATGGAGCTTTTCCCATAACAAATGTAGAAATAACAATTAATGAATAGAACCATCCACGAGTCTGATCTATTCCTTCGCAGATAAAGTCTGCTGGGAATTGTGATTCAAATAACTCTTTATTTTCAAATGGATAATGATATTGTGCAAAAGGCATAGCACCTGAATCAAACCAACAGTCCATAACTTCTTTTACACGATTCATCTTCTTTCCACATTTTGGACATTTGATGTGCACATCATCTACATAAGGTCTATGTAGTTCGATATTCTCATCAATCTTCTCAACTGCTTTTTCAACTAACTCTTTACGTGATCCTATCATCTCATCATGACCACATTCACATCTCCATAGAGGTATTGGTGTTCCCCAATATCTATTTCTTGATATTGCCCAGTCATTTAAGTTTTCAAGCCAGTTTCCAAAACGTTTTTCTCCAACATAATCAGGAAACCAATTAACTTTATTATTTTCTTTAATTATCTTATCTTTTAAATCAGTAACTTTTATATAAATACTTGGTTTAGAGTAATAAACAAGTGGTGTATGGCATCTCCAACAATGTGGATAGTTATGCTCCATTTTTTGTTTCTTAAATAATTTATCTTCTCCTGCTAAATATTTAATGATATCAAGTTCTAATTCTTTTTCTACTACTAAACGTCCCTTCCAAGGTCCTTCAGTAAAACATCCGTTTTCATCAACAGGATTTAAAACAGGTAAATCATATTTAAGCCCTACTTCGTAGTCATCTTGTCCAAAAGCTGGTGCTATATGAACGATACCAGTTCCGTCTTCCATAGTAATGTAATCAGCGCAAGTAATAAAGAAAGCTTTTTTATTAACTTTTAATATTGGTAAGAATTGTTCATACTCTCTTCCTTCTAAATCTTTTCCTGTATACTCTTCTACTACTTCATAAGAGTCTCCTAAAACTTTATCTGCTAGTGCTTTTGCTACAATAAAGTTATATCCTTTTGACAAACACTTTACATATTTTTCTTTTGGATTTACACATGCAGCTACATTTGATAAAAGAGTCCATGGAGTTGTTGTCCATACCAATAAATAAGTGTTTTCTTCATCTTTTAGTTTAAATGGAACAGTAACTGTGTTTACACTTACCATCTCATATCCTTGTGCAACTTCATGTGATGCAAGTCCTGTTCCACATCTTGGACAATATGGAAGTATTTTAAGTCCATCATAAATTAATCCTTCATCAAAGAATTTCTTTAAAATCCACCATTCAGTCTCAATATAAGAATTATGATATGTAATATATGGATCATCAAGATCGATAAATTGTCCCATTAAATTAGTGAATTCTTTAAATGATTTCTCATTTTTCCAAACACTTTCTCTACATTTTTCATTAAATTCTTTTATACCATACTTTTCAATATCTGTTTTTCCTTCAAATCCAAGTTCTTTTTCAACTTGTACTTCAACAGGAAGTCCATGAGTATCCCATCCTACTTTTCTAAGTACTCTATATCCTTGCATTGTTTTATATTTGCAAAAAACATCTTTTAATAATTTTGCAAGCATATGGTGAATACCTGGCATTCCATTAGCAGTTGCTGGTCCATCATAAAAAACAAAGTTATTATTTTTATCTCTATTTTTTATAGTTAACTCTAAAATATTCATTTTAGCCCAGTTTTCACTGATACTTTTCTCTACTTCGTTATTAGCACCTTTTTTTAATTCTTTAAACATATTATCCCCTCCACTACTTTGAATAATCTCTTCTTTTATTTAATACTTTAACTTTATTATGTAATGTACCTTTTTTTATTTTACTATTTTCTTTAGCATATTTATTTCTCTTAGAAGTATTTTTATCTAAAACAAATTTATACCCAAGAATAGTACTTCCAATATAATTCTTAATTCCTTTTATCATATCAATATCTCCATCATTTATTGTTATAACATTCAAATTATATGAATGTTCTTCTTTTTGTTCTTTATTAATTTCTAGTGCTATTTTAATTGCTTCTGTAAGTGTATGTTTGTCATGATTAACACGTCCAATAACACCGATATGTACTTGTGGTTTTTCTTCTTCCATATATTCTCCAAAAAAAAGCACGATATATTCCTAAGGACGAATATACCGTGTTACCACCTTAATTTATAGATTACTCTATACACTCAAAACTATAACGCGTTACCGTTTTTATCTTATCCATAAAAAGCATCAGAAGTGATCTTAATTAAATATTACCTATGAACTCTCACCAATTGTTCACTCTCTTTAAGGAATTAATTTAATTACGTCTTCCTCACTTGCATTCAATATAAATGAGATTATATTACATTTGTTATTTTTTTTCAACTATATTTTGTAAAGTTTTACTTAATGCTAGTGGTTTATCTTGTGTTTCTTGTTGTATTTTTTGTTCTCCACTATGTAATCTATTAAATAAATATTTCATTGAATCATTTTCTAAAGAATGATCAAAGAATGTACATTTAATTTCTTTACCAGCAATGTTATGTTCTCCCATAAAGAAAAATCTATAATTTCCATCTTCATTCAATAGCATTAAATTAGCTCCTTGTGTATCGAAGAATACATCTCCACTATATGATGCAAAAGTACCATCTACAGCTTTATAAAAATCTCCATCTTCCTTATTAACATTAAACATTTCTTGAAACCAAAAACCTTTTTTGTCTTCTCCATATGAAAAACTAACTGTTAATTCATCATACTTAGTTAATGACATTATTAAATGTTTTTCTCCTTTAATTACTTCAACTGTTTTTACCCCATCTTCATTTTCAAATGTTTTTTTAATTACACTCATAAAACCCTCCTATATTAATTATTATTTTGTAATTCTTTGTAATGTATAAACATCATTTATTTTTTCAAATTCATATATATATGTTGGTAATAATTCAGTATTAATATCACTAAATGAATTAGATATTATCTTTGAATCTTTATCTATTCCTTCATGATAATTAAACGATATATTGCCTTTAGAATCTTTTATATTTTCAATATAAAGAGATTTCTCATATATATATAATTTATTATTTGCTTCAATTGCTTTCTGAAATATATTTTTAATTCCACCAGAAGTGAAGTCATATCCACTACACTTTCCATTTAATTTAACATTATATGTTGAATTATCTGAATCATATTCAATCTTTAATAAACCATTTTTTGTAGTAAATGATTTATCTATATATTTAACATTTCCTATAATTGATTTAATTTCTTTATTTAATTCTTCTTTTGATATTTTTGTTTCTAAATTACAATTTACAACAGCATCACTTTTAATTAAATTTGCAATACCTATATAAATATAATAGTCATCATTAAAAGGTTTATTACCATAATACATATCATAGAATTCTTCACCAAAGTTATATTCTAGAAATTCATAATTTATTCTTTGATATAAATCATTATATTCTTTTTTATTACTTTGATTAGAATCATTTGATGTGTTTTGATTATTTAAATCATCTTCAAATCTATTTGCATTATATGTAATATCAACTTTATTAAAATCCTGAGACAACCATCTATTATAAGATATAAAGTATGCAATTGCAAATACAAATCCTACAATTAGAATAGCTTTTAAGAATCCTCTTCCAGCATTACTATTCATAAACTTCACCATAGTTATTATAATACATTAAAAATAATATAACAATAAAAAAGTCATAATTAATATGACTATTATTCATATAACATTTTTTTAATTTTATCATATAGAATTGGTTTTAATTCATCTATAGGTATTGGTTTACCAGTAGTAATTGAACTAAATACAACTGATGAAGTAAGTTCTATTATCATGAAAATTGTCAATTCAGGATTTTTAATATTTATATTATCTTCTTCTATTTCTTTCTTTAATATTTCTAATATTCCAAGAGAATCTCTATGAAGTAAATTAGTTAATGAATCTCCAAATACTCCCAAAGATAAGTTTTTAGAAATAAATACTAATAATTCCTCATGTTTAATAAATTCATCTATTAAATAGTCTATTATGGCAATAAATCTATCTTCAAATGTTTCTATTTTTAATTTATTAACATGTTTAATTGCTTTTAAAAACAATTCATTAGATTTATAAGTGATTAAATAATCTTGAATATCATATTTATCTTTAAAATATAAATAAAATGTTCCTTTTGCTACTCCTGCATGATCTACTATTTCTTGAATGGAAGTATCTTTAAAACCTTTTTCAGTGAATAATAAAAATGCAGAATCTAAAAGTTTTTGTTCTTTTTCTTCCTTCTTTTCCATAGTCTTAGTTTTATACATTTTAACCATAAATAATCACTTCCATGACATAATATAAACTATTGATTACTAAAAGTCAATTATTTATTGACTTTTGGTCAGTTTCGGAGTAAGATAGGCAATTGTGCTAAGGAATTGGAGGAGTTTTATGAGTAAATTAGGAAACTTAATTTGTAGACATAAATGGTTTATTGTAATATTCTCTCTTATTATGTTAATACCAGCAGCAATTGGATATTTTAATACTAGAATTAACTATGATATTTTAGTATATCTTCCAAGTGATATTGAAACATTAAAAGGAGAACACATTTTAACTGATGATTTCCATATGGGAGCATTCTCTATTACTATTGTTGAAAATATGGCAGATCAAGATTTAGTTAAACTTGAAAATAAATTTAGGAGAATTGAAGGAGTTGATAAAGTAATCAGTATTGCTGATTTAACTGGTACATCAATTCCTGCTGATATACTTCCTAAAACAATAAAAGATAAAGTAGCAAAAGATAATACAAAACTTGTACTTGTTACATTTAGTAATTCAACAAGTGATGATGTCACTCTTAATGCAGTTGAAGAAATGAGAAATATCACTGATGACTCTGTTAAAATTGGTGGAATGAGTGCAATGGTTTTAGATACTAAAGAATTATTCAATAGTCAAATGCTTTTATATATCGTAATTGCAGTTGTTTGTTGTTTAATAGTACTTACTATTTCACTTGATTCTTATTTAGTACCTATTCTACTTCTTGCTAATATTGGAATAGCAATTATATATAACATGGGAAGTAATATCTTCCTTGGTAATATTTGTTATATTACTAAAGCAATAGCAGCAGTACTTCAATTAGGAGTTACTACTGACTTTTCAATTTTCTTATATCATAAATATGAAGCTCAAAAGAAAAAAGAAAAGAATAATGATAAAGCAATGAGTAAAGCAATACATGAAACATTAGTATCGGTACTAGGAAGTTCACTTACTACTATTGCAGGATTCTTAGCTCTTTGTACAATGCAACTTACTTTAGGAACAGATATAGGAATAGTAATGGCAAAAGGAGTTATGTTTGGTCTTTTATGTGTTGTAGTATTATTCCCTGCTTTATTACTTGTATTTGATAAACAAATAGAAAAAACTAAACATAAAAACTTATTACCTGAGTTTAATGGAATTAAAAACTTTGTATTAAATCATAATAAAGCAATATTTATAATATTCATAATCCTATTAATACCAGCATATATTGCTCAATCAAAAACTCCTGTTTATTATAAACTAGATAGTTCTATACCTGATTCTTATGGTTATACAAAAGCTACTAAAGAATTACAAGAAAAATATAATATGATGTCTCAATCAATGATTATCATGGATAAAGATATTGAAGATTATAAAGTAAATCAAATGATTGAAGAAATAGATAAACTTGATGGAATTGGAGCCGTTTTATCAGCATCTTCTCTTTCTAAATTAGGACTTCCAGATATAATAATTCCAGAAAAATTTAAAGAAATGTATCAAAACGATAAATATAAATTAGTAATAGTTAGTTCTCATTATGATATAGCAACAGATGAATTAAATAATCAAATAGGAAAATTAAATAAAATAGTAGATAAGTATGATTCTTCTGCAATAGTTGCAGGAGAAGGTCCTTTAATGAAGGATTTAGTTAAAACTACTAAAACGGACCTTATAAATGTTAATTATACTTCCATTATAGTAATAGCAATAATAATGCTTCTAACATTAAAATCAATTAGTTTACCAGTGTTATTAGTAACTGCTATCGAATTTGCAATATTTGTTAATATGGGAGTTCCATTCTTAACAAATACTCCTATTCCATTTGTAGCATCCATAGTAATTGGAACAATACAACTTGGAGCAACAATAGATTATGCAATTCTAATGACTACTAAATATATAGAAGAAAGAAAAAAAGGTACTGATAAAAAACAAGCTTGTAAAATTGCACTTGATTCTTCAGTATCATCAATATTTGTTAGTGGAATGTGTTTCTTTGGGGCAACATTTGGAGTTGGAGTTATATCTACAATAGATATGATAGGAACTCTTTGTACTCTTCTTGCAAGAGGTGCTGTAGTAAGTATGATAGTTGTAATATTTGTACTACCAAGTATCTTACTATTATTTGATAAATTAATTACTAAAACAACTTTAGGATTTAAGAAAGGAAGGATATAAATGAAAAGATTTATTAAAAAAATAATGGGATTAGGAGTTATAGTAGGACTTCTATTCGAAACATTTCCAGTATGGGCTCTTGTAAAAGATGAAACAATTTATGCTAAACTTGATAATAATGGTCAAGTAAATAAAGTGATTATATCAGAACATTTACAAGAAACAGGAGATAAACAAACATTTGATAGATCAAAACTTGATGAAATTAAAAATGTAAATGGTGATGAAAAATTTACTAATGAAAATGGAAAACTTGTTTGGGAAAGTAATGGTAAAGATATTTATTATCAAGGACAAACTAAAGAAGAATTACCTATTTCATTAAAAATAAGTTATTTCTTTAATGGAAAAGAATCTACTATTAAAGAAATGCTTGGTAAAAAAGGTACTGTTAAAATGGTGTTAAAATACTCAAATAATGATAAACATGAAGCATATATTAATGGAAAATATACTACTTTATATACTCCATTTGTAGTAGCTACTACTACTATTTTATCAAGTGATAATAACTATAATATTAAAGTTAAAAATGGTAAAGTAATAGGAAATGGAACTAATAATATAGTTGTACTTTTATCTACTCCTGGATTATATGAAAGTTTAGGAATAGATAAATTAAAAGGAATGGATGAAGCAGAAATTACTTTTGATACTGATTCATTTGAACTATCTTCAATTTATTCTGTATCTACTCCTAAATTAATTGATAGAAGTGATTTAGATATTTTAAATAATATAGATGGTATTTATAATTCTGTTAATACTTTAGTTGATTCAAGTAATAAATTAAAAAACGGAAGTAGTCAATTATTAAGTGGCGCTAATCAATTAAAAGATGGAATTATTAAATTAATGGATGGAGTTAATTCAGCATACAATGGAAGTAAACAAATTACTGATTCAGTTGCCTACTCTATTAATACAATTAATAGTGATGATTCTCCTGCAATAAGTGATGAAAAGTTAGCAGGTATTAAAGCACAAGCTGAAGCTGGAGCAGAACAAACAATTAATGCTACATTTACTGATGAATATAAAACAGGCATTGCAGAGCAAGCAGGAAACACTGCTAAATCATCTGTTAACTCTACATTTACTGATGAATATAAAGATGGAATTGGAACACAAGCAGTTACTTCATTAAATCAAAATGAAAACTATGCAAATTTGAAAACAAATGTAAATGCTTTAATAGCTGGATATGAAGCAAATGAAGAATTTATGACTTTACTTAATACTTGTTCATCTTCTCCTACTTTAGAAATATGTCAACAAAACCAAGCAAGTATTGGATCATATAAAATATTAAAACAGTTAGTTTCTACAATAGAAGGAACTGTTTATAATACTGCAATTAGTACAGCATATAATACTGCTATTGCTACTGCAGAAAATACAGCAAAACAAACAGCAGTAAGTACAGCTTATCAAACAGCATCAACTACTGCAAAACAAACAGCAGGACAAACTAGTACTACTATTGCACAAATGGTAGCAGAAGAAGCTAAAAAGACTGCTAAAGAATCTACTTCTACTTCTCTACAAACTCTATTAAATGCTCTTACACAATTAACTAATGGATTAAATGAATTAAATAATGGAATGGTTAGTTTAGATACTGGAACATCTACATTAAAAGATGGTATCTCAGCACTTGATAATGGTATATATCAATTTAATTCTCAAGGAATTAATAAAATATCTAATTTAGTAAATGGAGATTTAAAAACTGTTGAAGAAAAAGTAAAAGCATTAGGAAAGTTAAGTTTAAGTTATGGAACATTTGATGATTCTGAAACTGGAACTGAAGGAGCTACAAAAATAATTATGGTTGTAGATGAAATAAAACCTGAACAATCAAATATTAAGATTGTTGATAAAATAATTGATGATACTGAAAGTCTTTGGGAAAAAGTTAAAGAAAATTCAAATAAAGATAAAAATAAAAAATAGTGTTAAACACTATTTTTTTTATTTAATTTTTTCCCAACTTGTATCTCTTCCAAAATGACCATATGCTGCTAAATCATAATATATTGGCATTCTAAGATTTAATTCATCTATTATATGTTGAACACTAAAATCAAAATTATTATTAATATAGTCATATATCTCTTTAATAGGCTTTTTTTCAGTATTATAAGTGTTTACAGTTAATGAAATAGGTTTACTATATCCTATTACATAAGAGACTTGTAACTCGCAAATATCGGCATAATTATGGGCTACAACGTTCTTACAAACAAATCTTGCATAATAAGCTGCACTTCTATCTACTTTAGATGGATCTTTACTACTAAAGCATCCACCTCCTACTCTTCCTTTTCCACCATATGTATCTACAACTATTTTTCTTCCAGTCGTTCCAGAATCTGCAAATGATCCTCCAACTATAAAAGTACCACTTGGATTAATTAAGAATAATGTTTTATCATCAATTAACTTTTCAGGTATTACTTTTAATATTACATTTTTAAGTATTTTTTCTCTTAATATATCAAGAGATATTTTTTTTGTATGTTGTGCTGCAACTACTACAGTAGAAACTCTTATTGGTTTATTATCATCATACTCAATAGTTACTTGACTTTTTCCATCAGGAAGTAAGAAATCTGCTCCTTCTTTTCTATACTCTGATAGTCTTTTACAAATCTTATTTGCAAGCATTATTGCAAGTGGCATCAACTCTTTTGTATCACGGCATGCATAACCAAACATAATACCTTGATCCCCTGCTTTAGTTTCTTCTTTGTTAACTTTATTAGTTATTTCTTTTGATTGATTAGATACTTTAACAATTACATTATAGTCTTCAGTATATCCAATATCTTTTAATACCCATTTAGCAATCTTTTCATAATCAAGTTTAGCTTTAGTATTTGCTTCTCCATAAATAAGTATTAAATCATCTTTAATAGTAGCTTCTACTGCCATTCTACTATCTTTGTCTTGTCTAAGTGCTTCATCTAATATCTTATCTGATATCTTGTCACATATTTTATCTGGATGTCCTTCTGTGACTGCTTCGCTAGTAAAAAAATAATTCATAAAAAAACTCCTTCTAGATTATCAAGGAGTTTAATAACTATAAATAAATTCATTATCGTTATTAGCATTACCACCTTACATTTGCAGGTTGGTACGAGTTCACTGAGCTAATTCTCTTCCTCGTTCTTGATAATCTACATTAATTATATCTTTATTATTAATTTATTTCAACTGTTTTCTTTTTCCAGGTTTTACAAGAGATAACATCTTAGGTTGATTATTGTCTCTATATTGAAAGAATTTCTTATTTGTTCTTGCTTCTAAACATAAACGAGTAACATCACTTGTTTTTCCGCTTGTTTCTTCTACAGATTTTAAATAGTAATTTCCTTTTTCCATATCACCTTGTTTATAAAATTCTCTTGCATATATTAATTTAATAAAATCTATTTGTTCATTTGTTAAACCAAGGTTCTTTCCAGCTGTTTCTATATCTAAATGATTTGATTGAATATATTCAATTATTTCTTCTAATGCTGGTACTGTTAATCTTTCTATATGAATTTGTCTATCCAATTCATAATTTAATTGACTATAATTATTCTTTCTTTCTTGTTTCATATCTTTTTCAACTCTTTCCCTTACTTTATTTATATCAACTACATTGTAGTCTTTTTCTCCATTTAAATACTGGGCTAATCTCAAATAATCATTTGCTTTATCATATCTTTCTAAATTGTAACAAGTTAATCCTGCTAACTCATATACTTCACTTTTAGGATGTGAAGCCATTCTAAGTATTAGTGAAAGTTTAGCATTACATTTTCTATAATTCTTATCTAAATAATTATTTTTAGCAGAATTAAATGTTTTACCAATCTCTATTTTTGATTGTGTTTTTCTTACTCTAAAAAACACATCAAAATAATCTTCATTTTCTAATACAAATAATTCTAATTCTGGATAATCAAAAATAATCATTTCTAAATCATTTACTTCATCTTCGGTTAAACCTTCTAACTTAGTAATTCCCCCAACTTGATCTAGAAAATTGATTTGCTCTTCAAGAAATGACCTTATTTCAGCATATTTTCGAACTTGAGTCATAGTTTCACCTCTAGTAACTATATATAATAATTTATTTGTTAAAAAAAATCAACTTTTTTTATTAGTATTTTCTTTATTTTTTATCTATTATAACCTGATGAAACATATACATCTATCACTTGATTTTTATCAACTATTTCTCCTTTTTCTGGTATAGTATTTATTACTACATCTTTTTTATAAATAATATTTTCTTCATAATTAATATTTAATGCAAATCCTTCCGTTTTAAGAAGAGTTTTTGCTTCATCAATATTCATACCAGATACATCAGGTACTCTAGTTTTATTAGTACGAGATCCTACTACTTCTTTTTTTTGAACTTTTTTGTCTACATTTTCTTTTGCAGTTTTCATATCTTTATAAAACCTTGTATTTTCAATTAATAAATAATTGTCGATAAAATTATAATTTAATTCTAAATCATCATGAACACTACTAAGAAATACCTTTTTATCATTATACTTATATGTACATTTTTCTACTTCATCAAATTCTTCTAATGAACAGTTATTATCATCAGTAAATGATAATATTACCATATTATCTCCATCATAATGATACCAAGTTCCAATAAATTTATTTGATGATCCACACCCAGTAATAAATAATACAAATAATAAAATAACAATTATTTTTTTCATAAATTCTCCTTTTCTAATCCATAAATATTATAACACAAAAAAACTCCAAAAAATTGGAGTTTTAATTATCAAATTTCTATATTAATATCTTTTTCCAGGTTCTTCAATTCCATATTGTTTACAAAGATCTTCAACTTTTATTAGACCATTTTTATATGCTCTTACTTTCTCTTGTGCTGGACCTATTTGTGCTTTATCCTTATCTTGTTCATCTTTTGGTAATTGTTCATATGGAACAGCTAATGCAGGATTTCCATAACTTGGATCATAAACCCAAGAATTTCTTCCTAGCCATTCTTCATGAATAGTTGATCCCATTTGTTCTAATTCTACAGGAAGAATTGGTTCATCTGACATTGTCTTTTCATAAACTAATTCAATAACAACTCTTGCAGCTTCTAAATTATCTTTTTGTGAAGCACTAGATAATTCTGAAAAGTCTCTTAATATGTTTTCTTTTCCATCAACATAGTTATTACCAGCTTTTTCAATTTCTTCTTGAGATAATTCTCTTTTTGTAAATCTTTTAACTTCTATTATTCCTCTATCAAATAATTCTTTAAAAGTTTCAAAATCAGTTAAACATTGACTAGATACTGAACTATGTGACATAAGCCATCCTGTATCAAGTTCAACTTCATTTCTTTTAGTTTCCCCTTTATAGCAAGCTTGTCTTAAAGCTTCTCCAAAATTATTTGTCTTTTCATATTCTTGTTGTGCTCTTGCAAAAAATAATCTTAATTCTTGCTCACACCATTCTTTATGTAAATCTGCTCCTAATGAATATGAAAGAGCCTCTTTTACTACTTTATCGTCCATTATTAAACCTCCTAACAATCAAAGTAATCTATCCTTTTCTAATAATATTATAACATAAAAAGTAGCTTATGCTACTTTATATTCTATTTTATTATTAAATAAATCTATATAATCATCCATCATAGAGTATTTATTCATACTTCCTATTTTTTCTACAAAACTAATTGTATATGGATTAAACTCTTTTTCTATATAATCTACAAAATACCATTTCTCATAAGAAGAATCAGTAATAACAGGCATTCTTTTAAATCCATAATAATCATATAATACTTCTTGAATAATAAATCTTGTAAATTTATCATCCTTTATTTCTCTTACAAATTCATCGAAAGTACAATCCACTCCAAAGATTTCCTTATATTCTTTTTTCATATCTACTTCAAGTACTATATTAATGTATTTATCTTTAACTGCTGGGTATAAATTAATTCCTTTTAATATTTTTTCTAAATTATTCATATATAATCCTCCTAAAATCATAAATATATTTTTTATTACCATCTTTAATAATATAAATTCCA